>JAEEGL012110080.1_pt1 | contig 17730 bp, 12 predicted proteins | sample 9134231 | NCBI WGS metagenome assembly JAEEGL01 (sample SAMN16246548, study PRJNA631951) | gut metagenome | biome: gut microbiome; feature: rumen; material: fiber-attached | host: Bos | place: Iran: Karaj | collected 2018-10 | reverse complement strand
CTGACGGATACAAACTGTTATGAGACCTGCAAGAGTGCTTATGCTCGTTGCCAAAAGTATCGGAATAAAAACGTCAGAAGCCTCCGCCGCGCCCATTTGTATTCTGTACATCATCACCGTTACGGGAAGAATTGTCAGACCGGAAGCGTTAAGAGTCAAAAACATAATTTGAGCGTTTGAGGCTTTGGTTTTGTCGGGATTGAGTTCTTGCATTTGATTCATGGCTTTTAGTCCGAGCGGAGTTGCAGCATTGTCAAGTCCCAACATATTTGCGCTGAAATTCATAACTATACTGCCCATCGCAGGGTGGTTTTCGGGAATTTCAGGAAACAAACGACGGAAAAACGGAGCAAAAATTCTCGCTAAAAAATTAGTCATTCCGCCTTTTTCGCCAACTTTCAAAAGTCCTGTCCAAAGCGTTAAAACACCTGTCAAGCCAATCGAGATTTCAAAACCCGTTTTTGCGGAATCAAAAGTGCCGCTTACCATCTTTGAAAAAATTTCAGTATCACCCAAGGCGATAAGTCTGTAAAGAGCAGCCAAAAAGCCCAATACAAAAAACGAAATCCATATATAATTCAGAACCATTGCATTTCTTAATTTTTAAGGCAAAAATAACTGTTTTTTTTAAGGTGCACAATTTTTTGCTATTTTTGCGAGAAAAAAACTTATGAAACGATTTCTATTATTTCTTTTGCTGACAGTTATGTTTTGCGGCTCACTTTCTGCAAAAAACCGCAAAATAGGGCTTTTGGTGGCCTCAGAACAAAAAAGCGTTTTTGAAAAATACGGTAAAGCCTTAAAAGAAGAAACCTCAGGCGGTTTCAAGGTTTACAGTTTTAAAAACAAAGATTATACACTTTTGGTAATTAACAGCGGAGTCGGTGAAATTGCTGCCGCCGCCGCAACACAAGTTTTGATAGATGTTTACGATGTTGAATTAGTCGTAAATTTCGGCGTTGTGGGTGCGCTGACAGAGGAAATGTCGCTTGCAGAAAATTGTGTAATTGAAAAAATCGTGCATTACGACTTTGACCTTTCCGGAATCGACCCCGTAAAAAAGGGTCAGTATCCGGGCTTTGAAAATGAATTTTTGTTAACTGACAGTATATTGATTCACAAGGCGTTAGCAGTTTGTCCAGAGTTAAGGAAAGTAACATGCGCCTCCGCCGACAAATTTGTTGCGGACAAGAGCGCGAAAGAAAAACTTCATTCGGAATTTTCGGCGGATATTTGCGAAATGGAGTCGGCGGGGATTTTCTTAACGTGCCGACGAAACAATGTGCCTTGCCTTTTTATAAAGGCAGTTTCGGATTCATTGACCGGCGGCGGCAAAGAGTATTATCAGGAATATCTCCGCGCTGCGGCTCAATGTTTGGAAATCACCGACAAAATAATAAAAAGTTTTTTGTGATTTTTTTTTTGCAAATAAATTGATTTTTTTAGTACTTTTGGGCGGTAAGTTTTTTTTAATATTTTAACCTTTTAAATAGTTCAATTATGGATATTATCATTACATTAATCGTCGGCTGTGTTATCGGCTGGTTGGCAGGTTTGATTTTCAAAGGTTCGGGCAACGGACTTATAATCAACATTCTCGTCGGTTTGGCGGGCTCTTGGCTCGGAAAATGGCTGCTCGCAAAAGTTCTCCCTTCCGGTACGGTTTGGGACATTGTAAGCGCAATTATCGGCGCGGTTATCATTCTTGCCGTTGTTTCGTTTATCAGAGGCAAAAAATAAAAACTGTTCTAAAAAAACGGGGTCTTAAAAAAAGTCCCCGTTTTTTTTATTCTCTTTTTTTTGTTAACTTTGCCAAAAAATTAAAAGAAAAAATGCTGGATTTTCAAAAACAAGGCGGTCTTGTTCCCGCCGTTATACAAGATTATCAGACACTTCAAGTGCTGATGTTAGGGTACATGAACGAGGAAAGTTACAAAAAAACCCTCGAAACCAAAAAAGTTACTTTTTGGTCGCGCAGCCGCAACTGCCTTTGGACAAAGGGCGAAACAAGCGGCAATTTCCTGCACGTTCAGGAGATTTTCACCGACTGCGACAACGACACAATTTTAATCAAAGCCAAAGCCGACGGTCCTACCTGTCACAAAGGCACAACCTCGTGTTTTGATTTTGAGGAAAGCAACATCGGTTTTCTCTCTTACCTGCAAAAATTTATCGACAAACGCAACGCTGAGCGTCCGGCGGGCAGTTACACGACAAAACTTTTCAGGGAAGGCGTTGACAAAATCGCTAAAAAAGTCGGCGAAGAGGCTGTGGAACTCGTTATCGCAAGCAAAAACGACAACGACTCTCTCTTTTTGAACGAAGCCGCTGATTTATTGTATCATACGGTGGTTTTGCTGAGCGCGAAAGGCAAAAAAATAGAAGACGTAATCGGAATTTTAAAAGGCCGTCATCAGGAATGAAAAAAATTTTTACACTTGTTGTCTCTCTGACCCTGACTTTAAACGTTTTCGCTCAGGGCGGAATGTGGCTGCCGGCTTTGGTAGGCTCACAGATAAAAAACATGCAGGCGGGCGGGTTCAAACTTTCCTCCGAAGACGTATATTCTGTCAACAAAGCCTGCATGAAAGATGCCGTTGTGTGGTTCGGAGGCGGCTGTACGGGCGAAATTGTCTCTGACAAAGGTCTCCTTTTAACCAATCACCACTGCGGAAGGGGCGAAATTGTCTCACACTCAACCCTCGAACACGACTACTTAACGGACGGTTTCTGGGCAAAAAGCATGAGCGAAGAACTGCCCTGCAACGGTCTTAACGTCAAGATTTTGGAACAGATGACCGAACTTCCCTTGGACGAAGACGCACGCAACACAAAAGTAAAAAAACTCAAAGAAAAATTCGGCGGCAAATACGAATATTCTGTTGAGAAATTTTATGCAGGCAACGTTTATTACTTGTTTATTTATAAAAATTTCAACGACGTACGGTTAGTTGGCGCACCGCCCTCGGCAATCGGAAATTTCGGCGGCGACACCGACAACTGGATGTGGCCCCGTCATGGCGGCGACTTTTCTGTTTTCAGAATTTATGCCGACAAGGACAACAATCCGACAAGCGGTTACGACGAAAACAACGTTCCTTACAAGCCAAAACATCATTTCAAAATCTCGCTCAAAGGCGTTGAAAAAGATGAATTTACAATGGTTTACGGTTTTCCGGGAACAACCGAGGAATATTTGCCGTCTTTTGCAGTAAAGGCCTACAAAGACAAAAACTATCCCGCGAGAATTTTTGCGCGTCAGTCAAGAATGGACTTGATGTCAAAAGCAATGGATGCCAACCGTCAAACACGGTTGCAATACACTTCGATTTACGCAGGCGCAGAAAACGCAAAGAAAAAATGGGAAGGCACGATTTTGGGTCTCAACCGTTTTGACGTTGTAAACAAAAAAATTGAAAATGAGAAAACGCTGCTCAAAAACGCAGAGGTTAAAACACTGACAGACAACTACAAAAAGGTTTTTGACGAAAATTACAAATACGTGATGGCGGATGCGTATTTCTTTGAAACCGTTTATCAGACATTTCCCTTTAAGGTCGGCGAAAAGGCTTTTGCGCTGACAAAATTAGATTTGGAAGATTCTCCTGAGGTAATTGTAACCCACGCAAACGAAGCAGTAAAAAAAGTTGTTGACTTGTTTGCCGCACGCGACAGCGCGTTGGAAAGGCAACTTTTTTCAACACTTTATAAAATTTATACCGACTCGTGTCCAGATTTTTTGCCTGAAAGTCTAAAAACAAGCGAAGATTTCATAAACTATTATTACAAAAATTCGGTTTTGTCGGATTCTGCAAGACTGAAAAATTTTGTAAACAAATACGTCTATCTTCAAAAAAATCAGAAAAATTTTGAGAAAAACATTTCTGAATTTTTAGAAATCATAAAACAAGACATCGGAATACATTATTATTACGATCTTATAAAACTGTATTTCAGCGATATAGCCGCTGCATCGTATAATTTTGACACCGAAACTGAAAATTTTGAGCAAAAATATCAGGCTCTATTAAAGAAATTGCAACCCGCTACAATAAAATTTCCGGACGCAAATTCAACGTTGCGTTTTACTTTCGGCAAAGTTGACGGCTACTATCCAAGAGACGGTGTATACTACAATCATTACACTACACTTGACGGCGTAATCGAAAAAGACAATCCGCAAATTTACGATTACAACGTTCCTGAAAAGTTGAAAAATCTTTACAAGTCAAAAGATTACGGACGCTACGCCGACACAGACGGCAAGATTCACGTATGCTTTTTGGCGTCAAACCACACAACGGGCGGCAATTCTGGCTCTCCAGTTATCAACGCAAACGGCGAACTCATCGGAATAAATTTTGACCGTTGTTGGGAAGGCACAATGAGCGATATTTATTACAATCCCGAAATCTGCCGGAACATCTCCGTTGACATACGCTACGTTTTGTTTTTAATAGACAAACTTGGCGGTGCGGAAAATTTAATTCAAGAAATGGAGATTGTTAAGTAAGAAGTACAATTTTTTCGCTCGGGTCAAACCTTGGCGCAACACACATTGAATATTTGTCCTTGAAAGGAGAAAACTTTTCAAGGACTTTTTCCGGAGTATTGTTTTCTTGCGAAATATGCGAAAAAACTAAATGCGTAAGATTTTCGTTAGCAAAATCCCTCACTAATGCAAACGCCTGAGAGTTGGAAAGGTGTCCGACGTTAGAGGCAACACGATCTTTCAAAACTTGCGGATAAGGTCCGTTTTTGAGCATTTCTTCGTCATAATTGCTCTCCAAAAACGCCGCCTGACATTTTGAAAATTCCTTACAAAGTGTTACGTCTGCAACGCCGATGTCTGTCATAACACCGATATTAACTCCCTGATATTCAACGCGGAAACTTACGGCATCTACGGCGTCATGATATTTTTTGAAAGTGTGGACATAAAAGCCGAAAATTTCAACGGGCTCTTCCGTTGATAACACTTTATAATAATCCGGTCTGTGCCGTTTGTAAGTTTTTTCGTAGGTTTTCGGCATAAAATAAACCGGCAGATTAAGTTTTCTCGCAATGGTTTTAACGCCGCGTACATGGTCGCTGTGTTCGTGGCTGACAATGACGGCGCGGATTTTTTTTATATCAATTCCGGCGTTTTCGGCGCGAGTCTCTAAACTACGGTAAAAAATTCCACAATCAATAACAACTGCATCGGTTTCGTTGCCGATGTAATAGCAATTTCCGTTGCTGCCGGAGGCTATACTGCAAATTTCTAACATAACGGGTACAAAAGTATAAAAAAAATGAATAGGATTTGTATTTTAATAATATTTATGTTTTGCGCTTTGATGGTTAACGCGCAAAAAAAGTTTAACGGCTGCCAAAAAGTCATCATTTCTGACTCTCTGAAAGTCAGAGTGTATACTTCTGAAAAAAATTATGCAACGTTTCCTGAAAAAAACGCCGGCGTAAAATTCAAAAAAGGCGTTTTGAGGCTTTACAGACTGCGCAAAATGCAGATGGACGTTGACGGCAGAACGGTTTCAAAAACAGAAGAAGGTGATATCATTGTCGACCTTTATCTAACGAAAGAGGTGCAAAACATTTTGATAACTGATTGTGTTTCAATGAAATTAGAAGATAATTTCAAGACAGATAAAATTATTATAAAAGCAGAAAACAATTCGGTGATAAAAGGACAGATTTCGGCGCAGGCTTTGGGACTGTTTCTTAAATCCGGCTCTGAGGCTTACTTTGGCGGCAGTTTCAGGACGGTGAAATTTACGGCGGACTCCTCAAAAATAGAACTGAAAAATTTTTCCGCTGAAAATTCTGAGTTTGTTTTAAGCGGCGGCTCGGAAATAAGCGCAGAAGGCAAAACCGTAAAATTGGATTTGACGGTTTCGGGTTTGAGCCGTTTTGAAGCGTTGAGACTGTCGGCGCAAAACTCCACTGCAAAAATTTCCGGCAATTCGGACGCATTTTTCAACTCGTCAAAAACCTTGAAAATCAACATTTCTGACCGTTCTCACGTGGTCTTGACCGGCAACCCGAAAATTTTGGAAGAAAACGTTGGGGTAAACTGCAAATTTTCAAGAAGATAAAATAAATAAAACGTCAATTAAAATTAATCAAAAAAATTAATTTTAATTAACGTTTTTTTTGTAATTTTGCGGCATCAAATACGACTTAATATGAATTGTTTAAAAGTTTTGTCATTATGCTTTGCCGCGGGACTTCTTTTTCCTGAAACAGCCGAAGCCGCGCAAATTATCGAAAACATCCGCCAAACAACGCCTGTGAGAGGTCATATTACAGATTTGCAAGGCGAGCCGGTTGTCGGCGCAACCGTTTACATCAAAGGTACTACCGTCGGAACAATCACAGATTTTGAAGGCAACTACACACTCAACGCCCACGAGTCGGGTACACTCGTAATCTCCTGTGTCGGATACATCTCGCAGGAAATATATTTCTCGCCGGGGCAGATTATTAACATTTCCTTAAAGGAAAGCGAAGTTGACTTGGAAGAAGTCGTGGTCGTAGGCTACGGAGTTCAGAAAAAATCCGACGTTACGGGTTCGGTAACCTCCGTTGACAACGAAAGGCTTTCAAAACTGCCGGTAACAAACGTCATGCAGGCGGTTCAAGGCTCGGCAGCGGGAATCACCATTACGCAGTCATCGTCTATTCCTGGCGAAGAGCCTCTGACCTTAATCCGCGGACGCAACTCAATCAACGCCGGTACAAGTCCTTACGTTGTTGTTGACGGTATTCCAATCAGCAAAAGCGGCGGCTCGCTCAACGATATTAATCCGGGCGACATAGAATCAGTCGAAATCTTAAAAGACGCCTCCGCAACCGCAATCTACGGAACCAACGGAGCCAACGGCGTTATCCTTATCACCACAAAAAGCGGTGTGGAAGGCAAACCGAAAGTTACTTACAACGGATATTTCGGCGCGGAAACTTTTTCCAACAAACTTGATTTCTGCAACGGCGAACAGATTTCGCAGCGTTACAGGGATTATGTCGCTCAAAATCCGGGCGAAACTATGTTCAACGACTTTGTTAAAAACGAAGCCGAAGCCGCCAACCAAGCCGCCGGAATAGAAACTGACTGGATTTACGACATGGCGTCTCAGACGGGCGTTATCCAGGACCACAACGTTACAATCAGCGGAGGTTTCGACAATATACATTATTATGTCTCAGGCGATTACATGGACGAAAAAGGTATTCTGAAAGGTTACAATTACAGAAGGTTTTCTTTCAGAACCAATATTGACGCCGAGGTTACAAACTATCTTAAAGTCGGCACAAACTCCTACATCGTCTCACACAACAAAGACGGCGGACGTGTCAACTTCCTTATGGCTGAGGCGATGAGCCCTTACGGACAGGTTTACGAAGAGGACGGCTCATACTGCGTCTATCCGATGGCAAGCGAAAAACTGTTTTTCAACCCGATGAGAGACGTCAATCAGGACCATGAACGCCGCTCTTGGAACATCAACCTCAACGGTTTCGCAGAAATTGACTTCGGCAAAATGGCGAGCCTTCTAAGCGGTCTCAACTACCGTTTCAACCTCGGTTACGCTTTTATTCCGGAGCGCAGCGCGTATTTCAACGGCGTTGAGCAGGACAATCTCAACGGCGGTTACGGCTACATTTTCAACGCCGAAACGCAGAGTTTCACCGCAGAAAACATTATCGGATACAACAAGGATTTTCTTGACCACCATCATTTGGACTTGACACTTCTCTACGCCTCAGGCGGCAGAAAATACCATAAAAACGAGGCGGCAGGCGAAAAGTTCATCAACGAAGACCTTCTCTGGCACAACCTCGGAAGTGCGGAAACACAGACTTCCGCCTCATATTCCGACCAATACAACTCAGTATCTCAGATGGGCAGGCTGAACTACTCTTACGCAAGCCGTTATTTGTTTACTTTTACGGTCAGAAGGGACGGTTCTTCGGTTTTCGGCTCTGACAACAAATTCGGCGTATTCCCGTCCGTGGCTTTGGGCTGGAACATTTCGAGCGAAAAGTTTATGGAAAATTTCAACGAAAGGCTCAACGCCCTTAAACTCAGAGTTTCATACGGAAAAGCCGGCAACGAGGCAATTTCAGTTTACAGGACAATCGGCAAAATGGACAACGGACTTCTTGCAATGGACGGCAAATCCTCCGCCGCAATCTGGGCTAAAAACGAAATGGGAAACTCAGGCCTCTCTTGGGAAACAACAAGAACCGTTAACGTCGGTATTGATTTCGGACTTTATCAGAACAGATTTACAGGAACAATTGACCTCTACAAATCCAACACAACGGATTTGCTTTTGAACAGAAATCTTCCGAAAGTTTCAGGTTATCAAAATGTTATGACCAATATAGGCGAAACGCAAAATATCGGCATAGAATTTACGCTCAATACTCATAACATCGACAAAGCCGGTTTTCTATGGCAAACATCGCTGGTATTTTCGGTTAACAAAAACAAAATCATCGACCTTTACGGCGACGGCAAAGACGACATTGGCAACCGTTGGTTTATAGGCGAACCGATAGGCGTGGTTTATGATTACGAAATGGTAGGTATTTGGCAAGATGACGAAATTAATAGAGGAGATCATTTGAATTGGGACCCTGAGGCTCAGGCCGGCGATGTTAAACTCCGCGACATAAACGGCGACGGCAAAATCACGCCCGAAGAAGACAAAACCATTCAGGGACAAACAACTCCAAAATGGACAGCAGGCTTAACTAACACCTTTATGTATAAAGGCTTTACGTTATCGGTTTTCATAACCACGGTTCAAGGCGTAAAACAAAACAACCCACTTTTGGCAGCGGCTGCCGACGAAATGGGTCGCAGAAATTTTACGACTGAAATCGGTTATTGGACACCTGAAAACCGCAGCAACGAATACCGCTCGCTTTCCAAAACTTCTAACCGTAACGGCTATAATTATCCCTCAGATGCAAGTTTTACGCGAATCAAAGACATAACTTTCAGTTATACTTTCCCGCAAAGGCTTGCTGATGCAATACATTTGGGTTCTGTAACGCTTTACGCCACGGGCAGAAACCTCGTAACTTTCACAAAATGGAAAGGCTGGGATCCTGAAATTGTTTTGGCTCGACGCGGGTTCAGCAATTATGAAAAAAATTATCCGATGACAAAAAGCGTAATTTTCGGTATGAACATAACTTTTTAATCAAGACTATTATGAAATTACAAAAACTTATATATATTGCTACTGCCACTGCTTTGACGCTAAATTCGTGCAGCAAGGATTTTTTGGAAGAGAAAATGTATTCGTCGTATTCAGTTAACGTAGACGACGTTCCCGCAAAAATAATCGGTCTTCACAGACAGTTTGCCGAACTTTGGGGCTGGTCTGATTCGCAAGGTTTTGTAGGCTGCTTTCAAGACGGAACGGATGTCGGCGCACCGGGCGATGTGCAAGGCGTTGAAATTCCATTTTATCAATATGCCTCGCTGAATTCCGAAAATGCGGGTGTAAATCACTTATGGACATCACTTTACGTGATTATCAACAATGCCAACATTATCATTTCCTCAGAAAAGGCCTCTCCTACCGAAAAAGCCGAGGCACAATTTTTCCGAGCCTACGCTTATAATATGTTGGTAACATTTTGGGGCAAAGTGCCGCTTGTTACCGAAAGCACTTCAACACCAAGAACCGATTATCTTAGAAACGAAGTTTCACAAATAGATGCGGTCATAACGGCAGATTTGACCGATGCAATTAACAACCTTCCGGAGGTTGACAAAACAATTACGCAAAACCGTATCAACAAAGATTGTGCTCGAATACTTGCTGCGGAAGCGTTTCTCAGAATGGGCAAAAATCAAGAGGCTGAAAATATCGTTTCGCCCGTGATTGAAGAAGGTCATTACAGCCTTATTCAGGAGCGTTACGGCAAATTTCTTACAGACAACGGCGACTATTACAGCGATATGTTCCGTTGGGGCAATCAGCGCAGAAGTCAGGGCAATACGGAAGGCATTTGGGTTTTTCAAATGGAATACAACAACACAGTTCCGGGCGGCACAATTAATGCACCTCAACAGCGCAGAAATTGGGTTGCGGCTTTTCATAAATTGAGCGGAATGGTCAACGCCGACTCTTTGGGCGGACGCGGAAACGGCAGATTAAGACTAAGTAATTATGTTAAATACGGCGTTTATCAGGAGGGCGACATCAGAAATTCCAATCATAATATACGCCGCAAACTTTATTACAACAAACCCGGTTTTCAAGAAACGATTTGGATAGACTCTGACGGTTTCAAAGTTTCGGAAGACACTCCCGGCGCAACGCAAATCACGGTTAAAACCGGCGATTTGGTTCATTGGTCTAAGGCTGACACTTTGGCTGTTATGTATCCGCATTGTACGAAATGGGGCGGCTACGATGTTACAGACGATTTTGGTTGGGCTCTGATAAAAGACTGGCCTTTAATGCGTTTGGCAGACGCTTATTTGTTGAGAGCCGAGGCAAGAGTTTTGTCGGGCAACGTTCAGGGTGCCGCAGACGATATTAACGTATTAAGAGACCGTGCATTCAAAACTTTCAGAGCCGAAAGCGGAAACTTAGAAGCGGGCAAAGTTTCGGCAGCAGAAATGTCTTTGGATTTTATTCTTGACGAAAGAATCCGCGAACTTGTCGGCGAGGAAAACCGCCGTTACACTCTTTGCAGAACAGGAAAACTTGCAGAAAGGGTCAATATGATGGTAACACAATATCCCGAAGGCGTTGAAGAAAAGAAGATTACGGGTTTTGACGCAAATGTTCACACACTTTTGCCGATTCCATTATCGGAAATTCAACTCAATAAGGACGCTGTCTTAGAACAAAATCCGGGATATAAATAAAAATAGGCGAGGTCCATACAATGTAACACGGTGTTTTAAAATTCTTTAAATGTTAAAGTTTTTTAAAACACCGTGTTTTTTCAGAATACACGTGCTATTTTTTTACTACCTTTGCGGTTCGTCAAATACTTATAAATAGTAATCATTAAATTAAATAGCAATAATATGAAACTTAAAAATTTATTATCGGCATTATTGTTAATGCTAATCTTGTTTGGTGTTTCAACTCAAAGCCAAGCCCAAGTACCATACATAAAGTTTGATAAAACATCAGGCACAGCAACATATTATTATGGAACCGGTACTTCTGATGATTTTGAAAATGAAGACGTTAAAAAAGTTATTATCGATAAATCCTATACGAATTATAACTTAGGGAATAGTCTGTCTTACTGGTTTAAAAATTTTGTTAATGTGATTTCAATTGAAGGTCTTAGCAACATGAATACAGCCAATGTTACCAATATGGAAGAGATGTTTGCTGGTTGCAGGTCCCTCAAAAACATTGATTTTACAGGCTTCAACACCTCGAAAGTAATTTATATGTTCGGTATGTTCTCTAATTGCAGTAGTCTTAAAAATCTTGATTTAAGCGGTTTTAATACTGAGAACGTAACTGATATGTTTAGAATGTTTGGTGAATGTTCAAACCTTCAAACAATATTTGTAAGCAAGGCTTGGAGTGTATCAAAAATTAGCGATCCAACATACCAACAGATATTCTCCGGTTGTACAAAACTTTTCGGTCCAAATGCGACATGTAATGGTATCGATAATATAGGGGCTGACTACGCCAACACTACAAATGGTTATCTGACACTTAAAACAGCACAAGCAGTAGTTTTTGTACAAAAGCCTGATAATTGGGTCTATACGGGCAGACCATATAAACTTAATATTAGCACTAACTTTGGCGAAGTAGTGTGTAAAATCGGCACAAACGGAAAGTATACTACAACGCAACCCACTTTCACCGATGCAGGTACATACACCGTTTATTACAAGGTAGAAGACGGTGATGGTTTTAAGGGTGTCAGCGAACAGTCTATCAATATAACCATTGCCAAAATTCAAGGCAAAATTATGAACAAGCCGACGGCTATTAATAATCTTAAATACACTGGTAAGGAACAGGAATTAGTTTCACAAGGAACTGCACAGAACAAAGGAACGGTTGTTTATAGTCTTGACGGAAAAACATATTCCGCTGACCTACCAAAAGCAATTAACGCCGGCACTTACACCGTTTATTATAAAGTAAACGAAGACAAAAATATGAGTGCATCAACTCCTGCAACCATAACATGCAAAATTGCAAAAATCAACAATACAATTGCAGCAATACCGCAGAACTCTACTTATAACGGCAAAGCACAGGCTTTACTTTCTAAGGCAAGTGCCACTAATGGAAAAGTTACGTTTACAATGAACGGGAAAAACTACACAGAAATTCCCTCTGCCGTAAACGCCGGCACTTATAAAATTAAATGCCAAGTAGCAGCCACTGACAACTATAACGCTGCCTCAACGGAGGTAACAACTGTTATTTCCAAAGCCGTAAATCAATTCACCAAAAAACCCAGCGCTATAAACAATCTTGTGGAAAACGGCAATGCACAAGCGTTGATTTCAGCAGGTACAATAACAAACGGAACTCTTGTGTATAGTCTTGACGGTAAAAATTACTCTTCTAAGATACCAACGGCAGTTAACGCAGGCGAATATACCGTATATTACAAAGCAGAAGAAAGTGATAACTACGAAGCAATTGCTGCCGCATCACTCAAAGTAACCGTTGCAGAAAAAGAGATTCCCAAACCGGTAAAAGAAGCGTATGCATTACTTTCAAAAGGCACTCTTACATTTTATTACGGTGAAAACAAACCCGAAGGAGCATTGCCAATCAGAAACGAGGAAGACGACAGCAATTGGAAGAGTTCTACATACGTTACAATTAGCAAAGTAGTATTCGACAAATCATTTAAGGATTATAAACCATACAAAACATCATATTGGTTTCAGGGATTTGAAAAACTCACCGAACTTTCAGGAATGGAGAATCTTAACACCGAGGATTTGGAATATATGAACTCAATGTTCCAATTCTGCGACAACCTCAAATCCGTAGACCTTTCGGGCTTCAATACTGCCAAGGTAACAGATATGACCCGTGTTTTCTGGGGTTGCGAGAATCTCGAATCAGTTTTTGTAGGCGAAGGCTGGACAACCTCTGCCGTAAAAAAATCCTCAGGTATGTTCCAAGATTGTTTCAAACTTTACGGCGGCAAAGGTACTGCATACAATCAAGATAAAACCGATGCTTCATACGCTATAATTGACGGCGGCAAAGGCACTTCCGGCTACTTTACCAAATCCGGCGAACCGGCATTCAAAAAAACTATTGTGTCAATATCTGTTAGCACTTCACCAAAAACAGAATACATAGAAGGCGATGACTTTTCGGCGGAAAACGGTGTTCTCACATTGAATTACAACACCGGCGAGAAAGAAACGGTTGATTTGTCAAAAGCCACAATCACCGGCTATGACAAGACCAAAGTCGGCGAACAAACCTTGAAAATCACTTACCAAAACTTTGAAACCGAATTAAAAGTTTCGGTGAAGGCAAAGCCTCAGAACAATAATGATGATAACAATATACCGACTCCTATTAACGAGATTTCTGATTACAAAAATGTGAAAGTATGGTCGTACAATTCAGTTATCTTCATAGAATCTGTTTTTGACTGTCAATACAAAATAATTGACCTCAACGGCAGAATAATAAAAACATCAACCACGAAATCTACCCACGAAGAAATCAATAATCTTAAATCAGGCATCTATATCGTACTGATTAACAATAAATCTTATAAGGTAGCAATCCGATAATAAAAAAAATCCGGCTTGAAAATCAAGCCGGATTTTTTTATTTACTTTTTTGCTTTCAACTCTTCCAAAAGTTTCTTTTGTTTTTCTCTTTCAGAATCAAGTTGTTTAACGTTTTTGTCAGCAGCGTCAAGTTGTTTTTGAACTTTCTCTTTTGCGCTGACACTTTTTTTGTAATCGTTTTCTGCTTTTTTAAGTACTTTTTCCTGAGCGGCTATTTGAGCAAGCAGAGCCACTGCCTCGATGTCCTTAGAAAAACTCTCGACAAAAAGTTTTGCGAGATTAGCTGTTTCGGGGTCGTTGGCTGATGATACGAAATTGTCATAACCTTTTGAAACAAAACACGTTACAGTAGATGAAGCGCCAGAGCCTTCTACTTTGATATACAAATCGCACATCTGAGCACAGATTGACGCATTGTTCACCTGCTCATATTTTGTAACGTTTTTAGCGTATCCTTTACCTTTAAGACCTTCTTTTGACATACGGTTTTTAACAGCCGTATTAACATCTTTTGCGCTTGCTTTGTAAGTTACGCAATATCCGGGTCTCGTATTTGTTTTGTCAAACGGAACTACTTTTTCTACTGCTGTATTTTGAGCGGAAACAAACATGCTCAAACCCAATGCACAAATCAGTGAAAGAATTACCTTTTTCATTTTTAACTTTTCTATTTTTTTTAAGCCAAACCTTGTTCGCGCATATATTTTTCGATAGCGGCATCCATACCTGAACCGTCGGTAATCATCTGCTCGCCGTTTTCGTTTTCCATTAATTTGAGTTTCAGAGCGTTGGCAGTGATAGGACCGAATGCGCCATCAGCCTCCACGCCTACATAACTTTGAAGAGCTTTTATGGTCTTAGGACCAAGTTTGCCGTCCTCAGAAAGTCCTGCATTGCTTTCAGTATTAAGAAACTCTTGAAGTTTTTTGATGGTATTTGTACCAATCATACCATCGGCTTTTGTGCCGATTTTGGTTTGGAGAGCCTTAATGGTATTGCTGTCCAAATTGAAAATAGAATTGATTTCTTCTGCCATTTTAATTTTAAGTTTTTAATTGTTAAAATAATATTACATTTTTACGAGCGTAAAAATACAACTTTTTTTTTAAAGCAAATATTTTTTTGTATTTTTTTTCAAAAAAAATATAAAACGCCTTGCCGCTATTTCCGCAATTAGACAAAATTCATTACTATAATTATTTTATTAAACTTTTATTAAACATATCTTTATAGTGAATTTTGATTTAGTTTGGTTGATATGTAAAAAAAAATGCCAATGTTAAGTTTTACATTTATTTAGCGTTAATGACAAAAAAGTTAAAAAAATATTTGTTAAATCAAAATTAAAGACATAATTTTGCGGCATGAAAAATTAATTTTTCAGTTACTATAATTTAATCTAAATTTTATATTTTAAACACAATGAAAAAAGTTCTATTTGCGTCATTGTTGGCGTTATCCTCGTTGGGGATAAATTCTTGTACCGACAATGAACTCGAAAAGCAGGTGGCGATGAATGCCAAGAGCCTGTCCTTTTCTGCTGATTTTCCTGAAGAGGGAAATAGTTCCCTATCCAAGGCGTATGTTTCAGCCTCAGCCTCCAACAACACAGCCGTTGACAAAATCGTAGTTTACGGAAATTACAGCCGTTGGAGACCTTTTGTCCTAAACCTTAACAACGGTGTTTATACCGGCACGGGCGACGATGATGTTGTCTACAATTCAAGTTCTTTTGTGGGACTTTGGCCGGACGGTTACCGTCAGGACGACGGAAATTTTAAGATGACGTTTCCGAGCCGTCAAGCAGCCGTGGCTAATTGGTACGGCAGCAGTGCTAATCTTATGATTGCTCAATGCAATGCTAACAACAAAAAGTTTGATTTTCAGAAAGTTTATTCTTGCATCAGACTTTATGTGTACGAAAACTTCGACGAAATCACCATCAAGGCTTATAACGGCGACACATACCTCTCAGGTGATGTTTTGGTAAATCCCTCAACCGGTGCTGTCGTATCACATTTAAGTCCGAGCGGTTCTGAACGCAAAGTTACTCTTACAGGCCCTATCACTCCGGGCACTTATAACGTTGCCGTTGCTCCGGGTTGGGTTTGGAATATCCAAATCTTCGCTACCAAAAACGGCAAAACCACTAAGGGTGAAGACCAAAAAACCACTATTCTTGAACAAGGCAAGCATGTTGCATACGAAGTTGGCAACAAACAAAACAGCAATAATAACAACAATAGTTCAACCGCTCCTCAGACAGGCTGGCATGTCAACGGCAAATACCTTGTAAACGGCAACAATCAAATTTGCAACATGTATGGTTTTGCTCAGACTTACAGTCCGTGGTTCAACGAGCGCGGCACAAAATGGACCAACTACAACGTTTCTGGCTGTCTTTCTTACAACAAAGGCATCATTGACAAAATCATGAACGCCGGTTGGAAAATGACTTGGATGCGTCTCCACATGGACAACTATTGGAGCAACGACCCCAACAAAGCCAACGCTTGGAAATCCAACGGCATGCAGTCAAAATACGGCGACATGGGTGAAAGATACCTTTACGCTTTCGATTTTGAACGTTTCAAAAAATACTTCAACGAAGTGTTTATGCCGATGGCAGAATATGCACAGAGCAAAGGACTTGCAGTTATCATGCGTCCTCCGGGAGTATGTCCTGCAATCATCTCTACGTCATCACATTACAAAGAGTATGCTAACAAATACATCTCTACGCCCGGCGGCAGTCTTACCATTTATGCGGAAGATTATCAGGCATATCTTATAAAAGTATGGTCATGGGTTGCTCAACAGCCCGGTGTTAAAAACAATCCTAACATTCAGTTTGAACTGGCTAACGAGCCGGTTTACATCTGGTCTCCGTCTACGAAAAACTACGGTCCGCGTTGGGAAAACGGCAGATACATCTATGCTGACGACATGTACAAAGAGCAGACCGCTATTTTCCAAAGTGTTGTTAATGCTATCCGCAATCAGGGTTGCAGCAATGTAATTTGGGTTCCGGGTTGTGCATATCAAGGCGATTACAAAGGTTATGTAAAATATCCTATCCAAGGTGAAAATATCGGTTTTGCAGTTCACTGTTATCCGGGTTGGTTTGGTTCGGCAGGTATCAACGGCGACGGCGGTGTCGGCAACGGCACATATCAGCAGTTCTACAACGAATGGGACGAAAAAGTCGGCTGTATTGCAAGAACAAACCCGATTATCGTAACCGAAATGGACTGGGCTCGTCAGCAGTTTGCACGCGACGGCTACATCGGCACATGGGGTACAGGTTACACCGGAACGGCAGGCGGTTCGGGCTTTGGCGCAAACTTCAAGAAAATTGCTGATTCGTATGGCAACGTAAGTTTCTTGACGTTTGTATGGCCTCACATTTTGGCACAATTCAATCCTAATCATCGTGAAGACGGCGGTGCTGACGGCACAGGTCTTTATGACAAGGAATCAGGTGTTTATCCGGTATATCAATGGTTTAAACAATATGCTAACGAGTATCCGAAAAGATAAATAAATTGCAACATTTAAGACTGTCTAAAAAGTGGATTAAAACGCAAACACCTTGTCTGCAAATAATTTAATCCAACTTTTTAGACAGTTTTTTTTAATTCTCCCAAATCCTTTCTAATTTTCTAACCTTGGCATCATAATTTGCACCGCTAACAGAAAGAGTGTTGTAGATTGTTTCAGGGAAAACGAGGTTGGTCATCGACATCGAACCGTCATTACTGAAAAGTTCCACTGACGATTGATCAACATAAAAATCAAGTGTAACTTGCTCTCCCATAACATTTAATGGGGCTGACATCGACGGCACTGAAAACATTCCGTTGAAATCACTTTTGCCCGTTGCGGATGTTCTGCGAGCGGTTAATGTGCGCGTGTTGGAATTGATGTCAACAACGTAT
>JAEEGL011682041.1_pt1 | contig 17732 bp, 15 predicted proteins | sample 9134231 | NCBI WGS metagenome assembly JAEEGL01 (sample SAMN16246548, study PRJNA631951) | gut metagenome | biome: gut microbiome; feature: rumen; material: fiber-attached | host: Bos | place: Iran: Karaj | collected 2018-10 | reverse complement strand
GATCGTTTCAATAAGTTCTGCTTTATTCATCTTTCCTCTCCTTAGAAAATAGATATTTACGACTACAACCTATAGTATGCCACATTTTTCCTGTATAGTCCAATCAATATCACCGATTTCCCCCACTTTTTCTCGATTTTTTAACAGATAAAGGAAAATAACCGGCCTAATGCGCAGGATGCTTGCCTGAGAGCGTGGCTTCAAAAACGCGGTTCCTGCCTTTGCAGTTCCTTTACGACTTCCGAAGCGAGCACAAGACCTGCCGAAGCCGGAGCCCATGGGGTGCTACCGGGGACCGCCCTTCTGCCGTCTGCCGCGCCGTCTTCAGGCTTTATGGGGATTTCTTCGGAATATACCACCTTTAGGCTTTCAATCCCTCTTTTCTTAAGCTCATGCCTCATAACCCTGGCCAGCGGACAGTTTTTTGTCTCATAGATGTCAGCAGCCTTAAACCCTGCGGGATCCAGCTTGTTTCCGGCTCCCATGGCGCTTATCACAGGCACTCCCGCTTTCTTCGCTTTAAGTATCAGTTCTATCTTGGCAGTGACTGTATCCACTGCATCTATCACATGGTCATATTCTCCAAACGGAAAATCATCTGCATTTTCCGGGAGGAAAAAACACTTATGAACTCTGACGTTGACATCCGGATTGATATCAAGCATACGTTCCTTCATCACATCAACCTTGTATTTTCCTATGGTGCTCCTTAAGGCTATTATCTGTCTGTTCAGATTAGTGACCGATACTATGTCGCTGTCTGTCAGATCAAAGCTTCCCACTCCGCATCTTACCAGGGATTCGCAGGCATATCCTCCCACTCCGCCTATGCCGAAAACGGCTACGCGGGAATTTTTCAGCTTTTTTAAGGCTTCGTCTCCCAGAAGAAGTCTGGTCCTTGCAAATTCATCTGCTTCATCTGTTTTAATAACGTCTGTATCCATTTCATATCCCCGAATCATCAACATGTTTAGGGCTTCATCATATCACATATTGCGCTGGTAACGCGATTAGAGTTAAAATAGCTTTCATGTTGGTAAAGTTTCTGATCTTTTTATTGATATGGCTTTTGCTTACCGCTTTCGGAACGTTCATGGGATACGGTCTGTATCCTGACGTTCCGATATTTCATACAGGCGTCATAGCCTGTCTTATCGCATGGGTCATCTCTATCATATTCATGCTGATCAAATCCGTCACAAAAGACGAGATCAATACCCAGAAGCTCGAGTCGGGCGATCCGGATTATTCGGCATATCCGGGAGACGTGGCAAATCACAGCGTAGGAGCTGAAGACTACGGCGGACGTTTATATTTCTTCCCGGAAAGCCTGGTTTTTCATCCGCTTCCCAAAGACGATGTGCAGCTTAAAGACTGGATCCTTCCTTATAAGGAAATAGCAGACGTGAAACAGGGGCCTGCAATAAATAAGATATTGATAGAATCAAAAGACGGAACAGTTGATATTTTTGCCGTGCACAACAAAGATAAATGGATACAGCAGATAAAAACAAAAGCGAATATAAAAAATCCCCCGCCTGCGGCAATAAAACCACAGGCAGGGTCTTCTGTCTGAACAGGACCTACTTTGCTTCCAGCTTCTTTTGCAGCCAGTCCTTACCGTCCACAAAACGGGAAACTATAAAGCTTACGACATAGTCGCCTACTGCATTCACCATTGTAGCCGGCGGATCCACCAAGTCGCCTATAGCCAGCGCTATGGGAAATGCTACAGAAATATATTCAGGGAAGAAAAGCGTACAGAGCACAAGCTCTCCCGTACCTCCGCCGCCGGGTATGCCGCTCATCGCAACAGATGAGAATACCGCGACTACAATGGCAAGCACCGCGCGTCCGCTGTCAAAAGGCAGTCCGAACATTCCGAAAAGGAAAGCTACTTTTATTATCGCGCTCATGGAGCTTCCGTCCATATGCATTGTAGCTCCCATGGGTATGACTATTTCGCTTACTTCTTTTGATATACCGGTTTCTTCAGCCACTTCCATATTTGTAGGTATTGTAGCTACGGAAGAACAAGTTCCGAAAGAAACCGCCGCAGGCCTGAACAGATGCTTAAGCATTACGCCGACAGCCCCTTTTCCGCCTCCGAACCTGGCATATATCGGAAAGAATATGATCATATATACTATACATACTACGTAATACACCAAGATGGCTTTAGCGTAATTGGTCACAAAGTCTTCACCGTGGGCGGCTACCAGGGCCGCAAAGAAGCCGAAGAAGCCGATAGGCGCATAGTAGGTGATCAGTTTTACGGTTTTCATCAGACAGTTCGTGATATCAGCCAGCAGCGCAGCGGTTTTCGTTTCCTTTCCGCCTGCCAGCTGCACGCCGAACCCGAAAAGAATGGCGGCTATTATCAGGGGAAGTATTGCCCTGCGGCTTAACAGCTCGTAAAAGTCCGGCTTGGTAAAAAAGTTTACTATAAGCTCCGGTATCCCCACGACTTCAGGTTCGCCCGCCTCAAACTTCGGTTCCATTGTGAAGATAGGAAATATCCTTACGGTAATATACATTATTATGCTTGCTATAGCCGCCGTGCATGTAAACACAACTACCGTTATGCCCAAGAGCTTTCCAGCCCTCTTCGGGCTTGCCATATTCGCTATCGCTGATGATATCGAACAGAAAACCATCGGGACCACTACACAGAACATCATATTGATAAACAGCGTTCCTAGCGGTTCCAGCGCAGAAGCCCCGGGCCATACCGCCCCGACTATGCATCCTGCTACGATACCTGTCAGCATAGTGATCAAAAACCAATAATTCTTAAAAAAACCTTTCATCACCTTAACCTCCTGATACAGTTCTCTATTTTTATAATTTACTTTACGCATACAGCTGTGAGGCGCTTAAGCGCCCAGCCTTTTTCCCGTTCCACATGCATTGAATGCGTACGATCCCACTGATCGCTTTTTATAATACCTCATTTTTTGAGCAAATAATACGCATTATGTGCTGCATTCTGTGCAAATCATGCTATTTCAATGTCGACTTTTTCCGATTTTAATGTATGATATAATAAATCATTATATAAAGCAGGCATGTGCAAGCTGCGTTCTGATAGAAAGAGGGCATAAATATGAAACACTTTGCGAGATTATTTTCCTTATTTCTTTCTGCATTCATCATTGTAATATCCCTGACATCCTGCAGATCATATCCCTTCAAGCGTGAAATAGCGGAAGCAGCAGCCAAAAATTTCAGGATGTACGAACCCGTTTATCTCGGAAAGACGAATAGAGATTATCCGGAATTCAAGCTGAAATGGAAAAGCATTCCGGGAGCTGTCGGCTATGAGATAGCATTTTATGCCGAGGGGGAGGATCCCTACGGAAGGGGACATTTTGCGAAACGTAATATTAGAAATGTCTACTTCGGCTCAAGCGAAAAAGTAGTATTTCTTCAGGGTGTCTATACTGATACCGTCACATACCGTGTTAAGGTCAGGCCCGATGTCCGTGATGAAACCAACAGCCAGATATTTAAGGAGCCTGTCTGGTCCAATATCTGGGAGATAAAATTTACGGATGGGGAATATAGTATTTCTGAAACAGATGCAGACTTTGATGAGGAGATAGCTGCTAAAGAAGAGGAAGATGCCGGCAGATCAGAGAAAAAAACAAAAGCTGAACCGCTGCCCCATTCTTTTCCGGAACCGCTGCTCTTGTTCCTTGCAAAGGAAGAAGGACTGGAAGAACCTTTCTCGACAGACGATATTGCCGGATTTAGTATGAATGTAAATTCGGGGGGACATGGAAACCCGGCTCAGATATTTGAAGACGGCCCGTCTCTTGAGCAATTCAAGGATGAGGTTTCGGAGATCACTGTAGGTGAGGAGGACAAGGATGAACCGCTGACTACCGAGGAAGGGACATTTTACTCAGCTCTTGATAAAGAAGGAAACAGGCTTTTCACATTTGAGGTATACAAGGACCGCTATCTTGAAGGTGACAGGGGCGAACTCTATAAATTAAGCGGGATGATGAGACTGAACAGCATAGAAGGCGTAATGACAGCAGGTGACTGGGAAATACATGAAAATGAACTCGAGAAAAATTCGAAAGATTATGAAGCTTCCGGCAGGGGTGTCCTGGAAGGTTCATATGAAACCCATTTGCTTGAGGAAGCAGGTCCGGAGAGTGTCAAAGGCGTAAGGGTATATATTGACTGGAACGAGGACGTGCAAAAACTGAACACCCGTGAAGATGCAGCTGCAACAGCGGTATTTGATGCCTTGAAGGATATGCAGATCGTAAAGAAAGCTGAGGACCGTTCCGGACAGAGGTGGCATCTTGTCATAGAATACAAGGTACCGGGCAGGAATTTCAATGACAGTGTTTCTTTTTCATTTGAGGGGGATAATATCGAGAGAAACGGAACGTATTATACAGTAGATGATATTGAGAAACTATATGATGCCGTGGACTGCGATATTTTCAATTATCTCAAGAATTATTCAGAAGTCCCGATGATAGATCCCAAATACTGACGGCGGAACGTAAGGATATGTGAGAAAACTTTGGCGATATAAACGTGATGCTGAAAGGGGGAATACTTATGAGGATAAAAGAAATGATCTGTAAACGATTATTATGCATATTGATGGCGTGTGTGCTTATATTTATTACTGCTGCCTGCGGGACTTCTGCAGGGACAACGGCAGAAGCCCCGTCAGAGCCGACTGAAGAGCCTTCGGAGGTTGATGATCAGGCAGCGGAAGCGAAAACGGAGGAAAAGGACTCCGACAATACCGGGGAAGAATCCCTGATGTTTTCTGATAATGATGAGGAAAAATGTGCAAAATGAGCCCTTTGGCTGTTTTTGGGCTCCTGCCATAGTCCAAGGAAAAGGTTTTGTTCCTACCCGTGGATGTGATATAATACACAATATCTGTTCATCAATAACAGCATGCAGAAGCGTGATAAAAACAGAATAATCTGACATATTTCAGGAGGGGATCATGAGCAAATTTATCGTAGCCGGTATCACACAGATAGAAACCATAGTCAAGGTCGATAGTATTCCTGTGGAGTACAGTCCCCTGACAAGCACGCCCGACTCGATATTTACGGCCCCCGGAGGCGATGCCTACAATGAATCCCTTGCTCTGAAATGGCTGGGCAATCATGTGGACTTTCTTTCCGTCGTAGGCAGAAATCAGGATTTAAGCATATTCAATCCTCATGACAGGGAAGTTACCATTTCCACGGAATACATCCTTCCTCTGCTGAAAGCCACTCCCACTCAGGTGATACTTTATGATAAAGAGCGTAAAGAGCAGATCTTTGAAGATATTAAGGACTTAAGGGACGCGGAATACAGAATGTCAATGGTAAAACCCATGATCGCAGACTGTGACATGGTAGTTCTTTCGAATGCTAATTTCTGTCGTCCGTTTATCCCCATCGCTCAGGAATATCACAAAAAGATAGCTGTAAACATCCACAGCTTCCTCAGGGAAAAAGAAAAATACAATACCGATTTCCTGGGTGCTGCTTCCATATTATATTTCAGTGATGATACTATTACCGAAGATCCATATGAGTTTATCGACAGCATAGCTGATACCTACGGAACGGAGATCATTATCCTGGGCCAAGGTTCAAAAGGCCTCATCCTCTATGACAGGAGCAGGGACACCAGGGCGCATTATAATACTGTAAAGACCAATGAAGTTGTCAATACAGCCGGAGCCGGAAATGCCCTTATGGCCTGCTTCCTTCACTCATACCTTGAGAGCGGCGACTCCACTACCGCAATAAAGAATGCTATGCTTTTTGCTTCATACAAGATAGGTTATATGGGAACCTCAAATGGATTTATGACCGTCGAACAGCTTGAACAGTGGCGTAAACTCATTTGGGGAGAGCTTTCCCAGATAAATATCCAATAAATTTTGACCTTACGGCTGTTTATATGTTATTATAGCTCCAGAATGATACTATTTTACGAAGGGGTTCGATATGGACGGACTTAGTGCAGAGCAGCAGGCTCTGCTGGCAAGCATAATGGGAAATTCATCACAGGCACAGGCTATGAATCCGACGATCACGCCTGCTGCAACACCGGCACCGGCGGCTGCTGCACCGACGCCTGCACCTGCCGCTCCTGCGGGAGGCAATGAAAACCGCGTGTTATCGCAGGCGGAAATTGATGCTCTTTTTGCGGCAATGACCTGATCTTGCTATCTTTTCTTTTTTGGGTAACATAACTCTTGACCCTATCATCAAAACTATGCTACTATATCTTCGTTCAAAAGGAGAATGGCAGTTGTAGATCTGCGTGCGCGGATCATGCATGCCGCCTCACAAAACAACATTTATCACGGAGGATAAATATGGGTATTGATAAAAAGCTGGTCTCAGGTATTATCAGATCAACGATACTGGGACTGTTTTTAACACTTTCGATTGGAGTCAAAGCAAATGCCATGACCATAGTACTGGATCCCGGACACGGAGGATACGGAACTTCAGGCGCCGGAGCAATCTATCCGCCCTATATGGAGAAATCAGTAAATCTGTCAATTGCAAGCCAGCTTAAATCAGAGCTTGAAGCTGCCGGAATTAAAACATACATGACACGTACAAGTGATTCTGAAGCTCCCTCTCTTGAACAGAGAGCCGCATATGCAAAATCCGTGAATGCAGACCTTCTGATAAGCCTGCATATGAATTCATCCGGAGCTCATGATAAATTCGGTTCAGAAGTATGGACTTCAATGTACGGTTCGTATTACTCCACAGGAGCATCACTTGGAAGCAGCGTTTTGTCACAGCTTACCGGTCTTGGATTTTCAAGCAAAGGCGTTAAGACCAAACTCGGAAATTCAGGTGATTACTACGGCATAATAAGATACGGGGCAGCTCAGGGTGTCCCTACCGTTATAATCGAGCATTGCTTCATGGATAATGCCTATGACCGTTCCATCCTTGACGCAAAAGGTACTGGCGCCCTTGCTCATGCTGATGCCGCAGGAATAATAAACTTTGTCAATTCAGTCGGCGGCGCAGGAGCATCGCTTCCGAAATCCAGTCCCGTAGTCCTCGCTGAGGGTGCCACTTCTACAGGAAATACGGCAGGCGCGGCTGTAAATCCTACTGTAAAGGCAAATACAGGCGCGGGAGGCTCCTCTGCTTCAGTATCTGTCACCTTCCCCAAGGATGCTGCAGGCAACATTATATATACAGATCCCCAGGGCAATAAGGGAACATACACGCCGGCTCAATGGAACCAGCTGCTCAGCAACTGGACCTATACAGGAAAGCCCGAATACTTTATAAGACAACAGCGTGTAAGTGATCTGGACAAAATGTGCGGGAAATCATAACACATTAACACAATAACACCCGATTACTGAACACTGTAATCCTCTTTAATAAAAACTATAGTGGTACCGGCTGAAGCATTTCAGCCGGTACCTTTTTAATTCATCTGCTGATCATCGATATATAGTCTTATCTGCCCCTTCACTCCAAACATAACATGGCGGTGACATTATACCTAAAATCCTCTGATTTCAAGCTCTAAGGTATTTTTCTCCCCTGTTATTATTTGTGACGCTTTCGATTTATGGCTTATATACATCGCTAGTTATATTTTCTCTCCTGTTTTCAAAACTATCGTTGTTATATGACATAGCATAATATCAAACCGCTTGATTGTCTTGCGTCAAATTCAATACGATCGTTTCTTTTCTGTCACAATTTTCAATACGCTAGGTATTTTTGCTCGTCATATTAAATTTTATCCGCTATCATTTCTTCTCTTGTTTTAGCACGCCAGTTATCGTTACACGACGTTTTTCAATCCGATCGTTATCATCATCTGGTGTTTTTCAATGCGTTTGTTATCAGCGACGGATGTTTTTCAATGTGCTTGTTATTATCACTTCTGTTTTTCAATATTTTTGTTATCATTGACAGGCGTTTTTCACCACGCATGATATGAATACGCTCACATTGTCGCTACGCTCGATATGATATATGCTCATTAAATTAACGCCAGATATTATACAAGGCGTTTTTTAACACGTGCGATATTATTATCATACAAGAAGTCATAGATTTTGTTCTGTGATAATATTTCAGGAGTTATTTCAAACAGGAATCAATTTTTCAGAAGAATTAATTTTTAATATACATCAGTTATCTTCCGTACTCTTTCGGATGTATACGACACAGTCGTTATCTGTATACTCTTTATATTCAGACTTCAATATATCCGCAAAACTGCCTTCAAATTCATTCAGATTAGGAGAAGGATCCGCTTCGACATCATTTGTATCCTCAAAAGCCCCTGCATCTGCATTCATCACAAAGACTATATCAGGCATCTCATGCGTCTCGTAATACATCGCAAGCCTGTCTCCTGATATCATGTTCCTCCATGTATCAGGCGCTGCGACCCTCATTCCGGATGCCGTATAACCCCACGGAAGGAGCTTGGAAAACAGCACTCTTCCTGCCCTTCCGTCCTTTTTGCCCTGTATCGGGTTTTCATCAGCTTCAGACGTATATTTCCTTATAGAAGACAGCACAGAGTCATACTGAGCCTTGTGCGCTTCCGATGTGAAAAGACCGGCAGCCGGCCCGTCTTCTATCCTGCTGCCAAGATTGGATAACCTGTCATCCCTGTATACGTTTACAAATCTGAGGATAAGCGTGTTTATAATGAAAACAGCCATTACCGCTGTAAGGACAAATGCCGCGTATCTTTTCCATAGAATAAGCATATTTCCCTCTTTAAGCCCGTCTGATACGGCATTATCCAGCTCCATGATAAAATCCCAGAGCAAAAGGATCCCTCCGAAAGCCGCGATCCCATGTCCTATGGACAGTACATACAGATCACAAAAGCTCGAAAAGGAATATGTCATCGAAAACACCAGCCCGCCCATAAACAGGGTTGAGAACACATACCAGTCCTTCTTTTCTGTCAGGAAAAACAAAGGAAATACGAACAAAGCAAAGGCAGTATTGATATATCCTGTATGCAAAAAAGCAACAGCCGCATAATAGATAAACAACACAAGATCTGAAATGATAATAAAGGGTGCTGTATGTCTTTTTATCCATGGATTTACATAAGTAAGCAATGCAAGTATAACCAGCACTATGCTTAAATAATAAATCCTGCCAAACACGTCAGAAATGGCTCTGAAAAAGACTTTAAAGGATTCCACGTATCCCCTGTCGTGTTCCCCGTCAGATATTATGTAAGGCAGGTTTGCAAGCAATCCTGCAATTGAGTTGCCGGTTGCATATATATATATGATAAAGCATAACAGTGGTATCATAATTCCGAGCACAAAAAAGAGCAGCGGCCTCCTTAAAGAAGCTGCCCGGATACAGATCAAAGCAAGCACAGCCAGAATAATGACAGCGGCGAATACAAGGGTCGGCAGACATAATACCGACAAAGCAAAGAGGATGCCTGCAGCAATGAAATAAGCGTCTCCTGCCCCTATCCCCGCGTAAAGAACCGTAAAGGCTGCCAAAAAGAAATGAAACGACATGGTGTAATAAGAAAGAGTCGGCATATTAAGATGACAGTATGCCATAAGGAAAAGCCCTGCAGCAAAAGCCGGCAATGCAGAATACACCCGGCTTTTACTCAGACTGTTCCCGGCCCCCGTCTCTCCGGAGAGAATCCTATAGACCAGTACCGCCTCGCAGGCTGTAAAGATCACATATAGTATCCTAAAATAGAGAAGTATGCCTGTCGTGCCCCCTGAAAAAGCCGTATACAGCCTGTAAAAAGGCATTGTGATAAGCGATGAAAGCTGGGTCGGATGCCATTCATCGACAAAAACGAGATCCCCTGCGGCAAATCTGCCTGCGGTAGACACATAGAAGCTCTCATCAGACTGACAGAATCCGTAGAACCCGCGCCAGATCAGACATACCGCAAGCATTCCGTATATAATATACGCAAAAGGATACTTTCGGAGGCTTTCATCAGCTTTTTTTATCATATGCTTCCCTTTCAGAAAAGAATCTCAGAGCAAGCGCAAAAACTATGAGCGGCACGGCCGTGAGCATAACCCGGTTCCCGGAATCCCCTACGCCTTTTCTTAAGGAATCCCCTCTTCCGAATGCCGCAAGGAGGACTCCCAGGACATACGATATCATAAGGGATGTGAAGAAGCCAAGATACCACTCCTTATACAATAACGCCTTTAATATAAGCACTATTACCACAAAGCCAGCAATATAGCCGAAATATCCCCAGCCAGCCCCTATCCTGACATTCAGATAAAACATCTTTAGATTTCCAAGATATGCTCCGGGTCTTGCGATCATCACTGCTGCATTAACAAAAAGCATAAGCGCGGGGAATAATACAGGAAGAAGCTTTTTCGTTTTCTCTCCCAGCCGGTCTCTTATGAGGATAAAATACAGGCCGCAAAGCAGAAGCATTCCTATCATTATCAGAGCCTTTGCAGTAGAAAGAAAGGCGTACAGTGGATGCACGTCAAGAATAAAGAAAACCCGTATATAATACATGGCAGCCGCAAGCATTACCGGACATACCATTGTTCCGAAAAACTCTCGGCCGCTGTATCCCTTAAGAAACGACAGTGACAGCATAAGGATTATGATAAGGATAACTCCCTCATGCCGCATCATGGCTGTGGAAACAGTAAACAGAACTGTCAGCAGATAAGGTTTCCTATCCATAAAAGAAAACCTGTACCCAAGATATGCCGTAATAAAGTACCAGGACATGAAATAAACTCCGGCCATGACCCATTTAGCGGTCGTCTGATAGGCCGAAGATGTCACAAGGAACAACGATACTGCAAGAGTACAGATGACAGCCTCCTTTTCTGACAAGACCTTAATAAGCTCCTCATACAACGCATACGCGAAGATAAGCACGAAATTCAGATCAAGGAAGCACTGTATGCCAAAGGTCTCTGAAAACCCGAAAAGATACGGAAGAGTCTGGACTATAGAGCCTATGGGCGCGGCATCAGTCAGAAATACATCAAAATACTTTATATAAGCGCCCTCTCTTACTATCGTCTCGGGATAAGCGGAAAAATAAAAGAAACTGTCATTATCCAGAACAACATCAAAAACATTTGCAGTTGACATAATTGCAATAGCTGTTGCTGCAATCAAGGATATTATAAGCAATATCCAATATTTTTTTGTAGATTTTATGTAAATCAAAGAGGCGTTTTTCACTATCACTGCCACACTTATCACAAAGACTGCGGCCATCACGGCTCCGACCGAATATGCATTATAGGGTATCCCCAGGCAAAGCAGAAGATATGCCGAAACGGAAAAAAGGGAGAGCCCCGCAGGAAATGCCAGCAGCGCTTTCCATGCAATATCCTCCCCTGCGCTATTTTCCTGTCCGTGCTCTGGACTCTTCCCCCATGCAGCAAGAACAAAAAACAGCCCCAGAACGTACAATAGCAGAATTGTAAGCGCCTGCGCTGCCATGTAGCCTGATGAGAGTTTTTCCACAAGCTGCGCGATCCCGGTCATCTTTCATCCTCCGTATTTTCAGCCCTTCCGGACACTCCGTCTCCGTCAGGATACAGCGGGGATATGACCCTGTCATAATAAGTCCTGCCCATAAGATACAGGTTCTCTCCGGTATCCCACAGGGCAACCAGCACATCATCTTCTTCTATGTTTTCCGTGCATATATTTATCCGCAGTGCCTCGTCTTTTGGATGCGGCGAGTCCACGGTATAAAAATATGTATAGAAAAACTGATTGGAGGTCTCCTCATCGGTATGGTCGGCCATATGCACATACCTCATCATATCGTTGCCCGGTCCCAGGTAAGTAAAATCCGCTTTGATCTGCGGAGAAAGAGGCTTCTCTTCAAGCTCGTAAAGATCCGGCAATGAGGTATCCACGGTAACGCCTTCAGAATATTCCATAAAATACTTGGTGTAATTATTCTCCCAGAAATAGTTCTGGGAAAAAGGGTTCCCCTCATCATGCATATGCGTATATGAATAATACTCGCAATAAGGTATCAGCTCCCTCGGTACCAGGACCTTCTTTCTTCTTACCGTTTCCCTTATCAGGGCATCCGGTGCATATTCTTCTTCCACAAAAGAGGGCTTGTATAACAGTTGTTCTGATGCAGAATAATCCCGCAGCTTAACATGTTCCTCAAAATGTGTCTTATAGCAGTATATATTGAGGATCGATAATAAAATCGTCAGGATGACGAAAATACATATTTTATTTCTTTTTAATAAATCCCTTAGCATACCAGAGCAGTTTTCCTATCTTATCCCGGTCTGTTATGCATACAGCCAGGATCACCATACAGCCGCAAATCGTATCATACAAAACGTTATTAATAAAAGATGCCTCTGCGCAGTAAAGGGTGATAAGCAGCGCATATATCGCGGTTTTCCTGTAATTATACCCTATTTTTATGCATTTCTCAGAAAAAAATGATCCGATGACAAAGTAGATCATATAAGAAATTCCTGTCGTAACAGCCGCTCCCATTCCTCCGAGCTTTGGTACCAGCAGCACATTTCCAATTATGTTAACCAGAAGCGCAACAAGGCTTGCTATATTCAGATACTTGCCCTTCTTTGCATATTTGATGCTCTGTACCGTGATCTCAAACATTATGGCGAAGATGGGCATGAGCGTAAGGAAAGGGATCACCGCCTCCGCGCTGCGGTATGACGGCCCTAGGAGCAGGACAATGAATTTCCTTAATAAAATAAGCAGAGCCGCTCCTGCAATGCACATCATCACCACCATTTCGTATGCCTGTCTGAAAAACGCCTTATTCTCCTCGTTTATCCCGTCTTCAAAACGCTCCATGGCCACAGGCGACCAGTATGCGATGAAGGTATTCTTGAAAGTGATGAGTAAAATGACTATTTTCATGGCTGAAGTGTATATCCCCAGCTCATCAAAGGTTGAGAAGGTCCTGAGCGCCAGCTTGTCACAGGATGACAGCGCCCACTCCATGAGAAGCACGGTAATGAAAGGAGCCCCGTAGCTTATCAGCTCCCTGTATTCCGGGACAAGGCTTTCATTTTCCGGCTGTTCCGTATGTCCTTCCACCCTGCTTTTCCTAAGATAAAAATACCTGATCATCAGAAATGTAGTCGTGATCCCCCAGGGAACCGCCAGCGCGTAAAGCCCTATGCGGAAATCATCCCCTATAAGATAAAAAGCCGCGATTATCGTCAGGATCGAAAGTACCTTTTCTATGATGTTTATATTGGAATACAGCTTACCGTTCTGCTGCATACGCACGTCAAGAAAGAAAAACCTTTCAAACACGCAGATAAACGTATAGACTGTCACCAGAACAATAACATCCGATCCGCTGTCTCCGAAAAGAAAGATATTGATAGGCTTGGAAAAAATTATGTAAACCAATGTAAGGACGCTGACTATGATCAGCGCAGGAGTTATGCATCTTCTCAGCAAAAGCTCCCTGTCAATGGAAACAAAGCCTCCGCCCTCCATCTTTTTCTCATAATAATATCTTATATACGCCTGATCCAGCCCGAGTATGGCAAATATATATATCACGGTCACGGCAGTCTCAAACATCCCCGCCTTACCGTATTCATCAGTCGCAAGGATCCTTGTCAGCAGGGGGGTCTGGATGAACCCGAGGATCAGCACCACGAAATTGCCGTAAAAATAAGTAAGGAATCCCTTGAATGTCCCGCCTTTTCCTTTCTCATGTGAACTCATCATATAACCTCACATGAGCCTCTATATACTTATCTTCAGTAAAATTATCAAGATAACGCCTGTAGAAGTACTCCTGCTGCCTGTTCAGAAGATCAGGATCACCGGCAAGGGCGATCACTGCTTCAACGCCTTTATCCATATTATTTTTCTCATAAATATTCTCTTCCAGTCCCACTACCTCGGGAAGGCCTCCCGCAGCAGTCGAGACCACCGCGCACTTCCGGCTCATTGCTTCTACTGCCGCCTTTCCGAAGGACTCAAACTTGCTCGTCATCAGAAAGATATCAACACCGTAATAAAATTCCGACATCTGTGCCTGGTCATAATTCAGATGGCATTCAAGATTTTCTCCGCCAACAGCCTTGCGGATCCTATTTTGAATTATGTCAACCTGTTCGTCATCGCCTTTCTCAAAGGTGGAAAGGACAAGTGAAACCTTAAAATCAAGTCCTCTTTTTTTCAGCGCCTCAATAAAATCACAGGCAAAGGGCCAGTCCTTTTCCTCGCATATCCTCCCCGCCATTCCGATGACCGGTTTTTCTCCCTCTGAAATTTTTCTGCGTTTTTCCGGATCAAATGTTCCGAAATGCTTTTCCGATATTGTATTCGGGATTACCGTGATGGGACGTATATCCGATCCTTCGGTCCAGAGCCTCTTATTGAATTCCGTAGTGGTGATCATCATTTTAGAATCCCTTAACACGGGATCCATAAAGAACCTGCTTCGCTTTCTGTAACCGAACATCAGACCTCTCTCCGTGAAAACATAAGGGATCCCCTTAAAATGCTTCCTGATAAAGCCATATGTGATAAGGGATTCCTGCATCTCTATATGAATAAGGTCCGGAGCCTCTTCACGAAGCAGCCTGTCAAATGCTTTGATCCTTATGAGAAGGTTCTTTATCCGGTTTTCTCCCATTTTATATTCTATTATCGTAAAGGGATAATCTTCTTTCTTATGCTCAAGCAGCGCAGGGCATATAACTACCGGAACATATCCGGATCCCGGGTGACGGCACAATCCCTCACAGACTGACAATGTCGACATCTGGGCGCCCCCCGGAAGATCTATCGGGTATTCCATAAGATAAGCGACCTTTTTCATTTGCCCGTCCTTATGCCCGTTCATCCAGCTTTTCTGCTCACTAATTGCATTATCATCTTTTCTTTTCATTGTCCGGCTTTCTGTCATACCAGTTTTCATACATCAGCTGCGCCTCACTCATGGGACCGTCTTCATAAAAGAATCTTTCCCCCTTCAAAAGTCTTTCCGAGACTGTGATCAGACGTTCAGCCGCGGTCTTCGGGTTCCACGACTTTTGCATCTGTGTGCAGGCAGCACGCCCCATTTCCCTTGTCAGTCCCATATCCTTCAAACAGGAGATAAGCTTTTCCGCGAGACTTTCCGCATCCCCTGATCTGTAGACATATCCCGTACTGCCGTCCTCGATCAGAAAAGGCGTGGCTCCCGCCATTGAAGTGGCGATAACGGCGCAGCCCGCCGCAAGGCCCTCATAAATAACAGATCCCCAGCCTTCGAGCTTATTGGAAGTACATACATAAATATCAGCCTTGGCCATTTCTTCTCTTGTAGCCTCAGGAGAAAGGTATCCCCTGAAGGTGGTTCTGTCTTCCAGGCCAAGCTTTGAAACAAGCTCCCTTAAGTGTCCCTCCTCTTCTCCTTCTCCCACGAGTTCCAGGGAAAAATCAAAACCTGCTTTAGCGGCTTTTGCCGCAGCTTTTATAAGAAGATCCGCGCGCTTCAGCTTAAGAAATCTCCCGCACCATAATACCTTTGCCCGGTCATTTTGCCCTTTGAGTGCAAGAAGCTCTTCCCAGCTCCTTTGTTCCGGGAACGGAAAATATCCGAATTTATAGCATTTATCTTTATAGGAATTTAAGAGGAATTTATAATCTGACGAAACAAAAGCTCCTGCGCAGAGACAATAAATGGTTTTATCCCTGTTAGAAATATGGTTTACATAAAATTTCTTAGCCAGATAAGGAACAAAAATCTTCCATCTTCCTTCTTTCAAAGGCCTCTCGGAATATCGGAATGTAAGTCTGTTTTCGGCAAGTCTGTCCTTTAAATATTTCTCACTTTCATACGCCGTGCCCATGATGACCACATCCGATCCGGACGCCAGCTCCATTGCGTATGACATGCTTTCTTCGCGGTCATAGCTCTTTATCACATAATCAGGGACGTCTTCTTTGCCCCAGCCCATCTTTGCCCTGAAATCTTCTATCGGCTCGGTCTCGACAAAATGAAAACCCTCCCCGAGGATTTCATAAAGCTCATCGCAAAGGGCCTTCTGGTGATGATTGAAATAATTGGAATAAAATGTCAGGGTTTTTATCATTGTCATCCGAATCTTGCTCCGAGATATTTAATAAGCTCAAATGCCACACACTCGGCTATATATGCCCTGCTGTAGCCGTTATGCCTGTATACCTCGTACCTTCTCCCCACTCTTTCAGGTATCTCTTTAAGCGGTATCTTTGTGGACACGCCTCCCATTGTAAATTCTGCCAGGACCTCATTTATCACTTCGATCTTTGCCCCGCTCTTCTTTACGGCAAAATAAAAATCCATATCATCCGAGATATTCTTACATCTGTATCTGAACCTGTCATATATCCCTCTCGTGACAAACTGCGTCGGGTGGTTCCAGTCACGGGAAGTGGTGTATCTCCTGCATCTGGCTTTCTTAACAAAGGTGTTTCCCGAGGGGAGTATCATCCTGATATCGCCGAAGCACAGGTCAAATCCAGTCTCCTCATATCTCTTCACCACAGTCTCGATACAGCCCTTCTCATACCTGTCGTCTGCGTTTATTATGCCTATAAGCTCTCCTTTGGAGAGATCTATTCCCTGGTTCATGGCATCGTAGATACCTTTATCCGGACAGCTTACGATCTTATAATCGATATTTCTTTCCGCGAAGCGCTCCTTGTAGTCTCCGGCTATATCGAGAGTGCCGTCAGATGAGCCTCCGTCCTTTATTATATACTCGACAGGCCCTGTATAAGTCTGCGCAAGCATGGCATCAAAAGTGCCTCTGATGGTTTTTGCCGCATTCATACAGACGGTGATGACTGATACTGTCACAGCCTCACTCATCAAATGCCTCCGTTGACTCTTCAGCCTTGAAAAGCACTGTCAGTGTCTGAAGGAGTATCCTCACATCGTTCGCGATACTGAAGTTTTCTATATACATCAGATCCAGTATCAGCTTGTCGCGGCTTGTGGTATTGTATTTCCCCATTACCTGGGCATAGCCCGTAAGTCCGGCCTTCATGCGGAGCCTGTATCGAAATTCCGGCATGTCTGCGGTATACTCCTCGACATTTTTCATCATCTCAGGCCTCGGTCCCACCAGGCTCATATCACCGGCAAGGATATTGAAAAGCTGCGGCAGTTCATCTATCCGATACCGCCTCAGCCATTTACCTGCCCCCGTGACCCTGTCATCATCCTTCGTAACGGATGCTATGGACGAATTTTCCTTCATTGTCCTGAACTTGATTATCTTGAATATCCTGCCTCCTATAGTAGCTCTGTCCTGTCTGAAGAAAATGCTTCCGCCGTCTTCTCTCTTTATCGCGAAAGCCGCGATAAGGAACAGCGGAGACGTGATGATCAGAGCCGCCAGCGAGATCAATATATCCCCAAGCCTTTTTATAAGCCTCTGCTCAAAGGTCATCCTGGAAGCGTCGGAACGGTAAAAAGGAAGATCCGAAAAAAACTGTTCCGTTCCCGAATGAAGCAGGATGTCATCAATGTCAGGATTTATGTAAACCGTTTTCTTATATCTGTAGCATATACCTGTAAGCTCATGCAGCTTTTTCTTCGGTACATCATAAAAAAACACGCTGTCCGCTTCCTTTATCAGACTGTCAAGGCCGTCTTCCGCGGAGGAAGCCGCGCCGGTTATGGCATACCTTCGGTCAAACAGCTCTATCGCTGCCCTTATCCTTTCCTGATCCGCT
>JAEEGL011376628.1_pt1 | contig 17732 bp, 18 predicted proteins | sample 9134231 | NCBI WGS metagenome assembly JAEEGL01 (sample SAMN16246548, study PRJNA631951) | gut metagenome | biome: gut microbiome; feature: rumen; material: fiber-attached | host: Bos | place: Iran: Karaj | collected 2018-10 | reverse complement strand
TGATGAACTGCGACTTAACTACGATAGGATCGTTTTCGCCGTAGCCATCGACCATATACATTGCGTTAAGTCTGTCGCGACCGCCTGCAGATACTCGGATTACAGAACCCATATCAGGGCCCATCGCTTCAACAAGTGGTGCATACTCGCCCTCAGGATCGCAGATAAGGATATCGTCTTCCGTATTAAGCATAAGAAAAGTGATAAGTTCCTTAGCTGAGAAGGACTTGCCGGATCCCGGCACGCCCAAAAGGAAGGCTGACTGGTTCAAGAGGTTTTCCTTATTGCACATGATGAGGTTATGGGAGATAGCGTTCTCACCATAGTAGATTCCGCCTTTGTCCATAATTTCCTGTGTCTTGAAAGGAAGAAAGACCGCCAATGACTCAGTATTAAGAGTTCTGAAGCAGTCGATCTTTCTTACGCCGAAGGGCAGGACGGTGTTAAGACCATCTGCCTGCTGCCACTTAAGGACCGCCATCTGGCAATGTCTGCCTTTTGCTACAGACTGAATGCTCTCAGTATCGAGATCAAGCTGTTCCTTGCTGTCAGAAGAGATAGCCATCGTGATGAGACAGAGCATCATGCGCTGGTCACGGGTAGTCAAGTCTGCCAGGAACTCCTTCGTCTTATTACGCTGCAATTCCATATCGTAAGGAATAACAGCTGAGAAGTTGTTGTTCTGGTTCTGCTTCCTTTGCCAGTTGGTGATGTTTGTCTCAACGCCAAGGAGCTTGTTCTCGACTTCGCGGATAGCTTCATCCGTAGGAACGGAGAGAACATCGATCGAGAGCATGAGATTCCTGTTCATATCGGTCAGTTCGGCAATAGTATCGTCACTGATATAGTTGCCGTAATCCTTGAGAAACAGGACTCTTACATACTTCTCACCAAGCTTGATATAGTCAGTGCCTCGTTCGATTGTATCCGGACAGATATAGTCTCGGAAATCGTGACCGAGCTTAGCTCTCTTGCCTATATCAAACTCGAAGGTGATCTCATCGCCCTGACGGTAGAAGTCGTGAAGGATACGGAGCTTTTCGACTGCATCGAGCTCTTCCAGGGAACTTCCCAATGAAGAAAGGCGCATCTGGAGATCAGCTCCAGTCCTTGCAAAGTATGTTCGTGCATCTTCAATACTCTTCTTGTTGATAGATACCGTAATATACTTTTCCTGAGTGATTCCATTAGCGCCCGTAGCCTTTTCGAGGAGCATGTCGTTATACTCTTGGCGATAAACATCAAGCTTATCACCCTTAAGCGGCATAAGGATTGAATTCTCAAAATCCTTCTTGTTAAGCCTGTGGTTGTTTACCGTGATCTTGGTCGTAGCAGCGCTGTCAAAAGAATTGAGAACATCGGAATAGAGCAGGAACATATTCTCCTTGTCCTCTTCGCTTGCGACCTGATAGTTAATATCTGAGAACTTCCAAGTCTTTGAGTACTTGTTTGCTCCAACCTGAAATATTCCGTCAGGCCATATCCTTTGAACCGGTATGAGGTCTTGAACTCTTCTCGGCACAACGAACATTTCCTTATCCTGCTTCATTAGTGACTGTATGCTCTTTAGCATTCATTGCCTCCTTTTCCTTATTTGCGAAATATCCCTTAAGCGCTTCCAGATAGATGTTGTTGGCTTTAGCGTTTAACCTTCGCGGGCAAATGAAGTTATCTTTCATCCATGCCACGAAGATCTTCTCCATTGGCATGCCGTTATATTTGATGAACCCGATCGCAGCGAAAGGGATGGCGGCAGCAATACAGAAACATGTGATCATATCCTGCGAGATTGTGCCCCTACAGCCGAAGTAGACTGCTACAGCAGAACCGACGGCTAAACCGGAACAAATCAACTGCCTTAAGTTGAGCCCGAAGAAGACGCCTTCGGTATATTCGCGGATGTCTTTGTTTATGTTTATTTCCATTTGTTTTCCTCCTTACAAACCCATCATGTCGTGAATGATCCTGTCGGACCCTTTTACAAGACCGAGCAGTATCAGCAAGTTGAATAGAACCTCGGTTACATAAGTCCATACCATCGCAATGGCATCCTTTGACGGATCGATCTGCGGCATCGAACCTGCATAAGCAGTAAAGATGATGCACGCGAGAACTATGACAACGCCTTGCATACAGACTCCGGCATAGCTCTTAAGAAAACTCTTAGCGATGCCTTCGGTAGGCTGGCCGGCCATTGTTGCCAAAGGAATAGGTGCTATTGCCGTGTACATATAGATTCTGAAGAATCTGCCGTATACGGTAAGAAGCAGAACAATAGCTATGACAATGAACGCTATATGTGCGATGAAGCAGACAGCCCAGACGGGAATTGCACCATCTAGGATGCCGATACTTTCAAACTTGCTCTGAACAGTTGACGGAATAGAAAACTCCAAGGCGGTACCGATGGAGCTTGAAGCAGTTATCTTCTTGATAATGCTCTGAACGATGGTCACGAAGTTCACCATCAGGTTAAGACCGTTATCGATCAACGCTTTGGCTATAGCAAAACGGATAAAAGCTTTAACAGCTGTTTCAGGCCTCTTGAGCTCGGCAAAGCTCCCGCAAGTCTTGATCACGCCGACCGTGAAAAACAAGACCAGGAGAGCAGTGCCGATTGCGCCCAATACGCCATTGATGGTGGTGATAATGCTCCAAATTGTTCCGCCTTTAAAGTTCTGAGGTGAGGTTGTAAGGATGGCCCACATCTTATCGAGCATATCTCCAAGGTACTGAAGACCTTGCATAAGCTCGTACCAAGCAGCGGTACCCATTAAACCACCTCCTCGTTACATCAGCTGAATACGCCAGGAGCGATTGCAGTAAGGATAGACTTAGCGAAGACGATGATGAGACCGCCTGCAAGGCAAAGAAAACCCTGAGATCTCTGAGAAGGATCGTGGCTCTGGAAGCTCATACCTACCTGAACGAGACCCCAACCGGAAAGGATGACGCCGATCGCTCTGATAATGCCGAAGATGATGTTCGACATGTTCTTGATCGCAGTCTCAGCATCACTGTCTGCCAATACGGGGATCATGACGACTCCGACGATAGCGCAGGTGATCGCAGTTGCGAGATAACGCTTCAAGATTGTCTTTCTCTTGTTTTTCGCAAGAGCAGTTACTTCTTTGTTTGAATTGAACTTATTCATGTTCCTTTTACTCCTTTGTTAGATAGATTTTTTCGAGATCCTCATTGGAAAGGACCTCATATTCGTGGTATTCGTTGACAAGAGTTTCGATATCGATTGCCTTGTCTCTCAGTACGGGATCATCGCCTACAAGACTTAAAGTCGCTTCTGATCTCGTATCTCTGCCGTGAATGAACGGCTTTGCTCCGCCTTCTTCCGTGAAAGCGATTTTGGGATGTTTCATGAGGTCATACTTAAGGTCCATAACCGGATACTCGCCTCGTATGAAGAGGATTCCGTAGCGGTTATCGAGCATTCGTACTTCATCGGGGGTCATGAGATCTCTGGCCTGCAGCTGATCATTCTTGGTGAAATGTCCGTTTCGACCTTTGTTCACGCCATAGGAATTCGTATCAATCGTTTCTTTACCCAAGAGCTCGCTTACATACTTGTGAGTGCTTTGCTCATTGCCGCCTAAATAGAGAAATTCATCGCAGTTGCCTACGATGGATTCCCATTTCTTCTCAAAAAGAGCTTTCAGCTGAGCTAAGTTCTGCAAGATGATGCTTACGGAGATCTCTCGGGATCGCATTGTCGCGAGAAGCGAATCGAACGAATCAGGCAGACAGACGTTTGCAAACTCGTCCATGATGAAGTGGACGTGATAGGGCAGTCTTCCACCGTGCTCAAAATCTGCGCTTCGATACAGCTGTTGAAAGAGCTGTGTGTAGAGCATGCCGATAATGAAGTTGAAGGACTGATCGTTGTCCGGGATAAGAGCAAAGATGGCGCCGGGCTTCTCACCGAGTTCTCTGAGTCTCATCTCATCGTTCTGAGTGATGCCTGCCAAAGAAGGAAGATTGAACTTCTCAAGCCTTGCCATAAGCGAAATCTGAATGGATTTTAAGGTCTGAGCAGCGCCCGAATGATAACTCTTGTAGTATTTCAGGGCTATATGCTCAGGATCCCTTTCCTCAAGTTCCGCGAAAAGGATGTCGAGAGGAGACTCATAATCGTCGTTATTCTCTTTGACATCACCGGCGCGGATCATATCCATAACCATCGGGAAGTTCTGTTCTTCTGGCGGAGCCTCATAGAAAAGATAGAAAACAAGAGCTTTAAGAAGCATTGAGGCTGCCTGATCCCAGAATGGATCTGTCGTCTGCGAGCCCTTGGGAGTGGTGTTCTTGATGAGGTTCGTCGTAAGACGCTGAATATCATCATCACTTTCGAGATACACAAACGGGTTGTAGCAATGACTTCGATCGAGGTTTATGAGATCCAGGACTCTGACATCGTATCCCTGAGCGACAAGATAGTTTCCGCACGAGCGAAGGGTTCCGCCTTTTGGGTCAAGTACTACCATTGAAAACTTGGTATCTTTAGTTGCCTGAAGGATGTTTGGCATAGCGTAAAACCTTGTTTTACCTGCACCAGCACCACCGACAACAAGGACATTCAGATTCCTTTTGTGCTCGTGACCATCGAAGCCGATCCTTACATTCTGGGTAAGGATCTTATTAGCTTCATCCGGTTTGGCTCGATACCTTTTGTTGATGAAACCTGCTTGTCCCCACTTGGCAGAACCATGTTCTTCACGGCGCCTGTAGTTTCTTTCGGTAGAGAGATAAATCCCGATACCAAACACATATAAGAGAACAAAAATAAGGGCAACTCGAAAGCTGCCCTCAACTAAAGTTATATGGAAAGGATCGTTAAATATCTCTCCTAAGTGTTCCAGCATTCCTACAAGGCCGTTCTTGATAAAGAAGGGTGCTGAGCGGAGAGAAAGCCAGGTGACCGGTATAAGACCTGAGACATACAAGACAATTCTCTGAGTGGAGAACTTGTTTGTGACTTTACGCATGAGGCATCACCTTGGATCTGACTTCTTAGTCGGTACTACTTTTTGAACCGTACGAGCAAGATCCTTAGCTGCCTGTTTTTCATCCGCGATCTTCTTGCAGTCCTCAAGCTTTTTCCTGACAGAAGGTTTCTTATCAGGGTCTGCCAAAGGCATCAGCTTTTCTCCTTTTGTCGATTTCTTGTCGAAGTCTTGCCCGGACGCTGGATCTCTTGACGTTCGGGCCATAGTAGGGTTTGCGATCTGACCTTCCTCCTTGGTGGGAGAAGGATTCTCGGGCGGAATTGGATCATCCTTTTTCGGTGACTCGTTCCTCTCGGGAGCCGGTCTCTCATCAATGTTTTCGGCTTTGACCTCTATACCTTCTTTCTTGGGTACCGAGATGTCGGCGACAGCTGCCTTATAACCGGCAAGCCTTAATGCCATGATTCTCTTGGAACCCTGACCAGGCAAGATCTCATAACGGCCGTCGGGTTTGCAGAGAAGGCCAACAGGTTCGACTATCTGAGGACCTTTTGCTTTCATCTTGGCAGCATACTTTTGAAGTTCTGCCAGGAGCCTCTTATCCTGTTCCTGAGGATCAGGAATACCATCGATAAGATTCAGCGGAACTGAAAGCTGCATTCCAAGCGGTTTGACGAGATCGCCGGTCTCTGTTTTGACCTCCGGCTTGATCGTCTCGACCTGTTTGACCATAAGGTTGAAGTTTTCGATGACACGATTGACCTTGGAAGCATCAGTTGCGTAGACCAAGATATCCGTCATTCCATCCTTATTTGACTTGTCTTTCAGGACAACGAAAGGAAATCCGAACTTCTTACTTGCTGTCGTGAACGCCTTAAGGTATTCATCAGGAATACGGAACATCTTCTGATCCTTGCCTGACTTCAAAAACTCCCAAAGCGTAGCTTTACCTTTTGAAGTGTGATCGCCTTTCAGAGCAGAATAGATCATCTGAGCGATTCTTAAACCTGCTTCACCTGAAAGTCTAAGGACAACCTCACTGCCTTGCAGTACCATTCTGACGACCTGGTCGGCTGTCTCATTTTCAATTGCCATTGATTTTTCCTCCTTGTATTTATTTGCCCGTAATCGGGCATGTAAAACGCCACCCTGTACAGAGTGGCGTGCACCTAACATGTCAGATATTGCTTATAAGACCGATATACGGCAGTTAATATGCAATATTTGGCATATTAACCTCTGAACTTATTCTTCATGTCAGGTTTAGGATTATCTATCTCCTGTCTCTTTTGCGGAGTTTCGAGGCCTTGTAACACACGTTCAGAACTGACAGAAACAGCCTCGCACAAGGATATTTGCTTTCTAATCTCGATGATCTTTCTGGAGATAACACTGTTCTCGTTCTTGGCTCTGGCAATCTCTGGGGCATCTTGATGCCTTTCAGCTTTCTCCTTGAGTGTATAAATCTTCCGTCTTTGTATAATCAGAGCCTTCAATTCAGAAGACAGCGCATCCCTTTTTGCTTGCAGAGAAACAGTATCTTCAATCTTATGCTGATACAGGAAATCCATCTGCGCAATATATCTGTCGAGTTTCGCGATATCTTCTCTTAGCGCATAAGGGATATATTCACGTTTGGTCCTCTTGGGCTTGGAATTATATGAATATAACCTGATGCAGTACAAGCGGTATTGAGAAGAAAGAGCTGTTTCATTTGGCCGTTCGCGGAAGATAGGTTCCGATTTCTTTTCAAATAATAAAGGCGTACCAGGAACAAGAGTGTTCTCGATGATACGCCTTTGGATAGAATCATAATCGTAGTTCGGACCCAAGCCTCGAAACCTGAAGAAGTTCTGAGCGCCGGGTGGTTTAAGTCCGGGATGCTCCAACAGAGATCCGTCCTTCCTGAAGAACTTGAACTCATAACCGAGTTCTTTCATTGTTTTGGCGAATTCCTTTTCAGAACGAGATATGGAGATCGCATAGTCAATGTCGTCACGGATCGAACCTCTCACGGTCGTTTTTCCTTGCTTCTCAGCTCGCCACTCAGCGTATGATTTGGCTTTCTTGTTAGCAGGATCTTTTACGACGTGGAGATTGTATTCTTTGCACAGTCTATCGCTTACCTTGCGCATCTGTTCGTAATCAGAGTTCATTCGCACATATTTGTATCCGTCCATGAAGGATACGGAATTGATTACGAAGTGCGAATGATAATGGCCGGTGTTAAGGTGAGTGGCTACTACGACTTCAAAACGATCACCCCATAATTCTTGGGCTAGTTTAACGCCAATCTCATGAGCAGTTTCCGCAGATATCTCACCATCTCCTTCTAGGAAGGCCTGATAACCGTGATAAGCAAGTCTGCCTCCGGTCTTTCCCCAATATCTTTTTGTTTCCATAAAATCTTCCAGAGCGGTTTCAGGAGTACAGTTGATACCTGTAACATACATCATGCGTTCAGTCTTATCTGCGTTGCTTGCATAGTCGATAACATCACCGACCGCTTTTCGAGCAGCAATAGCATCAGGACTATTCTCTGGTTTCTCAACTGTCTTCTCAGGATTCATAATATAGTCCAAGGCTTTTCCGACACGACTTGAAACATGCCATATAGCTGTTACTGCCATCAGTCGTCTCCTTTCCCCGGCCTATATGTCCGATAGATCAGCTTGATTACTTCTTGGATATCGTCAGCACATCTTTCCAATTCGAGAGGGTGAGCTATTCCAAGAACATTGAGTTTTTTCAGAACCTGATTAAGATTGCTTCCGACTCGCTTTATCTCACGAATAAGGATATTCAGATCAACAGGAGGAGCAGCTACAACTGTTTCTCCACCGAAAATCCTTCTGGCATATTCGCTTAATCGCAATCCTGAATTGTTTACGTCTTTCTGAATCTTTTCAAACTCACCAGGCGTTACGCGGAAGTGAATCTGAACCGGTCGTTCTCTTTTTTTATTGGCCATAGTGTCCTCCTTTCTCAGTTAGTCAAATGATGATTTAGGGAATATAAGATATTCCGTAATGGTGCCATTTGGTCCTTGGATTTTGTTGCGTTCCACATATCCGAGTTCTTCCAGTTCCTTCAGAAGCTGAGTTACAGAATCTCTACCTATATCCAGTTCTTCAGCCAGATTCTTAATAGAACAATCGATATCCGGGGACCAACAACAAAGAGCGACATATAGAGCTTTCGCCTTGAGAGAAACCATTCTGTCGCCGATCAGATATTTCGATACCATACAGTAATCTGTCGGGGTTTTATCGTTCACAGTGATACCTCCTTTCCCGTAGAGAATGTGTGTGGTTGTCATCTCGGAATGGTCTAGCAAGCAACGTATTTGTGTACCACAAATACAGAGAGCTTGTCAGGGAGACCCTGAGACCCCTGGCTACTCGGCCGGAGCCGAGTCTGTAGCTTCCGAAGAAGGAGCTGTCTCGGCTAAAGTCTCGACGGTAGTAGTCACGGTCGTGGCCACAGTAGTCTCAGTTGGTGCTGACGTGCTCTCTGTAGTTTGTTCCGTTGCATCGATCTCAGCCGGCAAAGTCAGAGGAGTCACTTCATCCTCATAAGCTGTGACGGTGACATCGTTCATACAGACATTGATCTTCGAGTAAGCTCTGTAGATTCGGTATACGATCAGGCCTCTCTTGGTTCTTCCGGGATTGACGGTTTTGTCGTTGAAGAGCAGTCCTTCCTCAAAGAAGGGTTTGAATTCATCTCTGTATTCGCAAGAGAAGATCTCTTCGTTATCGAGATAGAACTCGATGTTACGCTTGCTGATATCCTGTTCCTTATCTGTGAGATTTGTATAGGAAACGCTAACCAAAAGGTAGTGCATCGTCTCACCATATTCGGTTGTCACATCAAAAGAATTGATTCCCGTGACACCGAACTCTAGATCTTCGGTCTTTCCGGGAGATCCTAAAAGGTATGTTGCCTGAGTTGTTGCATCAGAACTACCGGATGGTTCTGTGGTTATGGAACATCCAGCAAAGGATGTCATAGTGGTCAGCATAAGCAGTATTGCTAATGCGTTCTTGAATTTCTTCATTATCTGATAGCCTCCTTGTTTTTGATTTTGGGTTTCATCATCCGCAGATAGTCGTTATAGTCCTTACCTTCAGGCGGAGGACTGTCCTTAACGACATATTGGGATTTGAGGATTTCTGTGATGTGCTTTGTTGCAGCGCGGCCCGGCTCATCGTTATCCAAGTGCAGATATATATGACTGATCTCCGGATAATCCTTCAGGAATTGTTCGAGTGCTTTGGGCAGAGCAGTACCGCCGATACCGCCAAGAGACAGATATGACTCCTTGCGCCAGTTTTCGCCCCTTAACTTGACACATGTGGCATATGAGAGAAGATCCGGTACCGCTTCGAACACATGGACTTTTCGCGGACTGTCAGCTCTGACCATTCTGAAGGCAAACCGTTTATCGCTGCCTTTGACATCGCCTTTATAGTTGCCAGATATGGATCTGACTGCTCCATACTTGGGTTTACCTTCCATATCATAACCGACGAAGAGAACATTGCCGTACTTGGTTGTTTCAAATATGAGCCGGTGCTCGATGCACCAATTAACTATCTCAGGATCTATTCCACGACCAATAAGATATTGTGCTGCACGTTTCGGAACACTGGTCACTTCCGGCATGGTGAATACCTTGGGAGGACTGGTAGGCGGTTTGATAATCGGCAGGGGTTCTGAAACGTTGCCGACAATCCGTTCTACTGCTTCCCGGAAAGGGATGCCTTTGACCTTGATCAGATAATCCAGGGCAGATCGACCGCCGATACCTTGAGAGAACCAGCACCACTTACCGTTGTTTATGATGAGTGAATCATGCTCAACCGTAGAATAAACTGTTCCAGAAACATGTCGCAGGTTCCCAGGCTCGTGGTAGGTGAGATAAGTCAGCAAGTCCATTTCACGTGCTTTCTGCACATCTTCTTTGCTGATTATTTGCATTTTGTACTCCTTTCGTTGTATTTGGCCTAGTGACCATGTAAATCTCAGAGCACAAAAAAGGCTTCGGATTTTTCCCGAAGCCTTAAAGGTTATTAATTTGGAATAATCAAGAGTTCCACATTACATAATCATATTCAAGTGGCGTGATCTCATTGTTATACTTTTTCTCTATTGTTTCTCGAATTGCCTTTTGAAAGAACTGATATCGTTCTTTTGTACATGAACTCCAGGGAAGATCAAGATACTGTCTCCAAGTTTTCGTTTGCTCAGAGTTATTAACAGCACTATAGAGTTTTTTTATGGATTTGTCCAAATCACTTCCCCTCTTAGCATCACTCTTCAGCTTTTTCACAATCTGATTATCCAAAGGACAATGGCAGTGTTTAAAACTCGCTGCAAGTTGAGGATTAGAGTAATTACGAATATAGAGATACTTAGCGGTCATGTTTATCAATTTCTGAGCATTTCCATACGTAAAGCTAACAGCGTTACCATTTTTGTCAATCGATGAAGGAGCATTTTTAACAACATTGCTTATAAGCGTATATACATAGTCGTCATCAACAACAACATTCATACCAGTCAAATCAATGGCGAATTTTCTTACAAGATCTTTAGTTTTTTTAGCTTTTTTCGAACCATTTTTATCTTTCAGAATGTCTTCAGTTCTTCCTAAAAATGCTCCTTGAAGTGTAGCGTCACGAAGGGCATTCATATAACAAAACTCGAATATTTTTTCTTGTAGGTCCGAATTGTATGGCATGATTTCTTTTCGCCTTTCATTAATGCTTTTATCTATAGATAGAGCCCGATTATTCCTTGTTGTCCAAATCAGGTTCTTCTACAGTCACATCATTAACAATATTTTTGTAAATTATCTTCTCTTCGTCAGTAGAGATATGATCAGGATTACTTAATACTGTATCTTTAAGTGCATTTTGTAATCTCTGGCAACACGGCTTAAATGAAAAGAACGTGATACCACCACCGACAACACCACCAACGACTGGAATGATTTTCTTAAAGAAACCAGCAAAGATTTCTTTTGTCATCTTTACGCTAAACCATTTTGCGACTTGTTTAACTATCGGATATATCGTTCCCTTGGTTAAGGCTTTCTTTAACAAGTGCTTTTCTACGCCAGTAGCAAGTGCCTTTGCCATGGCTTTTATAGCGTTATTTGCAGAAGCTACGCCATACATAATTCCCAAACAAATAGTGAGACTGTTAAGAGTTTCTGAGTCAAGCATAACGCCCTCTGGCCCTATCTCTATTTCAGGGAATCCGTATAAATAGAGCATTTTTTGAGCTGCTCTTAACATGTATCCATAATACTGTGCAATGTCAGCAGGAATGGTAGCTACCATTGCGACACCACCTGGAATGCCTAAAGCTGTAGAAATACCAGACACGGCATTGCGCTCAAACTTAATTACCTCATCAGCAATTTTATCTATAATGTCTGGATCAATATAGGCTTGAGCTGGTGTCGTTTCAATAGCTTTTTCTATGGTTTCAGGAGTGCAATGTTTGTATAGCTCTTTTCTTAGAAAATTAGCTCTATTGACTTTTACGCCAGGGACTTTTAATGCCATTATGATAATATCAGCACTATCGATTTGGCCATTACCATCTTGATCTAATGCCTTTATTAGACCATCCCTTGCGTTGTTTATTACATTTACGCTGCTATCGCCAACCGCTTTAGCTGCTTTTTTAACTTTATCTGCATTATCTGCCATCTTTTCACCTTTAGATTATTACTTTTCCGATATCGAATTTAGCTAATGCTTTTAGCTCTCTTGATGGGATAAATAAAGTATTCGTTATCGCGCGATACGATTTCAAGTTTTGAATCCAAAGAAAACGCATAATCCTCAAGAAATACTATTGATGATGACAGTGAATCCACACCATTTAGAGTGACATTTTCTTTGATTCTTTCTTCTATTGTATTTTTATGTGCATTTCTCTTCTCAGTCATATCTGCTACCATGGCTGCTTCTATTCCGCCAGTCGCATGGGGCTCAAGAGGGCCTACAAAAACTCCAACAGCTACAAGTTGACCAATCTGTGTCCATGATAGTTTGTTTAGGGCCTTAGAAGCTGATACATAATTTTTTAATGCCTCAGCATACTTGTTAACCGTGGCTTTAAAGAGTTCGATCTGTTCATTTATTTCATCAATAAACAAATCCACTTCTTCTTTAGAATTGATTTCATCAAAACACACTTTGAGACATTTTGCTACGCCATACACATATATAGACATTTTAAGCTGTGCAAGAGTGTTGATTATTCCAGCGACGTTGTTGTCCGCTTTTTCGATTGAATCCTTTTTGGGATTGAGAGGGTAATTTTTCTCGAGTTTCAACTTGCATCTTTCAATTTGTTTCAGGGCATCAAATTCTATTCTTCCAGTGGTAATTGATTCACTATGACGTCGGTTTTCACTCTCCATAATAGAATCAAAATGGTTTGTCATACTTGTCAAAGCCTTATGTCCGGCAATGATTTCGCTAGCATCCTGAATCATGAATTGCTCTTTTATTGATTTGATTTCGCTACATATGGATAAGAAATTGTTATTCATTTCGTGCATATAATACTGACTAGTAGCAATAGCTAACACCTGGAAAATGATAGCGACAACATTAGGTGCAGGAGCTTTCCCCAAAGTATTAGCTATTTCTTTCGGGTTGATTTTTTCCCAAGCAGCTTGTTTGGTTATGCCATCTTTTCCAAGAATAAAGCCTCGTTTCAGCAACGAGTCTTTGGCATTAGCTAACACATCACTTTCAAGAACTTTACCATCGACTATACAACGATAGGATCCACCAAGGATTTTCTCGACTTCTTTTGCAGATGAAGAGGCGGCCCACTTTTGCAGACCTAACTCTTCTAACAGTTTTATAACGGGGGAAAACTGTCCATAATACTTCTTGTCCAACTTAATATAGCCATCTTTTAATAACTCGTCAGCAGATTTAGTCATAGTTTCTATGACTAAACCGTTATCTGCTAAATTTAGTACGGATGTATTATTGTCCATAGTTCACCTCGCTAAACAGGAGAATTGTCAATTTATATTATACAGTACTAGTTTTTAGCTATATATGAAGTCTCTATGAACATCATAAGATAGGTTATATTAGTATCTTGGTGATAATGTAGGCTCAAAGTCATGTAAACGGGAAGAACCCCGAAGGATTCCTCCCACAAGCCGTCAGACTCTTACGGAGTTCCTGCGTGCTTGTCTGTCTCTCTCGATGCGCTTTCTCTGCTCCTGTTCCACAAGTTCGAGAATACTTATGTGCTTAAGAGCAAGACATCTTGCGACGACATCGATAGCATCAGCGCCATATGCCATTACTTCCTGCATATTCATTTTGCGCTCGTTGAAATCGGCGAGGAAATCATCATCAAAGAGGACATCCTTGATCTTTGCATTCACATCGCCTTCTACGGAAGTGCAGTAGCCACTGATAACTCCTGTGACCCTGTCATCCTCCCAGAGGATCTTTCGCAGATACTCGACATCTAAGAGTTCGCCTGCGCTGCAGTTCGATAAGACCTTAGCGCAATTCGCCTTTGTCTCTTCGATATACTGCTCGTAGGTCATCTTGCGCCGCCTTTCTTCTGCTGGACCTTCTGTGCGTACTGAAGACCTGTCTCGAGGACCTTAGTCTTAGCATCGTAGTGGTAGCACTGGTCAGAGAGGAAGTCTCTGGCTTCCAAGACTGTCTCGTTGACATTCTTGACCATCTTGTTGAGATCCTTTGCCTTCGGAGTACCGTCATCCTTGATGAGAATGAACTCGTGTACGGAAGAAGGAAGCATATAGAAGCTTCCGCCAATAGTCTCAGCTGCCTTTTCGCAGAAGTCGGGATAACCGGCTACGGCTGCACCCTGGAAACCGCTCTTGTTAGTAGCGATATAGGTTACGATGCCAACATCCTCAGGTGTAGGAAGATTCTCTGCCTGGATGAGGTTCTTAATCATGTCGCCAAGAGGTGTGAAGACCATAGGCTCATTGGCAAGTGAGTTCTTCTCAGCATCCGCAAAGAGCTGAGCCTCATCGATGCCGTACATATCCATGAGAGGCTTGGAGACAACAACGACAGATCTGCCGTTCTCGTCGGAGAAGTTCTCGAGGTGGATGTTTACGACAAGCGCCATGTCTTCGATCTTCCTGTGAGGAGTATCCTTAAGGACCGGTGAATCGCCGGGAATCATTCTAAGGTATGTGTGATCCTTGACCTTGTCATAGTCAGTTACGAAGGACTTTACGTCAGCTTCCTTTGTCTTGACAACGGAGATGTTATCTTCAATGGTGTTAACGATCTTAAAGACCGCATGGTCGATGTCCTCACCATTCTCCACATCCCTGTAGATCTCCTTAAGCCTAAAAGCCATAGACATCTTAGACTCACCGACAGATACCATAAGTCTTTCGGTCATCCCATCAGGGGAATCAACTGTCGTCAACTTAAGAGAGATGTCTTCGAGACCTCTGTCTTCAACTTCCTTGGATACGAGATCCATCAATGTGCTCTTGAATTCATCAAAATCCATGTTATTTCCTTCCTTTCTCACGCGTTATCGCATGCGTCGAGCTTTGTCTTTTCAAGCTCCTTCATAAGTCCGGTGATACCGGAACTGCCTTTAGCCTTGTCTCCTGAAGACGAAGCCCCTACGTCCTTTCCGCTGATTGCGCACGAGTAAGCGAAAAGTCTTGCGCCGCTGCCGTTATTGGATAACCACTCCGGTTTAACGCGTGTGTTTTTATCTGATCCCATGTCAGATACCTCCTTGTATTTATTTGCCCCTAAGGGCATGTAAAGACCTGCCTTGCCGCATAACTGGAAAGCAGGTTCTGAAATTGGCTTAACCAACCTTGACGGTGATACAGATGTTTTCTTCCGTTACTTTTGTGATGCTGTGCATCTGAACTGCAGCAACAGCAAGCCCGGTACGGGCATTATTTATCTCGCTGACAAAGTCGCCCAAACGCTTGACGGTCCTGTTTGCTTCCTTAGAATCTTTGGCGATCCAGTAACCGGTATCATCGCTGCAGACAGGATGTCCTGATTTGCGAAGGATACTGATATATGACCTTACAGTTCTAGGGCAGATGCCGAACTTCTTTTCAAGCTTTCTGCTGTGAACTGCATTGTCGTAGCCTACGTGATGCTTTAAGAGGTATTCGTAGAGTTCTTTTTCCTTATTCATATAGATTCTCCTTTGTTAAGATTCAGGAACGCAGATAACGATGAACTCGGTATTCTTTGCCCTGTAGATGTTTTTGTTGTATGGATCTTGGCCGTAGCCGCACGTAGCGAGACAGAGATGCTCTGTATCGAAGAGGTCTGATCTCAGATACGGATCGATGGCCGCATCTTTTACATAGACCGTGTCATAGATTTTGTAGCTGTGTCTTACGCCGTCTGTGGTCGTGACAACCACTTCTTCGCCAATATGCTTTTCGAGTGTCTGGAGCTGCCAGAAGATTGTCTTGCTCTGTCTCATACGGTGACCGAAGAGAGTGCAGTTGCCTTCTTCACCTATATTGCAGGTTTCAGGAAATCGACCGACACCGAAACGCAGGGCAGTAGCAGAGCACCTGTCCCAGATAGGCTCTTTTACATCAATACAAGGAATCTCAAGTATTCCGAGCAATGTGAGTTTCTCGTGTTCGGAAGCAATCGTCTGCATCTCGTGTAAGAGCTCTGCAAGTGAAGCGTCATCTTCTCCGGCTTCACCATCGACAGCAAGAAAGCCTGTCTTCGGAACCAGAACAGTGACTTCTGACTCATCGCCGCCTTCTTCGATTATGCTTTCGGCTACTTCGATTGCATCGTTCGAAACATTCTGACGCATCTTGTTCTTGATGGTGTGGAGCAAAATGATAGCTAAACCTATCGTAAAAAGCACAACAGCTAATGTCTTAAGGACTATTCGCAGTTTGTCTTGCATGTTACCTCCTTGTGGAAATAGAAGATCCCCGTGAGTGTTACCCCACGGGGACCATCAGCTTTACTAAGAAGAGGTATTCGTCAAACGGAATACTTCTTCTTCCTTCTGATCACGATAGATGCTACAAGTACCGACAATGACAGGAGAGCGGCACCGAACTTTGTATAAGTCGGCAGAATCTCACCAGTTGAAGGTCTGAAGTGGATCGTTACAGTCTGATCCTTATCATTGAGATCCTCGTGAGATCCGATAAGGATGTTAGTCTCGACATCGAAGACTTTCTCAAATACGACGATCTTGTCACCTTCGGACAGTCCTTCAGAAGAGAATGTCATTTTGACTTCAACTGTTCCTTCAGAAGCCGTAGGTGTGAACTCGATCATAGAGACAACAGGCTGACCGTTTACCAAGATCTGAGTGCCGTCTGCCTTAAAAAGCGTAGCTTCAGCACGATAAATTCTTCCTGGCTCAAGACCCTTATAAGCGATTTTATCTGTGATCGTGATGTTCCTTACTTCAGTAGAACCAAGATAGATGGCCTTATCGCCACCGATCGTAGCAGTAGTGCCGAGCTTGGGAACATAGACAGTTTGTTCTACATCGCTCAAGTCATAGTGGATACCACAGTATCTTTCACTGTCTTCCGGTCTTACTTTTTCACCAGCAACGAGTGTCTTACCCGTTACAGTCTCAATTTCGACAGTGAACGGTACATCAACTGTTCCGTTTTCCGTCTCAGGCTTGAAGGTTACTGAGTAGGTAACAGGCTTTCCGTCAGCGCCAAGGATGACTTCGCCTGTTGCCTTGTCGTACAGAGTGCCTTCCATCACATAAGTCTTTCCTACGATAAGACCCTTGTACTCAACAGTATCAACGAGTGTGATCGTCTTCCTGAGAGCTACGATATGTGCCTTTGTGACATCATCCGTAAGGGTTGTCTTAACGATAGGATTAACATTGAGGAAGTCTCCGCGTATGCCTTCGATAACTTTCCAGGTTACGTTATCAACTGTTGCATTAACTGCAACTGTTGTGATCTCGAAAGAATACATATTGGGATCTTCGATATAGAACTCGGGTGCTTTGGTCTCACGGATATAGTAAGTACCAAGACCTAAGCCTCTATATGTGTAGATCTGCTTTTCTGTATCTTCTACGAGCTTGCCGATAACCTTTGTGCCTTCAGCGTCGCTATATACTGTGAACTCAGCACCGGAAAGGAACTCGCCCTTGTCGTTGACCTTGTGGACAGATACGGAGCCTGTCTGGTTTTTGAAAGTGAACTCTTTAACACCGACCTTGAAGTCAGGGGCAGTAGTGTCTTTTGCATCGATCGTGAATGCCACGAATGTGTTCTTATCGGTAAATGTTCCGTCAGAGTTTACGAAGAAGTATCCTGAAGGAGCCTTAACTTCAACGATGAAGTATCTCTTACCGAAGTCTTTGCTGCCGTCGTTAAAGTGGAGATTGCCGTTTGACTCGTATACACCCTTGGATGTTTCAGAGATAACGCACTCCTTGAGCTCACCGTCATCGACCATATTGTTCTTATTGTCATCAGACCAGACCTGAGCCTTCTTGTCATCCTTATCCCACTTACCGTTATCGTTGGAGTCGACAAATACTGCAAACTCAGCACCAGAAAGGGGCTCGTTTGTCTCGTTGTCGAGTTTCTTGACCTTAACGGGTTCGGAATAAGGAGTGTTGGCCGGATATGCCTCGAAGTTGATGGCATCATTAACCTCGAATGCGATATCAGGAGCTGTGAGGTAGTATCCGTTGACTGTAGCTGTTTCTCTCAAGATATACTTT
>JAEEGL016353233.1_pt1 | contig 17733 bp, 13 predicted proteins | sample 9134231 | NCBI WGS metagenome assembly JAEEGL01 (sample SAMN16246548, study PRJNA631951) | gut metagenome | biome: gut microbiome; feature: rumen; material: fiber-attached | host: Bos | place: Iran: Karaj | collected 2018-10 | reverse complement strand
GGAGTCCTTCATCATCATCAACGGTAGCTTTGGTTCCCACTGCCTGAGGCGCAAAGCGAATCAGTGCATCACCAGAAAAACCGTTGTCTATTTTGTTGCAGGAGGCGGCGAGCATTATAACAAAGGCTGCCGCAATGTATTTGATGTTTTTTCTCATAATCATGTCCTCCTATTCTACAATCAAGTCTGTAGATTCCTCTTCCCAAGGCTCTACAGTCATTTGGTCGTCTCCGAAAAGAATCTGCCATCTACCTCCCATCTTGAGAAGATTGATGCGATACTTATGTCCAGCTTCGAAAGTGTACGGATCCAAGGATCCTTTTTTTGTGAATTTAAGTTTAGCATCTCCTTGATCAGTATTAACAATCAAAGCGATAGCGCCAACATTATCTTTGGGGATTGTAAAGAATGTCACAGTTAAGCCACTTGTCTTGGTTATTGCCACATTGCCTCCGGTATAAGAGACAGTCTTAAAGGCAGCGTCTCCATCTGTAACAGTGACGCTCTCAAGGTTACCGGCTGTCATAGTATATTTACCAGAAAGCCATTCATTCCCCTGAAGGCTTACTCCTGAAACCGTGAAGTCCTCATCCGAACTGGAGAGGTTTATCTCAATAGCAGTGAATGCCGGTTGGAATTCCAGGTTCACCTTAGCAGGAGCTCCGGTCACCTTTTCATATGCCGTCATATATGCGTAGTTCATATCAGGAGGACAGACCTTGTATGCGATAGAGTTCTGAGTCTTGCTTGAACTAGCATTAAGAGTGTTGTTGGTAGGAAGAGAAGCGACTACAGCACCATTTGCGTCAATAGTAATGTTTGAATTGGTCTTTGTTGAGGGATAAATACCCCAAAATTGGCATGTCTCTGCATCTCCCCAAACAAGGCCATTCGCAGACCCCTGCGGATTGTCATAATCAGTGTTGTAGAGCTGTTCAGCTGCCAATGAAGCTGTACTCTTATGGCCATCGGCAGTGGAGCCTATGGTATAGTAATCAGCCCAGTGCTGGTTGTCTCCATAACGGTGAGTGGCATTATCGCTCCAAACACGAATATAGTCATTTGCCTTCCAGTTAATCATCTGATATCCATCCACATCATCACCATAACTGGTTTTTGTGGTAGGACCACCGCCTGATACGGCGGAGAAGTGAACGGCTTCTCCTCTTCTGGACTCAAAGCCTTCTTTATTACATCCACTTAGGATAGCGGAGCCGAGAATGGCTGCATAAGCGAGAATTCTGATAGTTCTTTTCATAATCATTCCTACTTTTTTGTTTACCATTCCCATTCTGTGTTCCATCCTTGCTCTTCAGCATCGATGTCTTGGACTAGCTGTCCGGCAGATATGACTTCCATATCGTCCAGGACAGAACCCTCCAAAAGATTACCTTCGAAAATAAATTCGAGGGGGGTCATACACATTTTTTCGTAATGTTTTTTCATTGTATATGTTGGTTTATTTCTTTGATTCTCAACGATGTTAAACTGCAAAATACATTTTCAGCATAATAACGCAATCAAAGGACAAATTTAGATACTTTATCCTAAATATACAACTTTTCCTGTGAATTTTTAGTAGAAAACGATATATTGACTGAGCCAAGCCCCCTGGAGGGCACTTTAGTGGGGAAATAATGGGAATATCAAATACTTAATCTGCTATGACTTTATATTTCTTTATCAGAGGAAAATCTCCAAAGTTGTCCAAAGTTTATGTCCGGCTTAGGGACGGACGGACGGTGGACCAGACTTCCCGCACCAACTTCCTGGTGCTCCCGGAAGCCTGGAACAGCAAACTGGAACTGATCAACGCTTTCAAATGCCCTGAAGAACTGGATTGGGTAAAGATAAACGACGCCATTGCGTCCCTGCGCAAGCATCTGACCCGCAAATACATTACAGAAACCCTAAACGGGAGGGTAGGCCCGCGTTGGCTAAGCGATTCACTTGACGAATACTTCGGAATCGGGGGCGATTACAGTTTCAACGCCGCTTTCGACAAGTTTCTACACGCGCACGAACTGTCAGAGAGCAGAAACAAGCAGTACGAGGTGCTCCGCCGCCTGGTGCTGCGTTTCCTGCTGTGGAAAAAGGGAAAGGCTGACGACGGATTCGCACTTCAGGCCGATCTGCGCAGTTTCAGTTCCAATATGCTTTCTGACCTCTGGGAGTTCACGGAAAAAGAACACCTTATATATAAAGAGCACCCGGAGTTCTTCCAGGCCTTCCCCGACAAGCGCGAACCGCGTCCCAGAGGCAAGAACACCATCAACGACCTCTTCAAGAAACTCCGCACCTTCTTCCACTGGTGCACAGGTGCAGGTTTGATAGAGAAGAACCCCTTCGACAATTTCAAAGTGGGAGCAGACTTGTACGGAACCCCCGTATATCTAACACTGGACGAGTTGCGCAGAATATTCGAGGCCGATTTCTCAGATAGCCCCCGCCTGGCGCGGCAGCGTGACGTCTTCGTATTCCAGTGCTGCGTAGGCTGCCGCGTAGGCGACCTTACCAACTTCAAGAAGTCCAACGTGATTGACGGAGCCCTTCAATACATCCCCCACAAAACCATCTCCAAAAACCCCAAGACCATCGTCATCCCCTTGAATGACACTGCAAAGACGATAGCGGAACGATACGCGTCCTCCCCTTCCGACAAGCTGCTGCCGTTCATCTCCACCCAGAAGTACAACGAAGCCATAAAGGAGATATGCGAACGCGCCGGGATAGACCGCACCGTGACAGTGCTGGACCCTCTCACCCGGACCGAGCGTAAAGTGCGCATCTGCGACATAGCCAGCAGCCATATGGCGAGGCGCACTTTCGCAGGCAATCTATATAAAAAGGTAAAGGATGCAGACCTGGTTTCAGCCCTTACCGGGCACTCTGACGGCAGCCGGTCATTCAGCCGATACCGCAGCATAGACGAGGACATCAAGAAAGAATTGGTGGAACTCCTGGTATAACCCTTCAGATGTGGGGAAAATGTGGGGACAAATTCTATTTACGAATTTGGATGTTATCTTAAACAGACTGCCCTAAATCTGATATTTTCATATTTCTGAAATAAAGTCACCCCTTCCGGGTCTTCTGGAGGGGGTGATTGCCTTTTTCTTCGCTCTGGCACATTGTGTAATGAATAATGATACATTGTAAAGAATAAAAGTTCAAATTCCCCTCGGATTATATTTCGAGGGTAACCTTCTTCTGTCATCACCGGTTCAAACGGCGTCAGAAGTGGTGACAACTCCGGGGCACGAAATTGTCCAGGACACTTTTGGTAATAGTGAAACCTTCCAACTCGATTGGGAAGAATAAACTGAGAGGCTTATGAACAAGACAATGTACAAAAAGATCCTCTTGGGAGGACTTTCACTGCTGGTTCTGGCTGGATGCCAGAAAGGGCTTTTTGAGAATAAGGGCGGTCGCGCTGTGTCATTCACTGCAACCTCCGGTGTAAATACTAAGGCTGGATATGGTGATGCAGTCGGCACCATGCAGAGGATAGACTGGTGGGCTGATGACGAGATTAAAATCTTCAGCGACAGGGCCGAGACACCTCAGGGCCGGAAATTCGCTCTGTACAAGATAGATGGAAATAACATCCGGACATCTGGTGCAACAAGCACGGCCGGACTTATCAGAGATGAGGAGGCAATGCTCAGGTACAGTGAAACAGATAAAGAACCGTACACATTCGTAGGCGTATACCCTTCATCAGGCGCTGAAATAGCAGATGGAAAGGTTACAGTAAGCAGCACCATTCCGTCAGAGCAGATCATCCCTGCAGGCGGAAATGGATTCCCTGACATGACGAAAGGCACTCAGTTACTTTCAAATGCTGCATTAGTAGATTGGTATCAACCGGTATCACTGGACTTCAAGCCAAATTTCACATCGTTCGAGTTCACTCTTGCTGCTGAGAAGACAATGAGTCTTGTAGGCTTTACAGTCACCTCTGATTCAAATGTCCTTGCCGGAGAATATACCTCAGAGATTAACCTCAACGACAACGAACCAGCTTGGTCTACAAACTTACCTGACGGTAACAGTGGTAACATACGAGTTTCCTTCGACCCTCTGGAGATGACTCTTCCCGAGGGAGAAACCGTCACCAACTCAGTAAAGTTCGGTTTTTACACATTCCCTAAAGAAGAAATCACTGGTCTCACATTTACCTTCTTTTTAAAGGTAGATGGAGTCGATGTAACCCGTACGTTGAAAGTCAGGTACGCTAAGGACGGTGATGGTTACCGTCAGGGAGATCCCGTGAAGTTCGAAGGCGGTAAGAAGCACAACATCACAGGCATCGTGATCCCTGCCAACCTTAGCCAGGAATTATCTCTTGACCTGGCTGTAATCCCTTGGGAGGATGAATCCGGCACTATCACATACGGTCAGGACGCCGTCTTTACTGCAGACGCAATCGATTACATTTCCGGAGCAGCCGTGACCGACGGGTCCCGCCGCGAGAAGAACAACTTTGAAAACGCAACAGACCCGATTCTCGCATATTTCTATGTTTATTCTCCTATCGGAGCCACTTGGAAAGTGAACGTTACAGGTGCGACTGACAAGATACTTGTTTCAAGTACTACGGCAGGTGCTACCAGCACACCGACGGATGACGGTCTTACTATTTCAGGCAAAATTGGTGGCAATCCACCAGAAGGAGGGGTTCATAGAGGACGCGTCGACCTGAAATTCGTCAACAACGGAGCAACCGCAAGCGATTCTGTAAACCTTACCTTCTCAGTTGTAATTGGCACTGGCGAAAGTGCACACGAGGTAAGCATCGATTCCGAGATTATACGTTGTCCTAGTCTCCAGATAACAGGTAAAGTAGGACAGTAAAATAAAGAAAGAATGAGTATGAAAAAGATAATAATACTTCCAGCCATCGCAGCTCTTGCACTGACTTCTGCCTGTAATTTAAAGACGGAGTTCCCTCCGCTTGCATCAGAGAACGGAATCTCGCTCGACCTGGTTTACGGAGAACCGGGCACCAAGTCCGACGGCACAGTGAAGGAGAATAAAGTAACATCCGTAGATTATTTCTTCTATACTGACCCTTTGGAGAATCCTGTATACAGTTACAGGGACAACAACCCTACTCTGTCATCAGATTTGAAATATAATATTTCCCTAACTGCGGGAGAAACCGCAGAAGGTGGTCTTGTCCCTACCATTCAGAACTTGTTCAAGGACGGCAAGTTCGAACTCTTTGCAGTGTTCAATGCTCCTCAGCAGATAAGCGCTGCTCCTCTTGCAACTGTAAAACAGACGGCAGTTGAGATTTCTTATGCATACCTGGACGAAGGAGGGAATCCCAAGAACGCCTGGCACGTAACACCGGAAAACGATCCTGTAAGCGCTCACCCTCGTTACTTTGTCATGACGGGTCAGCAGACCGTCAGGAAGGCTAGTAGTGGAGATTACGCCAATGTCAAGGAGGACGTAAAAATGAAGCGTCTTGCCGCAAAGATTGCCGTTACTCTTTCAATAGCTTCTCAGAAGACAGATGAGTTGAACAGGACCTGGGTTCCTCTTTTAGGAGGAAATAATGTGCGTCTATACATGTGCAACTTCGCGACTAACGCCGTCATAGGTGCAGCCGACGAATTGCCTCTGTTCCCGAGCACTATTACTCAGGCTGACTACGACCCGTATGTGCTGGATACAGACAATCAGACCGCCAGCTCCGGAAATTACACTATCCCAAGCAAAATAGAGTTCTACACCTACCCTATGGAGTGGGAAGCAGGTTCATACTATGAGCCTTACTTCAAGCTCGTCCTGCCATGGAGGACCAAGGGAGGCTACACTACACAGAAGGAGATCTATTATAAGATAATGCTCCCTAACAATGTGACAAGCCTGAAAGCCAATACAGCCTACCAGTTGACCGCCAACATCACGCTCAACGGAAATGAAACCACGGATCTTGTAGAAATTACGGCCTCATCGGCTATAGTAAAGGGATGGAATACTGACAGCAACGTGAACTCCGCAGTCAGTGATGCAAAATATCTGTCAGTAGAGAAAGAGGATGTCGTTTTCTATACGTCAAGTACAGGTATCACCTTCGCCGCGAGCGGACCTGTATCAGTAACCATCACAGAAGTTTCACAGAAGAATCTTAGGACTAGCTCAACTGAATATCTTGTTCAGAATAATACTATCAATGCTAACGTCCGTACTGACATTACGAACAAACAACTCATTGGGCCGTCGGGTGCATATACAGGTTTCTCTGCAGGTGGAAAGGAGTGGATAAGCCTGGACAATCAAATTAGTTATCTGACAGTAGGACATGATCTTGATACTGATTTGGAATCTGCGCATTTGGACGTTACTCCTTGGGTATATAAAGTTAAACTCCACCTTGTAGGTGAAAGCGACAGCTATGACAGGGAGGTTACGTTTACCCAGGAGCCGCAGCTCCTCATCGAGGCAGATCCAAATAGTAATAATGGTGCTTCATCCCGATCAGGCATTTTCATTAATAAAGATAATGATGGAACTACTGAGTGGTGGACGTCCAACCGACAAGGGGGGAATTGGGTACAATTAAATTTAGGAGGCGCAAATGGTATATCTTCTGATGCAGGAAATAGGAATCCTAATATGTATGTCATTACCTCTACCGTAAGCAAGAGTTATGTCATAGGAGATCCTCGTACTTCTAGCGTGTCTGTCCCGGAATTCGGATATTATTATTATGGATGGACAGATCAGTATGTCACTGCTCCTGTAACTAATAACGGTGAATCTGATCGTATTTTAAAATATTACCATCCTACTTCTTCTGAAAACACCTCCGAAATGATAGCTCCAATTATCCGTGTTGCTTCTTCTTATGGCGTCTGTCAAGTCGGAAGATCTCAACGGGAAGCTCTCCTGAGGTGCGCGACTTATCAGGAAGACGGAATACCGGCAGGCCGCTGGAGGCTTCCTACATATGCGGAAGTAGAATATATAACCAATCTATCTGTATTGGGGAGGATCCCTTATCTGTTTGGACAAAGTTCGAACAATGGACAGACTCCTACAAACGCAAACTCTCATTATTGGACGGCGAATGGCCTAATTGAAGTCAACAATGGAAGTTCTACAGGCACCAATCGTCATGTAACAAGGCTTCCTAATGCAACAGAGAGTTCTTATGACAATGAATCTGTCCGCTGCGTATATGACGAGTGGTTCTGGGGTGATGCTACCACCAGACCTGTAGATAAGGGCACCTTCACTTGGGGGGACCGTGATTATTAATAGTTAGGAGGAACAACAGAATGAAAAAGTTTTTCTATATACTTTTGGCCGCCCTCGTAGGGGCCGTATCTTGCAACGTTAGCGAACCGCTTCCGGAGCAGCCCAATGACGGAAAGGTTACCCTCATGATGAAGGTTACTTTCCCTGAGCTCTTTGTCAACGTAAAGAGTAGCGACATGGCTACAACTCCTAACATTGACAATATCTATGTAGCCACCTTTGGTTCCAGACACGCTTTGAACGACTACGTGATGGCCGTTCCTTGCGATGCGAGCGGAACTGAGCTCTCTGGTTTCTCCGGTATCGGCAACAACACAGCTTTCTATTTCAAAGTCACGCTTGCAGCCACCCAGACCGTGCGTTATGTGCATGTGATTGCCAACGGACCGGAGTCCCTGGACTACAACACTCCTGAAGAGGATTTGATGAAGAACCTCACCACTACCGATGGTGTTGGATCGTACTGGACATATCTGGTACTACCTAATGGAACAGCTACTGCAGACGGTGAGCCTCTTGAGGATGCGGAAACCCGTATGACCAATTTGCAACTTATCCGCAACTTTGCTAAGGTATCAGTCTCATTGGCAACTAATTTAACGGATGACGACTTCATCCTGGACGGTTTTAATGTCTACAATACCGCTACTGACGGATCCGTAGTAGTCTGGAGCGAAACTGAAGGAGGGTTCTTCCCGACGTATTGTGATAAGGATGAGGATTACTTGAATGAGAACTATTCTGCATTCATGCCTAAGGACGGCATTAACAGTGCAGAGCCTAAAACAACGGATATTTTCAACAATGCTGAGAAATTCGTCTATGAGCGTGAGGATAAGACACCGACCCGCCCTTACATTATCATCAAAGGAAGATACAAGGGAGAAGAAGAGGAAACATACTACCGTATGGATTTTGTTGACGACGATGGAAACTATCTGACCCTATACCGTAACTACGAATATAAGATAGTTCTTACCTCTGTTTCAAAACGTGGTGTGACCGATCCAAAAGACGCAAAGGCATCAAACGCTAATGTTTCTTCAATTGAGGCGACACAGAGTCTGACTGACCTTTCCGACGGAGTATCGCGCATTTACGTTCTTTGGCTGGATCACGCATATATGGATGCGGACACCCAAACGTTCAAGTATATGTATCTTTCAAATGCAGCCACTGACACGCAGTCAGCAGAGGCTAGTTTGTCCATTGTGAGCGGAGCAGGAGAGGCAATCTCAGGAGCCACGGCTGCAGCTGCATTTACCCAGACCGGTCCTGGCACCGATGGGTGGTATACTGTGACTTTCAATACGACTACTCCGGCCACAGACGGAAAAGAGAAGATTACCAAGTTCCGTGTAACTGGTCATCATGAGGATGAAGAGCATCACGACCATAAACTATACAGAGACATAACCGTCCGTGTACTTCCACATCAGTCTTGGACGACACCTACAGTAAGTTCTGAGGGCAGCGACATAGGAGACAAGGTTACAGTCAATCTGCAATTACCAACTGGTTTGCCGGCTTCAATCTTCCCTCTTATAATCAGTTTCGAAGACAACAACAAGGCCTTGAATCCATACGACATTGATATGCCCGCTGTAGTTGCAAAGTCAATAATCCCGAACAGCGGTACAGAGAAATCTTATCACTTCGATAAGACCATCAGCTACAAAGAATATACGGATAACAGTACAATCGTTTGTGAATTCAAGCGCATCAGGACAGGCCCTTCTCTCCTGTACTTTAAGAATGAGTATTTCAATGACGTAAACAATTCTGTGCAAATTCCAGATTAATTGCTCGAAATAAAAAGAGTCAAAATAAGTACACACAAAAAGGGGCTACGCACATGCGCAGTCCCTTTTTCATATTCCATGCATCCCCTCTGGGACTTGGTCGGTTAATTGTTTCAGGTATTTTGCCCACCGCGTAACAGTTTCTGACAGTTCGTTCAGAAAAGGGCGGTCTGGTGAACGAAGCGACTTGGAAGAACCATTTGGTTCAGAAAACGACCCTTATTTGAACCAAACCTCTATAATTACCTTTTTGGTTCAAAAATAGCGCTCTCGCTGAACGAAATGGGATGGGAATCCTTCCAAAATCGGGTAAGAGCCTCTAAATGACAAAAATGCGGTCAATCGACCGCATTTTTTGTGTTCAATTCCCCCTCGGATTTGAACCTTCATTCTTTTTGAAAAAGCAGCTGTTTTTGTTAATTATTACTTTACTTATGCTAAAAAAGGTGCCTGAAACCGCAACTTATTACACCGTGCATTCCGATTCCGAGCTCGATGAAGCCTCGGGAGTTCAAATTTCCGGCTTCGAAACCTATCAAGCCAAGCTGTACACTGGGAGCGAGGCTCGGTTCCTCGCCGAAGGCCGCGAAGACGCCGGCTGAAAGGCGCGAGTAAAGCGCCAGCTTCTCGCGGCGCAGCCAGTTGGCTTTGGCCGTGGCGAACACGTTCATCGTGTTGATGTCCGATCTGGAGGTATTTCCAGTGGGGTTGCCGTCTGAGTCCCTGCTTTCCATCACCAGAGTATCTCTTTCTCCTGAGACTCCCCCACCCAGCCACAGCCAGTAGTTGGTCTTGCGGAGATATTCCACTTGAATCGATCCTGTACTGTAAATATCTGTGGGCGCTGCGTGACCGAGGGAGAATGCAGCCCCCAACACTCCGCCGAAAACTGCGACAAACTGTCCAGCTGTGAAATATCCGTAGGAGATATTGATATCGTTCACAGGGCCGTCATTGTATTGCTGTGCCCGCGCTACGGGGCCTCCCATCAGCACCAAGCCTATCAAAACTGCGATTATCTTTTTCATAATAAAGATTATTGTTCTTTTATCCTGTTCCCGGCAAATTCTATCGCCACAATGAGTGCGATGCCGATAAGGCACCAGAGGATGGCGGGGCCGAGGTCAGGGAGATGCCCGATCTGGTCGGGGATGACGGGATTCCCGGTCGAGCCGGGAATGACGGCTTCAGCCCCTGCGGGGACATTGGCCCAGGGCCAGACTTTGACCAGGGAGCCCAGGACGAATCCGGTGAGCACCAGCATTGTCTGGCGCTCCCAGCGGGCGAGCAGCCAGTGCAGGAGCTTCGCGAATGCGAGGATGCCCACGAGGCAGCCGAGTGCGAACACTGCGAGCACGCCCCAGTCCAGGTTGCTGACGGCGGACATCATATAGTCGTACTTCCCCATCACCACCAGGATGAAGCTGCCGGACACGCCCGGAAGAATCATCGTGCAGATGGCTATTGCGCCGCATATGAAGATGAACAGCAGGTTGTCAGGCGTCTGCGAGGGCGAAAGGGTGCAGACCAGCAGCCCGAGCGCTACGCCTGCGACCAGCAGCAGCGCATCTGCGAGCTTCCAGCCCTTGACGGCCTTCAGCATGAAGAAGGCGGAAGCCAGTATCAGGCCGAAGAAGAACGCCCATGTGGCCACGGGATGCTCCGCCAGGCAGTATTCCAGCAGTTTGGCCAGGGTAAAAACGCTAAGGACAACTCCTATGGCCAGCGCCACTAGGAACCATCCGTCTATCTTTTCCCAGAAGGACTTGAAACGGCCGTGAAGCAGTTCTTTCCAGGTATCCCAGCTGAGAACTGCGTTCAAAGCCTCTATTATCCTGGAATAGATGCCTGAAATGAGGGCTATGGTACCTCCGGAAACGCCGGGCACCACGTTGGCGGCGCCCATAAAGAAACCTTTTACGGCAGTGACTATATGGCTTACAAGACTTTCCATTTCATCTTGTCAAGATACTCTATCATAGTGCAGAAACTCTCCATAGGGGAAAGCGGCTCATCGTCCGCATCCTTTAGAAGCATGTCGTAAGCGTTGGGCTCGAACTCTACGCGCCCTATCTTGAAACGGGCTCCGGAGACACGGACTATGTATTCCATCATAAAGCAGGTATCCTGCACCAGGTTGATAAGCACATCCGGCTTCTGGCTCACTATCAGCGGTATCTTGTCTGTCAAGGGCTTTCCGTAGCGGGAAATGTCCGCCAGGGTCACGGTCTGGTCAGGAGGGGTTGTGAGAATGGTCTTCTTGTCTATCTTGGCAGGATAGACATACACTATCTGGCCGCTGATGCAACGGCGCATGAACAGGTCCAGCGCCTTGCTGCGGATCTCTTTCCAGGTGAGGTCGGTAACGTCCACCAGTACCAGGACGCTCTTGACGTCTTTGCTGAGGACAGGCTCCGGAACCTCCTCGCCCTCCGGCACGGGTGCCGGCATCAGGGCTTCGCGCAGGTTCCTTGCCTGCAGGTATTTTGTTAAGAAATTAGCCATATCAGTTATTACTGTACTCCGCCAGCAGCGCGCGGATTTCTTCTTTTGCTGCCTTCCATCTGGGGATGTCTATCTTGCTTCCTATCACCTCTACCACCTTGGCGGCTATGATGCTGCCCACCTTGCCGCATACCTCTAACGGCATTCCGAGGGAATGCGCGTAGAGGAAGCCCGCGGCGTAGGTGTCCCCCGCCCCGGTGGCGTCTATGGCCTCGCCCGGCCAGGACCCGATGAAGAACGCCTGGTCCCCGCTCTTGACCCAGCTGCCGGCCTTGCCCACCTTGACTACGGCTATGGGGCAGACGTCAGCCATATAGTCCAGCGCCTTGCGCGGATCGCTGTGATGCGTGAACACGCGCGACTCGGACTCGTTGGCGAAGAGGATGTCTACGTACTTCTCCACCACGTCGTGCAGGAAAGTCTCGTTGGACTGCACCACGTTGTAGGAGGCCAGATCCAGGGAGATGATGCAGCCCGCATCGCGCGCCATTTTCAGGGCGGTGCGGACTACGTCCTGGTTCTGCACCAGATAGCCTTCGATATGGAAATAGTCCATACCCTGGAAGAATTCAGGCTTGAGGTCTTCCGGAACCAGCTCCAGCGCGGCACCGAGGCACACGGCGAAGGTCCTTTCGGCGTTTGCTCCGGAGACGAACACTATGGATTTTCCGGTGGAGTTCTTTCCTTTGAGCATAGTGCACTTTACGCCGTATTGTTCCTCGTCGCTTTGGAAGAGGTGGCCTATCTCGTCATCCCCTATCTTGCCGATGTAATATGACGGCATTCCGAAAATGGAGGTGCAGGTGATGGTGTTGGCGGCGGAGCCTCCGGCAACGTAATGGATGTCCATATCCTTGATCCTGGACCAGATTTTGTCGCCGGTTTCCATATCTATGTGCTGCATACTGCCCTTTGGGAGGTGGAACTCCTTCAGGAGGCTGTCATCAGGCAGGATGGCCAGTATGTCGGTAAGGGCGTTACCTATCCCCAGTATAGACTTCATAGGGGTCAAAGTTAACAAATAATCGGTATATTTGCAGAGATATGGATTCCAAAGTTAAAAAGATACTTAAGTACGTCCTTTCATTTGCCCTTGCAGGAGGCCTCATAGCCTACTCCTGCAGCAAGGTGGACTGGAACAGTCTGGGCAAGGCCGTGGGATTCTGCCGTTGGGGGTACATCCTTCTGGCCATGCTGGCCGGAATAGTGGCAATGTACTTCCGCGCGCTGCGCTGGAGGCTGACTATCAAGCCTATAGCCCCTTCCATAACGCGAATGACATCGTTCCACGGAGTTAATATAGGTAACCTTTCGAATATGGCGGTGCCGTACTCGGGAGAGCTGGTGCGCTGCGGAGTGATAACCTCCGGCACAGGCGCACCGTACGACCAGGTGCTGGGCACCGTGGCCCTCGACAGGGTTTGGGACCTGGTTTCGATGATCGCCACGCTCCTGCTGGTGATGCTGCTGGGAGGCGGGCGCTTCGGAGAATTCGTCTCCGGGTGGGTGCGCGACAGTTTCAACGCATCGTTCCTGCTGATAATAGCGCTGCTGCTGGTTGCGGGAGGCGCTTTCGTGGCCGCTGTGGCACTTCTGCGCAAGCACGACAGCGCCCTGGGCCGTCTCTGCGCCAAAATCTACGGTATGCTTCGCGGAATGCTCCAAGGCTTCGGCAGCTGCATCCGGATGAAGGGCAAATGGCTGTTCGTGTTCTACACGGTGATTGTCTGGAGTATGTACTGGCTGCAGAGCGTGTGCACCATCAACGCCCTCCAGGGAGTGTTCAGCGACCTGGGCCTGGTGGACGCGCTATGCCTGACGCTCATCGGAAGCCTGGCTTCCGTACTGCCGGCGCCGGGCAGCTTCGGCACTTTCCACGCAATAATCCAGTTTGCGCTCTCTTCAGTCTATTTCCAAGGCATTCTGGCAATGGACAAAGTGGCTGCAGACTCCTACGGAATGACCTACGCGATAATGGCGCACGAGACGCAGGCAATAGTGTTCATCCTCCTGGGAGTGTTCTCCCTCATTTTGTTATCGGTAAATAAAAAGAAATCTATATGAGACCGCTTTATCTGACAAACACCCTTTCCCGCCGCAAGGAACTGTTCACCCCCGTCAACGAGGGGCGCGTGGGAATGTACGTTTGCGGCCCTACGGTGTACGGCGACGCCCATCTGGGCCACGCCCGCCCGGGCGTAACCTACGACGTGCTGCAGAAGCTGCTGCGCCACCTAGGGTACAAGGTGCGCTACGTGCGCAACATCACCGACGTGGGCCATCTTGAGCACGATGCGGACGAGGGCGAGGACAAGATAGCCAAGAAGGCACGCCTGGAGCAGCTGGAGCCGATGGAGGTGGTGCAGACCTACACCCTCCGCTACCACGACGCAATGCGCCAGCTGAACGTTGCTCCGCCTTCGATAGAGCCGCGCGCCTCGGGACACATAGTGGAGCAGATAGAGGCGGTCAAGAAGATTCTTGAAGCCGGTTACGCATACGAGAGCAACGGTAGCATCTACTTCGACGTGGAGAAGTACAACGCCGACCACCACTACGGGGTGCTGTCCGGCCGGACGCTGGACGCGACCCTGGAAGGGACGCGCTCCCTGGACGGCCAGGAGGACAAGCGTGCCCCGTACGACTTCGCCCTCTGGAAGAAAGCCGAGCCGCAGCATATAATGAAGTGGCCCTCCCCCTGGGGCGAAGGCTTCCCGGGATGGCACCTGGAGTGCTCCGTGATGGGAGAGAAGTATCTTGGCTGGGAGTTCGACATCCACGGCGGAGGAATGGACCTGATGTTCCCCCACCACGAGTGCGAGATTGCCCAGAACGTGGCTTCCCGCGGAACCGGCGGCGTGCGCTACTGGGTCCACAACAATATGATAACCATCAACGGACAGAAGATGGGCAAGTCCCTGGGCAACTTCATAACCCTTCCGGAACTGTTCAGCGGGAACCACCCCAAACTGGAGCGCGCATACGGCCCGATGACCGTGCGTTTCTTCATTCTGCAGGCGCATTACCGCGGAACCCTGGACTTCTCCAACGAGGCGCTCCAGGCCGCCGAAAAGGGCTATAAACGCGTAATGCAGGCCGCCCGCGACCTGTACGCGCTGGCCGGGCGCAAGGCCCCCGAGTACGCCTACGGCGAATTCGGATTCGGGGCCGCGCCGGACACCTGCCCCGCCGACAACCCTGAAATCCGCGCCATCTTCGACGGCATCTACGACGCCCTCTGCGACGATATGAACACCCCCGTCGCCCTGGCCCACATCTCCTCCGCCGTCAAGATCATCAACTCCGCCAAGGACAAACAGCTCAAGCTGTCCGACGGCGACCTGGCCACCCTGACCCAGATCTTCGACGACATAGTCTTCGGAGTGCTGGGACTGCGGGACGAGGACGCCTCCGGCGGCAAGGCGGACGGCGTCATCGCGGGTCTGATGGACATGGTCCTCGAGAGCCGCGCCGCGGCCAAGGCCGCTAAGGACTGGGCCGCCTCGGACCGCATCCGCGACAGCCTCAAGAAGCTGGGCATCATCGTCAAGGACACCAAGGACGGCGCCGAGTGGACATTGGAATAATTTTGGCCTCACATATATGAAATTCATCAGTTGGAACGTAAACGGCCTCAGGGCCGTGGCGGGCAAGGGCTTCGCCGACATATTCGACGCCTTCGACGCGGACTTCGTCTGCCTGCAGGAGACCAAACTGCAGGCCGGGCAGCTGGACCTGGAATTCCTGGGATACGAATCCTACTGGAACTACGCCCAGAAGAAAGGCTACTCCGGCACTGCCATCTATACCCGGCAGCACCCCCTGGGCGTCAGCTACGGAATCGGCATTGAAGAGCACGACACCGAAGGCCGCGTAATCACCCTGGAAATGCCTGACTTCTTCCTGGTGAATGTCTACACTCCCAACTCCCAGGACGGCCTCCGCCGCCTTGACTACCGTATGCAGTGGGAAGACGCCTTCCGCGCTTACCTCTGCAGCCTGGCGGCCCGCAAAGGCGTAATCGTCTGCGGCGACATGAACGTCGCCCACGAAGAAATCGACCTGAAGAACCCCGCCACCAACCACCTGAACGCCGGCTTCTCAGACGAGGAGCGCGCCAAGATGACGCAGCTCCTGGGCGCCGGCTTCACGGACACCTGGCGCTCCCTTCACCCCGGCGAGGCCAAGTACTCCTGGTGGTCCTACCGAATGAACGCCCGCGAAAGGAATGTAGGTTGGCGCATCGACTATTTCCTGGTCTCCCAATCCCTCAAGGACCGCATCCAGGACGCCGACATCCTGAACGACATCTTCGGCTCCGACCACTGCCCCGTCTCCCTCACCCTCTCCGTGTAGCGGAACCAACTGCCCCGTCTCCCCCACCGTCAAATACCCCCCCCCGAATCCCCTTCCTCTTCCTTTTCCACTTCACCTTCCCCTCCCCGTCGGCCCGAGGGCAGAGGTTCTTCAAACGAACGTACCTTCCTGCAATTCACTGTCAGGCATTAGCACCCATAGACGGAACTTCATGGCCTTCTAAGTCTGAAGGTGAGGTTTATTTGCTTCACCTTCATAGTTGATACCCTGTGTGCATCTCCCTGCAAAGGGTAATCTCTGACAGTGAATTGCAAGAAAAGAAAAAAACAAATAATCATAGTCTAGACTTTGAATTGTAAGCCTAGTTTTGATACTTTTGCCTGTGAAGCTGCCACTAGAGGCGCTGGAATTGTAGATGGAGAAAAGTGTCAGTATCCGCAGAGCTATTGAATCGGATCTCGGTTTAAACGTTCCTTTCATAAAAGGGGCAAATATCCCAATAAAGAATTGTTGGCATTTTTCAACAGATGGCAATCTGGTAGATTTCTTGTTCCGCGATGATGAAGACTTCATCGCCGGGACCAACAGGCTGTTTATCTTAAGCAGAAAATACCGGGTGATCATCTTGGCGTACAACCTGATGGACACGCATGTCCACATTATTCTCTGGGGCCTGCTCGAAGACTGTCAGAAGTTTATGCACGAGTTTCTGAGGGTGACAGCAATGTTCATCTCCAAAAAGTACGGAGACCGTCATAAACTGAACAAAGTTTCTCCAAATTACCAGACAATAACCGATGACAGATATCTGAAGACCGCTATCTGCTATGTCTTGAAGAATGCTCCCGTAGCAGGAATCGCTTTCAACGCATTGGACTACCCTTGGTCGAGCGGCCCGTTGTATTTCAAAAGAGAAGGCTACTGGTCCTTTTCTGGTTGGGAGTCGATGCTCACCGATTCCAATTCCTTAAGTTCCCAGCAGATTTGCCGTATTCTGAAAACCAGATATGCCCCCTCCTCCCCATTCAAGTTGATTGGCAATATGGTTTTCCCTGGGGAGTTTGTAGCAACAGATATCGTGGAGAGACTATTCAAAACCCACAAAGGATTCCATTTCTTTATGTGCTTCAGCAAGGAATCCGATGTAGAGTCAGTAAAAGGATCAATATCCCGGTTATCCATCCCATACGCCGAATTACATCAGCACAAAAATGAGTTGTGCCGGGAGAAGTTCGGCGTAGACACAATACGGTCTTTATCGACAGGCCAACGACTATCCTTGGCAAAAATGCTCAAGGCGTCCTATAATTGTTCCCCGAAACAGATAGCCAAAGTCTGTGGTCTTATCTTCTCTGAAGTCAAAAATATGCTGTGATGTAACTTGCAGCTATGTTGAGGGATTTATTCTGAAGGATTTGCAATTCATCATCAGAGGTACCCCCACACAGAAGGCCTCAGAAGCAACACTGACTCTGAAAGTAAGGCGTTATTGCCTCACCTTCAATGCCCAATTGTCCTCTAGGCTAGCCCAGCTCGCCTCCCCTCTGACGGTGAATTGCGGGAAACACCAACGCACCGCCAAGGAGGGCAAAGGTGCGCGGAGTAGCGGGATGGCAAGGGGACGGAGAAGGAGCACGGAGGAGGACTGGAGGAGAGTGGAGGAGAGTGGAGGAGAGTGGAGGAGCAAAGCGGCAAAGGTGAGGGTTAGAATTCCTACGGAATCACGGGGCAAAAAAAGCGCCGCAGGGGGTGCTGCGGCGCGTGCCCGTGATTCCGTAGGGATTCGAACCCTAGACCCACAGATTAGAAATCTGTTGCTCTATCCAGCTGAGCT
>JAEEGL016769213.1_pt1 | contig 17734 bp, 15 predicted proteins | sample 9134231 | NCBI WGS metagenome assembly JAEEGL01 (sample SAMN16246548, study PRJNA631951) | gut metagenome | biome: gut microbiome; feature: rumen; material: fiber-attached | host: Bos | place: Iran: Karaj | collected 2018-10 | reverse complement strand
TGGGTCTCAGGGACACCGAGGAATTGCGGACCATCATCAACAACGTCATGGCCAAAGAGGACGCAGGCGTGCACAACGAATCAAAGGAATTCACCTATGCACAGCTCATGGATATCGACCTGCGCCTGCTGAAAGCGGCCGATATCTACCGCTACAACGTGAAATACAATGTCTATGAAGACATGTCGAGCGATGACGCCTACATGCGCGATCTCTATGATCGCTCCCTCAGGCTGAAGATCACCGGCATCGTCTGCCAGAAGGAAGACAGCAGCACGATGGTCCTCAATCCGGGCGTCTGCTACACCAAGGATCTCTGCCGCTATATCGTATCGGAAGCTGCGAATACGGCGATCGTCTCCAAGCAGCTCGCCGACAGAGAGATCGATGTCTTCTCGGGCAAGCGCTTCGATGAAGAGAACGAGGATGAGGGAGAACGCCTCGACTTCAACGACATGGTCTCCATCGATGAGGACATGTTGAAAGATGCGTTCAAAATCAACCTCGATGAGGACAGTTTCAGATTTGACAGCATCGACGAATCCCAAATGCAGGACATCGTCATGAACAGCGCCAGGACGGCTGCCGACATGATCGCCAATACGCCGGATAAGACGCTGTTGACCGGCATCTTTACACTGGTCAACGACGCATTCCTGAAAAACCGGGCCGACGCCTACGACCTTGCCCATCTGAGCGAAGACGAAGAGGCAGGCCGCATCCTTGAACTCAACGACGAAGAACTCGAAGCGGCAAAAGCCGCCATCGACGGCAACGCCTACAGGGACTTTGCCAAGACACTGGCGGCAGCCAGCGAGGACTTCATCGGACAGTATTCGGAAGGCGACATCAGCGCCATTCTGGATATGGTCAGCTCTGCTCAGTATGACGCTCTGGCCAAGGGTGTCACCTCGATGTTTGCGACCTATTACGACACCTTAAAGGCATCGGCCGTCGACGGCAGGCTCAACTACCAGGCAGACGACGAGGGCAACGTGACATATACCGGCAGCACACAGATCTTTCAGGCGCAGCTTTTGAGCGCAGCCCTGGCTGATCCGACTGCCTTGCAGAATACGGCGGCAGTCATCAGTGAGATGATCAACGACTTCACGGTCATGATGATCGCGGGACAGATCGGTTCCGCAACCGCCCAGATGATGATGCCGATGATGGAGTCGCTGTCTTCGCTCGCCGATGCTTTCTCGGGCGAACTGGTGAGCTTTGATACCGACAGATTTGCGAAGGCCTTCACTTTCAACATGGACCAGGAGGAGCTTTCCCGCCTCATGGAGACGATGATGTCCAAGGCCGAAGAGAAGTCGGCCAACGGCAACCTGATCTCTCTGGGCTACCAGGATCCCGACGATCCGACGGCGATCTCCTTCTACTTCAGGGATTTCGACGCCAAGGAGAACTTCCTCGCCTTCCTCGATCGCTACAACGAAAGCGTCGATGAAGATACACAGATCCGTTACACCGATATCACGGGCATCCTGATGTCTTCGGTCAAGACGATCGTCGATGTCGTCACCTATGTGCTGATCGCCTTCGTGTCGATCTCGCTGGTCGTGTCTTCGATCATGATCGCCGTCATTACGCTGATCTCCGTCCTGGAGAGGACCAAGGAGATCGGCATTCTGCGCGCCATGGGCGCCTCCAAGCGCAACGTCTCCTCCATCTTCTCTGCCGAGACCTTCATTATCGGCATGTTGTCGGGACTGCTCGGCGTCGGCGTCACGCTCGCTTTGCTGCCTTTGATCAACAGGATCATCCACAATCTGACCGGCAACTACGGCGTCAATGCCTTCCTGCCGAAGGAAGCGGCGATCGCCCTCATCCTGATCTCGGTATTTCTGACCATTCTGGCGGGTTTCATCCCCTCCAAGAAGGCCGCAAGACAGGATCCGGTCATCGCGCTGAGAAGCGAATAAAAAGAAAAAATCTCTTAAATAAAACGGGGAATCAGATAAAACTGTCCCCGTTTAATTTAATTATTTCCGATTGCCTTAATCCGATCAATGTCATAGCCCTTGTATTTCAGCAGTTCGGTGATCGTCACCAGCTGATAGCCCGCATCGATCAGATCCGGCACGAGCCGTTTCGTGGCCTCCGCCGTGGACATGTACAGCGAATGTAAGAGGACGATATCGCCGTCCTTTACGCTGTTCATGACTCTTTGGTAGGTAATGTCCGCATCGCGGTTGGACCAGTCTCTGGAATCCACAGTCCACAGCACTGCCGGCATGCCGATGATGTCCTCCACCTCATAGTTGCGGTTTCCATATGGCGGACGGTAGGTCTTCATCTCATAGTGAAGCTTGTCGCGCACATAAATGACGGTCTCCATGATCGCCCAGTACGCCTCATCGGCGTCCTGTTTTGTCAAAGAGACGTGTTCTTCGGTGTGGGAGCCGAATTCCATTCCCAGCTCGATGCCCTCCCTGATGTTGTAGAGCTCGTCACGGGTCATGCGGCTGCCTACGGAATAGAAGGTTGCCCGGGCGCCGTATCTGCTGAATGTTTCATAGAGGATCGTATCGACATTGCGGTATGGTCCGTCGTCATAGGTTATGGCGATCATCGGCCGATCGGGGTCGATATAAATCTTCTTCTCATGATCTTCTATCGGGGCAAGCCCCGGATCGATGCCGCTGAGTACCTTCAGATAATTCAGCGGCAGGTTCATTGTGTAATCAAAATCGCGGAAATACAGAAAGAGCGTCTCGTTTTCAAGCTTCGCTTCAATATGATCCAAGGCCAGTGCCTCCGGAGCGCTGTTTTGCCAGAATCCTGAAGTGTAGGCTTCGTCAATGCCTTTTTCCTTCATCTCATATCTGAGCATGTCCGACAGGATCTCTTCCCCGCCAATGATATTTACGATCAGATCGCTGAGATCCTCGCCTGCATAGAGCACATTACCATCCAGATAGGAGATGCGGCAGATGTCGCCCGTCTTTTCGATCTCATAATCAAAGATACGTTCCAGGCCGTCTTCGCACAGTTTTGCAGCGTAGGCCTTTGCCGCTTGACTTTCAGGCGGATAAAAGGCGATGCATTTTCCGTTTCTGTATTTCTCCGCACCCTGGTTGGCCGACTCTGCACAAGACGTCAGCAGAAGAAGAAACATCAGAAATAGTGCTGTTTTTCTATTCAATGGTAATCCTTCCCTAGAAACTTTTAATCGCCTGATCCTCACACATCAAATGGTACGATCTTTCTGCTTTTCATTATACTTCTTCTTCGCGTATTTCAAAAAGACAGGATGGCAGAGACTTCTTTATGGTATATTTGAGTAGGTAGTTTACTATGTTATACGATTCAACACTGGCAGCCATCGGCAATACGCCGCTCATCCGTTTAGGCAGGATCGGCGATGATACGATGGCCGACATCTACGCAAAATACGAGGCCGTCAACATCGGCGGTTCCATCAAATCCCGCACTGCCTTCAACATGATCGACGACGCCGAGAAGAAAGGCCTTTTGAACGAGAACTCCGTCATCGTGGAATGCACGTCCGGCAACCAGGGCATCGCCCTGGCGATGATCGGTGCCGTCAAGGGCTACCGCGTCATCATCGTCATGCCCGATTCGGTGTCCGTGGAGAGAAGGAAGCTGATCGCCCAGTACGGCGCCCAGATCCGGCTGGTCCACGACGAAGGCAACATCGGCGCCTGCATCGAAAAGTGCCAGCAGATCGTGCGCAATTCCGCAAGGGAGGATCCCTACGTCTTCGTCCCGGGACAGTTTGAAAATCCCGCCAATGTCGAAGCGCAGATGAAGACCGGCGAGGAGATCATCCGCGATCTTCCTCAGATCGACGGCTTCTGTTCGGGCATCGGCACGGGCGGAACGCTGACCGGCATCGCAGGCGTGCTGAAGAGGCACAATCCCGATACGCTCATCTGGGCCATCGAACCGGAGAATGCCGCCATCCTTTCCGGCAGAGAGATCGGCACGCACGTACAGATGGGGATCGGCGACGGCGTCATCCCGGCCATACTCGATCAGAAGATCTACGATGAGATCTGCATCGTCACCGATGAGGAGGCGATCGCCGCCGCAAAGATGCTGGCGAAAAAGGAGGGCCTGCTGTGTGGAATCAGCTCGGGAACCAATATCGCCGCCGCCTTGCGCATGGCGAAAAAGCTCGGCAGAGGAAAAAACGTCGTGACCGTACTTCCGGATACCGGCGAGCGTTATTATTCAACACCCTTATTTGAATAGAAGATCCCTAAGGATCTTCTTTTTCTTATTCCCTTTCTCTGAGTTCTTTCAGCAGATCTTCCTTTTTATAGATCGGCCAGTGTCCGCCGATGCAAAGATCGACGTCGAGACCTTCGATCACTTCACAGAGTTCCTCCGTCTTCCTTTTATCGGCGATCCAGCTCGGGAAGACGCCGCTGATCGCATCGCCGAAGAAGAGAAGCTTCTCATCGGGCACATAGATAAACGTCGCATCGTCGGTGTGGGGAGAGACAGCCTCAAACAGTACGACCTTCAGATCACCCGCATCGATCTCCATCCTTCCGTCAAAGACGATGTCCGCCTCTTTCACGATGATCGGCTTGTCATTGGCGTATTCCTTGGCGATGCTGGGATCGAGATTCAGGAAAGCCTCGTCGTTTTCCTTTGACCTCTCGCCGATGAATCTCTGAAGATGCTTGTTGGTCTTTTCATTGGCGATGGAGAAGCCGCTGATCGCGTGCATCGCAAAGGAATGGTCCCAATGCCAGTGGGTGATGACCGTAAAGGCCGGCAATGGCAGATTCCTTTCCCTGAGCAGATCATAGAATTCGTTCAGGTGGTCATCCGAGTGACCGGCATCGACGGCGATCGAAAAACGCTTCCCCTTCAGGTAACCCAGGGCAGGCCTGTCGCGCTCCTCTTCATACTCTGAATAGAAGACTCTCTCATTCAGCTGGTACAGTTTCATTTCTCTTTCCTCTCTCATCTTTCGATCGAAGTGATGACCCAGTCATCCTTCATCAGTTCATATTCCTTGCCACAGTACGGGCAGACTCTCTTATGCATCGCGTCGAAGCTGGAACCGCAGTTGGGGCAAGAGACCCGACACAGGCTGAAGCCGGTCTTTGACGCGCCCTTCTTCTTTCGCAGGGTGATCGTGTAGTTGGCATCCTTTCTCTTTAGCTCGTCTTTCATCGTAATCAGGGACATGAAGGCTTCCATGGTGACGATGATCTCGTCGTCCTTCACCTCAAGGCGCTTCAGCGCACTGGCGCCGCGATAGGACAGATCAACGACGTCATCCAGGAAAGAAAGGTCCTGTTTCCCCTGGTAGAAACTCAGGTCGTCGCGCCTTGAACTGAATGCGATCGTCCTCAGCAGCATGATCATCCTTCCCTCGAAGTATTCATAGGAAAAGTCCGGATCATACGGTTTCATCTTTGTCTCCATCCTCTTTCTGCTGAAGAGCCCCTTCAGAAGCGGCAGCGATCTTCCCGCCTCATAGAACACTTTGATCAGCAGACTCAGGCTGTAGCCCATGTACGACAGAAAAGCGCCGACAGCCCCGCAGAAGACGCCGAAGAAGAGATTCTTCAGGATGCGAAACCACCAGACATATTCACTCTCGACAATGACGCCGGCGACAAACGCGAAGAGAAAGAACAGGACGCCCGGGATCAGAGTGATCTTTCTGATGTCTCTTTCGAGTTTCTTGCGTTCGGCCGGTGCCGGGACTGAATAGAAGGAGGCGACACAGGGATAGGCCTCTTCGCCTTCATAGAAAGCGCCGCAGTATGGACAGCCTTTCCTGAGTTTCGAGATCAGAGAGGGATGACCGCAGCCGTGACAGTTCACGACGCAATCTTCATAGCCTTCCCTGTCCAGGATCGTCGCGTAGATGGTCACCGGCTTCCTGTAGGACTTCAGGACTTCGTCTTTTCTTCGGTACGTCAGCACATGCCGGGCCTCGCGGTATGCGATCTTGGCGGAAACCGGTGAACCCGGACGACTGAGCTCCCCGGAGATCTCCTCTTCGACATGTTCGAAATTCTCTAAGATCGAAAGTCCCTTCTCCTTCAGCCGCTTCCCCTTCTGATCCAGATAGTAGGAAAACTCGGCCGAGGCCAGATATGGCCTCTTTCCGCTCTCAGTCCACTCATGATAGCCGTCAATAAAGGATTCCAGATACTGATTCATCTGTACTTATTATACTTCCTACAATTTAGCACTTATTTATCACTAATGCTAGCACTTTATGCTTGACAGTGCTAATGAATGTGATATGATATAGGTGTAGGGTAATTACAGACCCTAGGCAGGAGGTAATTAGTATGAAGTATTTTCCGAGAGCTTTAGATGTATTTGATGACATGTTTGATGGTTTCCTGACCAAAGAGCCGGTATATAACAGCGTAATGAGAACCGACGTCTATGAAAAGAACGGTTACTATAACCTCGATATCGAACTTCCTGGCTATAATAAGGAAGACGTCCAGATGGATCTGGTCGACGGATATCTGAACATCAAGGCGACGCACAACGTCTCCAATGAGGAAAAGGATGCCAAGGGCAACCTGATCCGTTCCGAAAGAAGATTCGGCACATGCTCAAGAAGCTTCTATGTCGGCGAAAATATCAAGGCCGAAGATGTCAAAGCCAGATTTGAAAACGGCATTCTGAACATCGTCCTTCCTTCCAAGGAACAGAAGTCGATCGAAACCAAGCAGACAGTCACGATCGAATAATCGGACAGATAATGAAAGATGCGGAAAGACCGCATCTTTTTTATTGTTTCTTACTGGATCTTCTGATAGAATATACTTAGGTTAGCAATAACTAACTAAAGTGTTCACGAGGCAATTCAGCTTCGCTTCCGAAAGTTTCTCCAATAGAATTCTATGCAAACAATAAGCCGCTTCACAGCGGCTTATTGTATTAATCCTGAATCAGGTTTGCCTTGTAGAGACGATCGACGAGGATCGGGATCAGAACAAGCTGGATGATGATGCCCGGGATCGCCGTGATGAAGGCGGCGGAAGTCCAGGCTGCCATCGAATAGGAACCGGCTCTGAAGATCAGGGCGTTGAGGATGCCGTAGGTGATCCTTCCCGTCAGCATGCTCAGAATCAGAACAACGTAGTTCTTGAGCAGGCGGTTCTTCATTTTAAGCAGTCTGTTCAATAAACCGGTCATAAGGCCGTACATCGCCAGTTCGCAGATCATTCCCGGCAGCACAGGTGTGGGAGGCATGCCGAAGATGAAGTGGGACAGTACAGGCGTCAATATGCCGCAGGCCAGGCCGTAGAGCGGACCACAGGCAAAGCCGCAGATCAGCACGGGGATGTGCATCGGCAGAATGACGCTGCCGGCATTGGGGACCATGTGGAATGCCTGAGGAAGGACGACGCCGATCGCGATGAACAGGGCCGTCAGGACGAGTTTTCTGGTGTTCTTCATGTTTTTCTCCATTCAAAAAGGCATCTCTTCCCTTGCCGAGAATGCGATACCTTCATGATATCGATGTGTTTTTTTTGCTTAAGGCTTCAGCCTGAACTCTCCGCTTCAGCGGAAAGCTATCTCATTATATCACGGATCATCTGCAGAGCGTCAGACAGGAGCTCAGATGTGGACTTGCCGCCGACACCCGGCACCAGTACGTCGCAGCGGTTGAGCGGGATCAGGATCTTCTTCGCTGAACTCTGACCGACCGCTTTGGCCATAGCCGGCGATACTTCACCAAGAAGCGCATCCGCGACGGCGATGCCGATCGGTCCGACGATCAGGTCCGCCTCCCGGCAGGCGACGATGAAGGCGTTCTCGCCGGTCGCCGCTTCGTCCGCTCCGCCTTTCAGCATGTTGGCGGTGGCTGCGGAATTGGTACCGATCGCCCGGATATAGACATCAGGAAAAGCTTCTCTGATGTCCTTCACCAGCTGTCTTCCGATGTTTCCGCCCTGTCCGTCGATGATGATGATCTTCATACTGCTATTGTACTATACATCCCATGGAATACGGGGCAAAAAACTCTTGTAAAGGGCCAAATACAGGATGACCGAGACGAAGACGCAGGCGACGGCGTTGATGGCCGTCGCGCCGGCGACCCAGGTCGCGATGATCTTGGCTGCATCCTGCGGAATGCCCAAAAGGTAGTTGCGGTAAAGGTAACCGACGATCGGGTCGGCGATGACGTTGAAGCCCAGGCCGGCGATCGCCGAAGTCGTCGCCGCCATGATGATGTCCTTGCGTTCAATCCTCTCCTGCAGGTGCAGGTGTCTCGCGACCAGACCTGCAATGAAGCCGATGCAGAATTTGAGCAGGAAAGTCTTCGGCGCCGAAGTGATGTAGCGCGGGTCGAGGACATCTGCAATCGACAAGCCGATCGCCCCTGCCAGTCCGCCGTAGACCGGTCCGAGAAACCAGGCCGAAAGCACGACGATCGCGTTGGCGATGTGGATGGCCGTCGATGTGCCTGCCGTCACCGGGATCGTGATCTTCCCGTAGGCGAAGGCTGCGTAATTGATCACCGCAAACATCGCGGTAAAGACGAGTCTCTTTGTCTTTGCGTTTGTCATAAGACTCTCCTTTCTCTTTATTCTTACACTAACAGGAAACCGTTTTACTTAAAAGTACCAGTTTTGTATAATTTAATAGTACCAATTATGTTGAAGATCGATAAGACAAGCAGGACACCCGTCTACATCCAGATCTACGAGGAGCTCAAGCGCCAGATCATTTCCGGTGAAAAGAAGGCCGGCGAGCGCCTGAGTGCGACGCGCAGTCTTTCCGAAGACTACCACATCAGCCGCAATACCGTTTTGAGCGCCTACCAGCAGCTGGAATCGGAGGGCTTCATCTATTCGAGGATCGGTTCCGGCTACTATGTGGAAGAACTGCCGGAGATCGTCGATCGGAAAAAGACGGAGAGCACGCTTAAAAACCGGAAAGAGAAGCCAAGAGAATACCTCTACGATTTCCGCTATGGCAGCATCGAGCCAAACGTCTACCGGACCCGCGGTTTCCGCAAGGCACTGAGAGACGCGATGAACGAACTTGAAGACATCGACGTGTTGCGGGATCCGGATCCCAAGGGACTTTATGAGCTGCGCGAAGCGATCGCCGATCATCTTCGGGAAGTCAGGGGCATCGAAGCGGATGCCGGACAGATCGTCGTCACGGGCGGTCATCACTACTCTCTGAAACTTCTCTGCGAACTTTTTCCCAAGGGTTACGAAAGCCTGGCACTGGAAGACCCCGGACACCGCGATACCAGAGAGATCTTCATGAAGGCCGGTTACCGCATCCTGCCGATCCCTCTGGATGAAAACGGGATGAAGGTCGACAGGATCAGGGAATACAGAAAGATCCTGGCCTACGTAACGCCCTCCCACCAGTTTCCGCTCGGCGCAATCCTGCCCGTCGGCCGGCGCTTTCAGCTTCTGCAGTGGGCAAACGATTCTGACAGCTTCCTCATCGAAGACGACTACGACTCGGAACTGCGCTACCGTGAGCGGCCGGTCCCTTCCCTGTACTCCCTCGACTTCCGGGGACGGGTCATCTACCTGGGTTCCTTCTCCAAATCCCTCTCTCCCGACCTCAGAGTCTCCTACATCGTCTTCCCCCGCAACTTCGATCTGCGCGTTCTGAATGACAGGACGCTGTTTGGCTGCGGGACTTCCCTGCTCATCCAGCTGACCCTTAAGGAATACCTGCAGTCTTCGGAATACCGCAGGCGCATCAGCCGCATCCGCAAGATCCTGCGCAAGAAGCACAACGCCATCGTCGATTTTCTCAGTGAAAATTACAAGGATAAAAAAATCAAAGTCTTCGGAACCGGCGGCGGCACACACTTCGTCATAAGACTCGATTCGGCTTTAAGCAGCGAAGAGATCCTGACAGTCTTCCGTGAAGAGGGTGTGAACGTCTATCCGATCGATGAATACTGCTTCGATAAAAGTATGGATCTTTCCGGCACCTTCATGATCGGCTACAGCGGCATCCCGCTTTCTTCCCTTGAAGACGCCCTCCTTCACCTGAAAAAAGGCATCGACAGGATACTGACTGCACAATAAAAGATCCTTGCGGATCTTTTTTTATTTAATTATCGGCTCGCGAGTATTTGCACTTCATGTGCACGCTCGCATCGAAGAGCACTCTTCCAAGTATGTCGTCTGTCTCCTTCTTCGCCATCTGGCAGAGCTTCTCGTTGGCCTCTTCGATCAGGGAGTAATCCTTTTCTCTCAACATCCTTTCATCGTACTCGCTGATCAGTCTGTGTCCGCCGGAAAGCACCTTCAGCTGATATCTCTCGATCAGCTGAATGCAGCTGCTGAAGTGCGGATCGGCCAGAGCGGCCAGAAGTCTTGAACACCAGTAGAAGCTGTCGGTCGATACCTCTTCTGTGACGTCGGATAGGTATTTGGGCATCTTCTTCGCATAGGTGTAGACCGGGAAGACGGTATTGTACAGATTGGGTCCGAAGCAGATCCACTCTACGCCCTGAAGTTCCTTTGGCATGTATCCTCTGATCTGCAGGACAGCCATGACGTTGGTGCGGTTGATGCCGATCGGACGGTAGATGTACTTTTCCGGATAATCTGCCTTCTGATAGGGATCGTATATCGTTCCCTGGAAGTGCGAAGAGAGGATGTACTTGATGTCTTCAACGGTAATCTTCTTTTCCGCGACCATCGACCAGGGAATGTCGTCGCTCTGCGGCGTGAAGTCGGCGTTTTCGCCGTCCCATCTGTAGGTGTTGGGATTGAAGTAGCGTCCGATGAACCAGGCGCGCGGCGTGTTGTAGACGTGGTCGCCGTCGGAGTGGGAACCGAAGATATATCGCGGATTGAACACCTTTCCCTTGTTCAGGTTGAGATGATTGTCTTCGATGAATTCCTTCAGATCTGCACTGCACATGTGGAACTTCTTTTCGCCATAGGCATCTTCAAGATCGAAGCTGTCGATGCCGAACTGATTGGGCATGATGACATATTCTTCATCCTTTACCCGCCTGGCGATCCAGTGATGACCGCCGATCGTCTCGAGCCACCACACCTCGTCCTTGTCCGCAAAGGCGACGCCGTTCGGTTCATAGGTCCCGTATTTCTCCAGCAGCATGCCCAGGCGCTCGACGCCCTGTCTTGCACTGGTGATGTACGGCAGCGTCAGGACGATGATGTCCTCTTCGCCGATGCCGCCGGGTTTTTCCTTCTTTGAACCCTTCTTCGGTTCATAGCTGACGAAGGGATCTGCGCCCAAGACGCGCGCATTGGTGGAGATCGTCTCGGTCGCCGTCATCGCGACATTTGCCTCGTTGATGCCGTTGGCCGCCCAGATGCCGAAGTTCAGATTGACGTTGGGCGTCGACGTATAGGACAGCGGGTTTTCCGGCAGTTCGATTGTCAGGTGCGAGATCTTCGTCTTGTATTTCCGGGGTTGTTTCTTCGAATCGACGATGATGAGCTTTTTCACATCGAAGCGGCCGTCATCGTTTCTGGCGATCATTGTCGATCCGTCATAGGTGGCTTTCCTGCCAGCCAGTATCGTCGTGCATCCCATCTTTATCTTTCCTCCTTCATAAAGAAATCGTAGATCTTTTCCTTGATGTCGGCTTCTTCGTCGTAGATCGCGTGTGAACAGTTGTCATAGAAATAAGAAGCGCAGCCCAGTCCGTTCACCGTCTCTTCCATCTGCCCGGTGGTGAAGATCTGGTCGTTGAGACAGCCGAGGTAGAAGACCGGTATTCTGATCTCGCAGAGTCTGTCAGTCAGATCGAAATGCTCTGCCGAATCGATGCGCACGATGAAATCGCGCAGATCTTCATTTGTCAGATCCTTGCACATCGAGAAGGCGATGTCGATGCTTCGCTCGTAGAATCCCGGCGAATAGACGCCCTTGACAAAGCTGTCCACCAGCCGGATGATCTCCTTCTTCTTCGCCAGCTGCTTCCAGTCTTCCATCCATCTGTTGTCATGGACTTTGCTGACGGTCGAACACAGGACCATCTTCGAAACCAGTTCAGGATATCTGATTGCCAGATCCTGGGCGACCATGCCGCCGTAAGAGACGCCGTAGAGGAAGACCCCTTTGAGGTCCAGTTCCTTCAGCGCATCTGCGACATCGTCAGCCGCATCTTCTATCGTCCAGCCTTCCTCAGGATCTTCGCGGTAATCAAAAAGATAGACCGTAAAGTCCTGAGTGAAGATCTCATAGGCACTTATGACTCCCTGGGGAGTTTCTGTCACCGGCCTTAAGCTTAAGCCGGGCAGTATGACCATGGTCCTAAGACCATCGCCGAATTTCATATACTTAATATTCATAGCTACAATTTTACGCCTTCCTTCTTCAATGTCAAAATTGCCAAACCTTTTAATAGTATTGTGATTGTTAAAGGAATCACAAATTATTATACTAGTATTGTAAACTATGGAGGAACAATTATGGCAAATCGTTTTGTATTGAATGAAACTTCCTATCACGGCGCAGGCGCCATCAAGGAGATCCCGACCGAGATCAAGGCCCGCGGATTCAAGAAGGCTTTTGTCGCATCTGACCCGGATCTTGTGAAGTTCGGCATCACCGCCAGAGTGACCGATCTTCTCGAAGAAGCCGGCATCCCCTACGCCCTGTATTCCAATATCCAGCCCAACCCGACGATCGAAAACGTCCAGAGCGGCGTCAAGGCTTTCAAAGAGGCTGAGGCCGACTGCATCGTCGCGATCGGCGGCGGTTCTTCGATGGATACTTCCAAGGCCATCGGCGTCATCATCACCAACCCGGAATTCGCCGATGTCAGATCCCTCGAAGGCGTTGCCCCGACCAAGAACCCCTGCGTTCCGATCCTCGCCGTTCCGACGACTGCCGGTACAGCTGCCGAGGTCACGATCAACTACGTCATCACCGATCCGGAGAACAAGAGAAAGTTCGTCTGCGTTGACGTTCACGACATCCCGGTCGTCGCCTTCGTCGATCCGGAGATGATGGCATCGATGCCGGCCGGTCTGACTGCCGCAACCGGTATGGACGCTCTGACGCACGCCATTGAAGGCTACATCACCGGCGGTGCCTGGGAGCTCTCCGACATGTTCCACATCAAGGCGATCCAGATGATCGCCAAGAACCTCAGAGGCGCCGTCAGGAACGAACCGGAAGGAAGAGAAGCGATGGCTCTGGCGCAGTATATCGCCGGCATGGGCTTCTCCAACGTCGGTCTGGGTGTCGACCACTCGATGGCCCATACGCTCTCCGCATATTACAACATGCCCCATGGCAAGGCCTGCGCGACGCTGCTTCCCACTGTCATGGCCTACAACGCACCGGTCACCGGTGAGAAGTACAGAGACATCGCCGCTGCCTTCGGCGTCGAAGGCGCCTACACGTTGCCTCTGGAAGAAGCGAGAGCCGCTGCCGTCGCCGCTGTCAAAAAACTCGGCGAAGATGTCGGCATCGAGATGTCCTTAAAGAACGTCGTTCCGATGGAAGATGTCGATGCGCTTTCCGCTGACGCCCTCAAGGATGCCTGCACGCCGGGCAACCCGCGTCCGGTCACTGTCGAGGACATCAAGGAAATGTTCCTGTCCTTAATGAAATAAGACAGAAAAATGTTCAAACGAAAACGCCGTTGATTCAAACGGCGTTTTTTATTTACTGTTGACCGGCGTGTCTTTTGACTTCTTCGAGAAGCCCTTCCGTGTGGCCCCTCAGTTCCAGAAGTTCGAATACACCGTCGCTGATCGTGAAGACAGCCGCAAAGCCATGGCTTGTCGGATGACCGTTCTCCCCGCGCATCCGCATCTGCTGTCTCAGATAGTCGAGATCCAGGCCGAAGACCAGGCTGATCATGTGCATGAAGATCGCACCGTGGGAGACGACCAGGATCTGATCGTTGTCTTTGCTTTCATCATAGATCTGTCCGTAGATGTCCAGGATTCTCTCTTTCAGCATATCCCTGTTTTCGCCGCCGACATCGCTCCAGTCGGCGTCTCCGTAGCGGCGCCGGTTGATCTCTTCGAGATTGGCAAAGATCAGGGCGCCTTCATAGCTGCCCCAGTTCATCTCCTTGAGCTTCTTTGTATAAATCAGGGGAACATCCCTGCCTTCCAGAACGATGTGGGCCGTATCGATGCAGCGCTCGCTGGTCGAGGTATAGGCTCTGTCCAGACGGATATCCTTGAGCTCTTCTCTTGCGATCTTCGCCTGTTCAATACCTTCCTTTGTCAACGGGGCGTCGCAGCGTCCCTGCATTCTGCCCAGCTCATTGAACAGCGTCTTGCCGTGGCGGACATAATAAACCGTGATCTTCTTCATGCCTTGATGATATCATCTTTCCAAAAGAAAAAGGGAAGCGCACTTCCCTTTTTATCTTTGATTGCAAGACTTATGCCTTCTTGGCTTCTGCCCTCTTGCCTAAGACGTAGGTGACGACAAAGCCGATTGCGACTGCCAGAACCATGACGCCCATCATGCCCCAGAAGTTGCCCATCGTTCCATCCGGATTGAAGTAAGCCGCGAAGGAGATGAAGCCCGGGTTGGCGATGACATACTGGGTCAGACCGAAGAGACCTGCCAGGAAGCCGCCGATCCCGCCGCCGACCATTGCGCCGATCAGAGGATATCTGTTCGGGAACAGGACGCCGTAGACACCCGGTTCAGTGATGCCTGATAAAGCCGTGATACCGGAAGAGATACCGACGCCTCTCTTGTCGACATCCTTCTGCAACAGAGCGTAAGCCAGACATGCGCCGCCGACTGCAACGTTTGCCGGAGCCATGCCGGTGCAGATCAGAGGATCGGAACCGACTTCAGCCAGCAGAGCGAAGAGGACCGGATAGGTCGCATTGTTCATGCCGAAGAAGACGAGCCAGACAGTGGTTGCACCGATGATCGCGACAGCCAGAGCCGGGAATGCGCGATAGATCGAAAGGACAGCGTTGGCAATACCGGTACCTACCCAGTAGCCTAAGGGACCTAAGACGATCAGAGTGACCGGAACGACGATCAGCATCGTGAGAACCGGAAGCAGGACAGTCCTGAAGACGACCGGCAGGGTCTTCTGCAGGAATCTGTAGACGACGCTCATGAACAGCGTGCCCAGGACAACCGGGAAGATCTGTCCGTTGTAGCCGATGTTGGCGACGTTGATGCCCAGGAAGTTGAGTTCCTCCGGACGGTTCATCGTGACATACAGCAGGATAGCGCCTAAGAATGCGCCGAGGTACGGATTGGATTTCAGTCTTGTCGCGCTGGAGAAGCCGATGTAGACCGGTAAGAAGTACAGCATCGCCTGCTGGATGGCCGTCAGTACGAATACGGTACCGCTGGAAGCATCCAGACCTGCGAATGTCTGAAGCAGAGAGATGACAGCACCCGTCAAACCGCCGGCGATGAAGACCGGGATGATCGGAGAGAAGGTACCGCCGACATAGGACAGGATCGCCTCGACGACGTTGCCCTTGGCCTGCGTGTCAGCCTTTAATGCTTCGGCATCATCGATGGAACCGGCAGCCTGAATGTCGTTCTTGATGACTTCTTCATAGTGCGAAGCGACATCCTGACCGATGACGAACTGCTGTTCGCCGTTCTGGACGACGATGTTGATGACACCGGGGATCTTCTTCGCTTCTTCCATATCGAGCTTGGAAGCATCCTTGAGGTTCATTCTTAAACGAGTCATGCAGTGAGAAGCGGCCTGAATGTTTTCGACGCCGCCGCAGGCTGCGATGATATCATCTGATAATTTCTTATAATCTTTCTTTGCCATTGTTTTCCCCTTTCTTAATGTAAAGAATTCTGATTAGCGTTTGTTCCAGTCGGGATCCTTGATCTTGTCTTTCAGATCGGAAGCGATCTCGCTGGTCTTGGTGAAATCTCTCCATGCCGACATGTCATAGCCCCATTCCTGGCCGTTTGATCTTATCAGCTTTGAGTACCAGTAGAAGGAATCCTTCTTGTATCTCTTCATGTCTCTGAGATCATCATCGGTCCTGTTGACGAAGACCAGACCGTATCTCTTGGCCATGCCGTTGCCCGTTGAGAGCAGGTCGGTGAAGGACCAGGGATTGAAACCGAAGACTTCGACGCCGTCTGCGATGGCCAGACCGACGTTGTAGATGTAGTCTCTGAGATAGTCGATGCGATACTGGTCGTGGATCTCGCCGTTTTCGTCGAGGTCTTCATGCGCGCCGAAACCGGCTTCCGTGATGACCATCGGCAGATGGTAGTGATCCCACATGTATCTCAGGGCATACCTCATCGACACGCCGTCGATGTGCCAGTCCCAGTCCGTCGTTTCGACAAACGGATTGCGATCGAGCGCGTATTCACCCGGCCAGTTGGTGTAGATGAATTCGCCCTTTCTGCCGTACTTGTTGAGACCGATCTCCTGTACGAAGGAAGGATCCGGCCACATGCCGACATCGGAGCGGTAGCAGTTGACCGCGATGAAGTCGATCGGTGCCTGAGCGATCAGTTCCATGTCACCCGGACGGATGTCGGGATCGATGTTGTGCTCCTTCCAGTAGTTCTTGATGAAACCGGAATACTCTCTGTAGGCGTATGTGTCATTCCAGATCTTTTCGGTCAGCTCTTCGGCGTTCATTGCCGCGATCTGATCTTCCGGCTTGCAGGATTTCGGATAGATCGGAACATAACCCGGTACCGGACCGATCTTGCCGCCTTCGACCAGCTCGTGGCAGGCGATGACCGCCTTGGCGTGACACAGGTTCATGATGTGGTTGATCTGCCACTTCTTGACTTCCCATTCCTCGTCCGTGAGACCTTTTGCGACGCCCAGCCACTTGCCGTAGACGATCTGCATGTTCTGTTCGTTGATCGACAGCCAGTACTTGACTCTGTCGCCGAAGTTCTCAAACAGGACGCGGCAGTAGTAATCGAATTCGTCGATGATGGCTCTGTCATGCCAGCCGCCGTACTTCTCGTCGACCCAGCAGGGCATGTCGTAGTGATAGATCGTGACGATCGGCTCAATTCCCGCAGCCTTGAGTTCATTGATCAGGTTGTTGTAGAATTCGATGCCTTTCGGATTGACTTTTCTGTCTGCTGCCGGAATGACTCTCGACCAGGAGATACCGAAACGGTAGCTGGTGAAGCCGCATTCCTTCATCAGAGCGACGTCTTCCTTGTAGTGATGGTAGTGGTCCGATGCGATGGAGTTATCCGCAAACGGTTTCTTTGTCTGTGAGTTCAGATCGATAATAGCCTGCGTTCTGCCGTCTTCCAGCGTCGCACCTTCGACCTGCCATGCGGCAGAGGATGCGCCCCAGAGGAAACCGTCAGGGAATACAGGATTGCTGTTATGTTTCATGATCTTCCTCCTTCTTTGTAATTTCATTATATGAAAACGCTATCATCGTCCTGGTATCAGGTTTTGATACCGCGAAAGAGTTTGGTATCATTTTTTGACACCATTTTTATGTGAATGATACTATTTTGATATGGGGAATGAAAACAATAATAATGAGCACAGCATCGTCAGATTCAATCTGCTGACGTCTTTGCTGTCGCTGCTCAACCAGAACGGCGAAAACGATACGGACTTCGTCATCGCCAGGTACTTTCTTCTGAACCTGAAAGAACTCAAGTCCATCAGCATCTACAAGATCGCCGAAGACTGCTACGTCTCCCGCAGCTCCGTTCAGCGTTTCATCAAAAACATCGGCTACGACTCTTTCACCCAGATGAAGTTGAGCATCGACGAGATCATCACCCATGAGGAAGGCTTCGCCTCCTACACCGACCGCAGCGATTA
>JAEEGL015552060.1_pt1 | contig 17734 bp, 12 predicted proteins | sample 9134231 | NCBI WGS metagenome assembly JAEEGL01 (sample SAMN16246548, study PRJNA631951) | gut metagenome | biome: gut microbiome; feature: rumen; material: fiber-attached | host: Bos | place: Iran: Karaj | collected 2018-10 | reverse complement strand
GGTGCGCGACCTGGCCGTCATCCTCATTTCGGCCGGCGTCTTCACCATCATCTCCAAGGCGCTCAAGCAACCGCTTGTGTTGGGATACATCCTGGCGGGCTTCCTCATCGGACCCAATATCGGCTTCTTCCCTGGCATCAGCAGCCAGGAAGTGGTGAAACAGTGGTCGGAGATCGGCATCATCTTCCTCATGTTCGGCCTGGGGCTCGAATTCAGTTTCAAGAAACTCCTGCGGGCGGGCAGCACCGCCCTTGTCACGGCCGGAACCAAGTTCGTGGGGGTGTTCGTGCTGGGCTTCCTCGTGGGGCAGGCCCTCTCCTGGACACTCATGGAGAGCGTTTTCCTGGGCGGACTCCTGTCCATGTCGTCTACCATGGTGGTCATCAAGTCCTACGACGACATGGGGCTCAAGCGGGCGCCCTACGCGCCCATGGTGTTCGGGACCCTGGTGGTCGAGGACCTCATCGCCATCCTGCTCATGGTGCTCCTTTCCACCATGGCCGTCTCCAACCGTTTCGCCGGCTCCGAACTGGTGCTGGGCATCGTGAAACTGGTCTTTTTCCTGATTCTCTGGTTCCTGGTGGGCATCTACGCCATCCCCACCATTCTCAAGAAGGCGCGCCGTTTCCTCTCCGACGAGATCCTGCTCCTCGTAGGCATCGGCCTCTGCTTCGGCATGGTGGCCCTGGCCTCGGCCGTAGGCTTCTCCTCGGCCCTGGGTGCCTTCGTCATGGGCTCCATCCTCGCGGAAACGGTGGAGAGCGAGCGCATCCTGCATCTGGTGGAACCCATCAAGAACCTGTTCGGTGCCATCTTCTTCGTGTCGGTGGGCATGATGGTGGCCCCGGCCGTGATTGCGCAGCACTGGGCCGTCATCCTGCTCATTACCCTGGTGGTGGCTGTGACTCATATCGTCTTCGTGACGGTGGGCGGCGTCCTTTCCGGCGCCGGGCTCCGCAATTCGGTCTACGCCGGCTTCAGCCTGGCCCAGCTGGGTGAGTTCGGCTTCATCATCGCCGGCGTGGGCGTGTCGCTGGGCGTGATGCGCGACTTCATCTATCCCGTCATCATCGCCGTGTCGGTGATTACCACCTTCACGACGCCCTATATGATCCGGCTTGCCGCTCCGGCCCATGTCTGGCTGGAGCAGCGCCTGCCCGCCGCCTGGCTGGAGCGCCTTGCGCCCGTCCGGGGCGGCCGTGCCTCCGCGGCCGAACAGAGCGAATGGCGCAAGCTGCTGAAGGCTTATTTCCTGCGCATCCTGCTCTACGGCGTGGTGATCCTTGCCATCGGCATCGGGGGACGGGTCTTCCTGGAGCCCTTCCTGCACCGCGTTTTCCCCAGCTGGAGCCCGCGCCTGCACGATATCGTCACGGTGTCGGTCATCCTCGCCGCCATGACCCCGTTCCTCTATGGAATGGGAGTCAATTCCGGTTCCATCAACCAGTCGGCGCCCAGGCTCATCCGCGAAAAGAGGAGCAATGTCTGGCCCATCTACGGACTGGTGCTGCTGCGCACCTTCCTGGTCATCGGCGTCATCCTTTTCGTCCTGGCCGGACATTTCCACCTGGCGGGCTGGACCGTGGTGCTGGTCATCGCGGGCGTGGCCGCCTTCATTGTCTTTGCGCGCAGGTCCCTCCACCGCTACACGTTCCTGGAGCAGCGTTTCCTCGAGAACTATAATGAAAAGGAGGCGGAGGAGCGCCGCCGGGCCCCGGTGACCACCTCGCTGCGCAAGGTGATGGCCGGCTATGACGTGCACATCGAGCCCATCGTCCTTTCGCCCGATTCGGCCTTCGTGGGGAAACCCATGCACGATCTTCCCATCCGCAGCGAGTCGGGAGCCAATATCATCAAGATCCGCCGCGGACAGCGCAGTATCATCATCCCGCCGGGCGATACGGTGCTCTATCCGCACGACGAGATTTTCGCCGTGGGCACTTCGGAACAGCTCGCCCGCATCCAGGCGCTGTTCGACGCTTCGCACCAGCCCGCTCCGTCCGGCTCGCCCGACGAGGCCTTCCGGGTGGAGCACCGCACCCTGGCCGGGGACGATCCGCTCGTGGGACAGACCCTCCGCGAAACCGACCTGCGCAGCGCCCATTGCATGGTGCTCAGCGTGCTGCGGGGCGACGAATTCATCACCAACCCCCGGCCGGACTTCCGCTTCGAGGCGGGTGACACGGTCTGGATTGCCGGAGAACTGGATTTGTTACAAAAGTAATACGCAATAGGCATGAGGCTTTTCTTTAAATTCATCAGCGTTGCAGCCTGCCTGCTGGCCACCCAGCTGCTTCCCGCTCGGGAAGGCCATCTTTTCGCCACGGAGCAGGAAATCGCCGCTTACCGCGCCGACGGCAGCGCCTCCCTTTCGCACCAGCTCTTCGCGGCCATCCGGACCCGCGTCCTCAAACGGACGCAGTTCCCCGGCTTGAGCGACCCCAGCGCTACCATGCAATGGTGGCAGATTGCATCGGAGTACATGAGCGATGCGGCGATTGTGCATCTGCTTGAGCCCGACCCCCGGACCGATGCCTGGATCCGCGCCAACGTGCTGGAGATGATCCGACGCCCCCTTGCCGACTGGTCCGGCCCGGCCTTCCGCCGCTACAACGGCGGGCGAATGAGGGGTCAGCTGGAGACGGCTCATCTCTGCTGGGCCGTGAGTTTCTGCCTCGACCTGTGCGGCGATCTGTTCACCCCGGAAGAGATCGCTGAGATCAAGGCGAACCTGCGGGAAAAAGGTCAGGAGCCCTGCCGCTACTTCCTGGAAACCCAGAAGCGTTTCTCCAACTGGAACTGCATCCTGCTGGCGGGCTTCACGCTTTCCTCCGCGGTGCTGGAAGACGAGGACGCCCTCCGCTTTGCTGCCGATCTGTTCCCCGTCATCCTCGATCATTTCCAGGACGACGGTTCCTATGGTGAGACCCTCCAGTACGGGAACTATGCGTCCTATGGTACCATGCTCACGCATGAGACGCTGCTCCGTACCGGGATGCTGAAGGAGCCCCGGTTCGGGGGGTACGCCCGCCTCGTGGAATGGGCGGCGGCCGCCTACCTCTACCGGAAACCGGTCTCTGGCTGGCCCATCAGCATGAACCTGCCGCGCAGCGTGAACTTCGGTGACTGCGGCGCAGTGTTCCGTCCCTCCGGCGACCTGCTGATGCACCTCTCGGTACGCGGCGCGCAAACCCTGCCCAAGCAGGCCGGCCTCGCCTCCTGGCTCTTCGAAAAGACTTACCTGCCCATCCAGGAGCCGGCTGTGCACGATATGGCCACGGTCGGTTTTATCAACGATTTCGGTTTCCTGTCGGTGCTCATGTCCGCCGGCCGTTCGGCTGCACTGTCCCCTGACGAGGCCGGTCTTCCGGCCACGAGGGCCTTCTCGGCGGGCGACGCCATCCTGCGCCGTGATTGGGACGATCCGCTCGTCGTCGCGTTCCGCATGCCGGCCGAGCCGCGCCATTCCGTCGGCCACCTGCACGAGGACGCCAACAGCCTCCAGCTCATCTACGGCGGCGAGCGTCTGCTCGTCGATCCGGGACACAGCTGCTACCGGAGCGCGACCCGCAAACTCGATATCGCCACCTCGAGTCACAACACCTGCTACTTCGTCTACAATTACGCCAACCGCCCGGGTGATATCACCCAGAGAGTCAGCCCGGCCCGCAGCCTGAATGCCCCTCCGCAGGCTTATGTGGGCGAGCGTCTGCTGTGCGCTCAGGCGGGTGAGGTCTGCGCCGTGGGGGCCGATGCCGGCGCCCTGTACGGCAAGCCCATCACCTCGTTCCGCCGTTTCGTCATCCGCTGCGGCGCGCACGTGGTGTTCGTGGTAGACCGCGTGGCCTCCGAAGAGCCGGTCCGCACCGTCTGGAGCTGGCTTGCGAACAACCGCGACGGGGGGCTCGACTTCCGTTTCCGCCAACCCGACTCGCTCTATGTGGGCCGCGGCGCCGTGGGCCTGCGCATGATGCATTACGGTGCGCCGGCCGCCATCGCCGTTCCCAAGTACGGTCTGGTGCACGACGCTTATCATCCGCTTCCCGACCAGTTCTGCGAGGGTCCTCCGGGCAGAGGCTACTATTTCCGCTTCGTTGAGAATGAGCCCGGCACGGAGCGCACCACGGTGCACGTGATTGCGGTCGACGAGAAGGGCCCGCTGGACGGCTGGCAGATCAGCGGGAAGGACGGCCATTACGAGGCCGCCCACCCGGAGACCAAACAGGGCTGGACCCTGACCGTTGCCTCGGACGGCGCCATGACGGTGCGCAGCGCCCAGGGCGCGAGCCACAGCATTACCCCAGGCCAGGACGGCTGGAACCTCAGATAATATTTATGTAACACACAATAACCATGAAACTTTTCTTCAGATTCATCACCGTTGCGGCCTGCTTGCTGGCCGCCCAGCTGCTCCCCGCGCGGGAAGGCCATCTTTTCGCCACGGAGCAGGAACTCGCCGCCTACCGTGCCGACGGCAGTGCGTCCCTTTCGCATGAACTCTTCGCGGCCATCCGGACGCGCGTCCTTAAACGGACCCAGTTCCCCGGCCTGACCGACCCCACGGCCACCACGGAATGGTGGCACCACGTGTCGGAGTACATGACCGATGCGGCCGTGGTCCATCTGCTTGAACCCGACCCCCGGACCGATGCCTGGATCCGCGCCAACGTGCTGGCCCTGGCCCGCCGTCCCATCGCCGACTGGTCCGGTCCGGCCTTCCGCCGCTACAACGGAGGCCGCATGCGGGGCATGCTGGAGACGGCCCACATCTGCTGGGCCGTGAGCGTATGCCTCGACCTGTGCGGTGACCTGTTCACCCCGGAGGAGACCGCCGAAATCAAGGCGAACCTGCGGGAAAAAGGTCAGGAACCCTGCCGCTACTACCTGGAGACCCAGGAGCGTTTCACCAACTGGAACTGCGTCCTGATGGCAGGTTTCACGCTCGCGTCGGCGGTGCTGGAAGACCGCGAGGCGCTCGATTTGGCCAAAAACATCTTCCCCACCATCCTCGACCATTATCAGGACGACGGTTCCTATGGTGAGACCCTCCAGTATGGAAACTATGCGGCCTATTCCACCATGCTCACCCACGAGGCGCTGCTTCGTTCCGGGACGCTGAAGGAGCCCCAGTTCGGAGGTTATGCCCGTTCCGTGGAATGGTCTTCGGCCGCCTTCCTCTACCGGAAACCGATTTCGGGCTGGCCCATCAGCATGAACCTGCCGCGCAGCGTGAACTTCGGCGACTGCGCCGCGGTGTTCCGTCCTTCCGGCGACCTGCTCATGCATATTTCGGTGCGCGGTGCGCAGGCCCTGCCCAAGCAGGCCGGCCTCGCCTCCTGGCTCTTCGATAAGGTCTATCTGCCCGTGCAGGAGCCGGCCGTACATGATATGGCCAGCTTCGGTTTCATCAACGATTTCGGTTTCCTGTCGGTCATCATGGCCGCCGGCCGTTCGGCCGCGCTGAGCCCTGAGCAGGCCGGTCTTCCCGCCACGCGGGCCTTCTCGGCGGGCGACGCCATCCTGCGCCGCAGCTGGGACGATCCGCTCGTGGTCGCGTTCCGCATGCCGGCCGAGCCGCGCCATGACTCCGGTCACCTGCACGAGGACGCCAACAGCATCCAGCTCATCTACGGCGGCGAGCGCCTGCTCGTCGACCCGGGACACAGCTGCTACCGGAACGCGAGCCGCAAGCTCGACACCGGCACGGCAAGCCACAACACCTGCTACTTCACCCTCACCGACGCCTATCGCGAGAAATCGGCCCTGCCCGAGGTGGTGCTGCGCTCGCTTGAGGTCAACCAGACGATTTGCGGCCCCCGCATCCTGAACAAACTGAAGAACGGGCATTATGAGCCGGAGCCGCCCATCGCCTTCGTGGGTGAACGCCTGCTTTGCGCCCAGGCCGGCGAGGTCTGCGCCGTGGGTGCCGACGCCGGCGCCATGTACGGCAAGCCCATCACCTCGTTCCGCCGTTTCGTCATCCGCTGCGGCGCGCACGTGGTGTTCGTGGTAGACCGCGTGGCCTCCGAGGAGCCGGTCCGCACTGTTTGGAACTGGCTGGCGAACAACCGCGACGGTGGGCTTGACTTCCGTTTCCGTCAGCCCGACTCGCTCTATGTAGGCCGTGGCGCCGTGGGTCTGCGCATGATGCATTACGGTGCGTCTGCTTATATCCCCGTACCTGTGTACGGCCTGGTACACGACGCCTATCATCCGCTTCCCAACCAGTTCTGCGAAGGTCATCCGGGCAGCGGTTACGACTTCCGTTTCATTGAAAACGAACCCGCCACGGAGCGCACCACGGTGCACGTGATCGCGGTCGACGAAAAGGGCCCGCTGGACGGTTGGCAGATCAGCGGGAAGGACGGCCGTTACGAGGCCTCCCACCCGGAGACCAAACAGGGCTGGACCCTGACCGTCGCCTCGAACGGCGCCATGACTGTGCGCAGCGCCCAGGGCGAGAGCCACAACATCTCCTCGGGCCGCAGCGGCTGGAGCCTCAAATAAGCGCCCATGCAATTCGAACGCCTTACGGGGCTTACGGCCGCAGTGGCCACCCCCATGAAGGCCAACGGGGAAGTGAATCCCCGCGCCATAGACCGCTATGCCTCGTTCCTCTACGAACGAGGCATACGCAGTGTCTTCGTGAACGGAACCACGGGCGAGAGCCTGCTGCTCTCCACCGCCGAGCGCAAACTCCTGGCCGAAAAATGGATGGAGCATTCCTCCAAACTCCGGGTGGTGGTGCATGTGGGCAGCACTTCCTGGAAGGAGGCGCAGGAACTCGCCGCGCACGCCGAAGCCATCGGGGCGCGGGCCATATCGGCCATGGGCCCCTGCTTCCTGCCCGCCGGCCGGGCCGAGGAACTGGTGGCCTTCAACGCCCTCATCGCGGCCAAGGCGCCCAATACGCCCTACTACTATTACCACATCCCCGATGCGGCCCGCACCTTCGTCTATATGCCCGAGTTTCTCCGGCAGGCGGGGGCGGTCATCCCCAATCTGGCGGGCGTGAAGTACACTTCGTTCGACACGAACGAGCAGCAGCGCTGCATCGGGCTGGAAGGCGGCCGCTACGACATCCTCCACGGCCACGACGAGACCCTGGTCTCGGGCCTGCAGCTGGGCAGTACCGGCGGCATCGGCACCTCCTACAACATCACCTCACCCGAATTCCAACGTCTCTACGACGACTTTATGGCGGGTAAGGTCGACGAGGCCGTGCGGCGCCAGTACAAAGTGAACGAGGTGGTGGACCTGCTGGGCCGCCGCATCAATTGCATCGTGGGCGTGAAAGCGGCCCTTGACTTCGCGGGCATCGAGGCGGGGCCCTGCCGTCTGCCTGTGCGCAAACTCAGCCGCAGCGAGCGCAGGGACTTTGAACGGGAACTCGCTCCCTACGCCCAGTGGCTCGGATTCTGATGGTGGAGGCCCACTACCTTTCGCTGCCCGACATCCTGGTCATCGCAGGTGTGCTGATCCTGCTGGTCTGGGTGGGCTGGCGTGCGTCGCGCAGCCTCCATTCCCAGTCCGACTTCATCCTGGGCGGGAAATCGCTTCCGGGCGGACTCGTGGGCCTGTCGCTCTTCGCCACGCTCTTCAGTACCCTGAGCTACCTCGCCTATCCGGGCGAGATGATCAAATACGGACTGGTGTTCTGCGCCGGCATGCTGTCTTTCCCCATCGCCGGCTGGGTGGTGAACCGCTTCATCATTCCCAGGATCACGGCCCAGAACGTCTCGAGCGCCTATGAGATCCTGGAAATGCGGCTCGGTCCCGGCTCCCGGCGCCTCGCTTCGGTCTATTTCCTGCTGCTGCGCTATTTCTGGATGGCCACCATCGTCTATGCCACGGTGCATGCAGCGGTGGTTCCGCTCACAGGCCTGCCCGAGGCCTGGGTGCCCTGGGTGTGCCTGCTCATGGTGGGCATCACCGTGCTCTATTCCACCATGGGCGGCATCAAGGCGGTGGTCTGGACCGACGCCATCCAGTCTTGCCTCATGTTCCTGGGCGTCATCCTCACCATCGCCATCGTACTCTCCAAGCTGGGCTTTTCGGCCCTGGTGCCTCCGGAGGAAGTGCGGGCGAACTGGCTTCCCTGGGACTTCACGCCCCGGCTGAATGTGCGCATGACCGTAGCCAACATCTTTTGCATGAACCTCTGCTGGCAGATCTTTACGGCCGGCTCCGACCAGATGTCGGTACAGCGTTATCTGTCGGTGCGCGACGCCCGCACGGCGGCCCGTTCCTTCCGCATTTCCCTGCTCTCCTCGGCCGTGGTGCAGCTGCTGCTCGCTGTGGCGGGCCTCATGGCCGTGGCCTGGTTCTCCCATTTCCCCGAGCAGTTGCCGGAGGGCACCGACCTCCTGGCCGAAGCCGACACCCTCTTCCCGCGTTTCATCCTGGTGGGCCTGCCCCAGGGCGTTTCAGGCCTCATCGTCGCGGCTATCCTGGCGGCGGCCATGTCGAGCCTCTCCTCGGGCCTGAACTCCTCGGCCGTGGTGGTGCAGGAAGACTTTCTCAAGAAGAGCCGGCGCTATGCGGGCCGGCCCTCATCGGTGCGTGACATACGCCGTATCTCTTTGATTATCGGCCTTATCGTGGGCCTTTCCTGCTCGCTGGTGGGCTATGTGCAGGGGAACCTGCTCGACGTCATCATCAAACTGGTCAACCTGGTGGTGGCCCCGCTCTTCGTGCTCTTCTTCATGGCCCTGTTCGTCCCCGGGGCAACAGATAAGGGCACCGTTGCCGGTGCCCTCCTTTCGCTTGCCGTAGCCGTTGCTATCGCCATTTTCGGCGTCTTCGGTATCACGGCCATCTGGGTCATGCCCCTCTCCTTCGTCACGGGAGCGCTGGGTGCATGCGCGTTCTCGTTCCTTACTCGCCGCAAATAGCGAAAAAATAGTAACTTTGCGTTTATGAAAATCATTATCAGCGGTTACGGCCGCATGGGGCACATGGTTGAGGCCAGCCTCCGCAGGCACGGCATGGAACCCGTGCTCTGCAGCGAAGACATCTGCGGCACCGACCCCGCCCTTGCGCGGGAATGCGTCTGCATCGACTTTACCCAGCCCGACGCGTTCCGCGCCAATTATCCCTTCATTGCGGCGCATTTCAAAGCCGCCGTGGTGGGCACCACCGGCTGGGACGACATCCGCTCCGAGGTGTGCGCCTGTTTTGAGAAACACGGCACCCCCATGATTTACGCCTCCAACTTCTCGCTGGGCGTGAACGCCCTGTTTGCGGCCATCCAGAAGGCCTCGGCAGTGCTTGCGGGCCATGGCTACACGCCTCACATCACCGAGACCCACCACATCCACAAACTCGACGCGCCCTCCGGTACGGCAAGGAGCCTGGCCGAACTGGTCGACGCCTGCTTCGGCGGCAAGGTGGAAATCACTTCCATCCGCGAGGGCGAGGTGGCCGGCATCCACACGGTGGAATTCCTTTCCGGGGCCGACAAGCTGAGTTTTACCCACGAGGCCTTCAGCCGTGAGGGCTTCGCCGAGGGCGCCGTGGCCGCGGCCCTTCTGACCGAGGGTCTGAGCGGCGTGCACGAATTCAGAGATTTGCTTTAAACCATTATGGCAGAAATAGATATCAAACGCTTCAACGAAGTGATGGATGCCCTCGAACGGGGTGAGATCCGCGTGGCCGAGAAGGTGGAAGGGCAGTGGAAGGTGAACATGTGGATTAAGGAAGTGATTCTGGCGGGCTTCCGGCTCGGCGCCCTTCGTGAGATGAGCCAGGGGCAGTTCTCCTATTTCGACAAGGATACCTTCCCGGTGCGTAAGTTCCGTGCCGAGGACGGGGTGCGGATCGTCCCCGGCGGCAGCAGCATCCGGCGTGGCGCCTATCTGGCTCCCGGCTCGGTGGTGATGCCCCCGGCCTACGTAAACGCCGGCGCCTATGTGGACAGCGGGACCATGGTCGACTCGCACGTGACCATCGGCTCCTGCGCGCAGGTGGGCAAGAACATCCACATTTCGGCCTCCACCCAGATCGGGGGTGTGCTCGAACCGGTAGTGGCCCTGCCTACCATCATTGAAGACGGCGCCTTCGTGGGCGGCAACTGCGGCATCTACGAGGGTACCATCGTGCAGGAAGGGGCGGTCATTGCCAGCGGCGTGATCATCACCTCCAGCACGGCCATCTTCGACGCCACCACGGGCGAATTCATCCGCCGCAACGCCGACGGACGCATCGTGGTGCCCCGCGGCGCGGTGGTGGTGAGTGGCAGCAAACCCGTGAGCAAGGGCCCCGGAGCCGGTTCCGGCGTGCATCTCTACTGCCCGGTCATCGTGAAGTACCGCGACGAAAAGACGGCGGGCAGCGTGCATCTGGAGGACCTGCTGCGATGAAGAACCGTTTCCTTCTCCTGCTGGCGCTGGCAGTCTGCGCCTGCAGCCCCCGCTCCGGCGACGATGTTTTCTCCCTGCTCAACCGCAAGGAAACCGGCGGCGCCCGCACGCCCGAAGAATTGCTTGCCCATTTTCGGGCCCGCGACTATTCCGCCATTCCCGGCTGGCCGAAGGAACTTCACGCCACGGCGCGCGACATGCGCATTGCCGACGAAGCCCTGGAGCACATCCTTTTCGTGCACGACTCCTATCAGCCGTCCTACTTCTACGGCAAAGACATAGACTGGCAGTACTGGCCCGTCAAGGACAACGAGCTCCGCTGGCAGCTCCACCGCCAGAAGTGGTTCACGCCCATGGGGTTGGCCTATAAGGAAACGGGCGACGAAAAGTACGCCCGGGAGTGGGTACTGCAGTACCGTGACTGGATTGCCAAGAACCCCAACGGAGGACCGGCCTGGCAGCAGCCGGGCGGAGTGGTGAGCGCGGGGGAGATCGCCCTCGACGCCCCCAACTGGGAGTTCGCCTGGCGTCCGCTCGAGGTGAGCAGCCGGCTCGAGGCCCAGCCCAATCAGTTCCGCCTCTTCCTGAATTCCCCGTCCTTCACGCCCGAATTCCTGATGGAGTTCCTCGCCAACTACCACGAGCACCTTTCCTTCCTGTCGAAAAACATCGCGCCTGAAGGCAACCACCGCCTGTTCGAGGCGTTCTCCATCCTGCGCGGCACCATCTTCTTCCCTGAATTCAAGGAGTCGAAACGCTGGTACCGCGAGGCGCTGAAGATCCTTCGTGACGAACTCGACATCCAGATCTATCCCGACGGCGTCCAGTCGGAACTCGACCCCGCCTACCACATGAGTATGGCGAAACTCTACGCCTCGGTGCTGGACGTGGTGCCCGATCCGGCCATCCGGGAAAAGCTGCACGCCATGGTGGAATTCACCCTCGGCATAACCTACCCCGATTATACCTATCCCTGTTTCGGCGACTGCCGCGTCGCGTCCAAGGGTTCTTTCCTTGGTTTTATCAAGATTTGGCAGAAGGCTTTCCCGGACGACGAGCACATCCGCTGGTTCGCCACCGAAGGCCGCGAGGGCAGCCCCTGGTCCTGGAAAGCGAAGGCCTGGCACGACGCCGGCTTCTACCTTTTCCGTACCGGCTGGGGGCCGGACGATACCGTCGTGGCCATCAAGGCGGGCAAGGCCGGCGCCTGGCACGCCCAGCCCGATTACGGCACCTTCGAAATCTGGCATGCCGGCCGCAACCTCAGCCCCGACTCGGGCTCCTTCATCTACGCCGGCGACGAGGAGGTGATGCGCCAGCGCAACTGGTTCCGCCAGACCCGCGTGCACAACGCGCTCACGCTGAACAATGAAAATGTGGCTACGGCCGACTGCTGCGAGCTTTCCTTCACCGATTCCACCCTGGTCTTCGAACATGCAGATTACGAAGGGTTGACGCACCGCCGCAGCTATATCTGGCGGGGCTCGTCCCTTGAACTGCTCGACGAGGCCTTCGGTCCCGCCGAGGGTACGGTAGGCATCCATTTCCACTTCGCTCCGGGTGAACTGCGTTTGGGCGGCGACGTGGCGGAAGGCCCCGGCCTGCGCGTGCAGTGCAGCTCCGCTCTGCCCGGACAGTTCCACGGCGAAGAAGGTTGGTATTCACAGATTTACCGCAAGAAGACGGAACGGCCGTCGGCCGTGTATGAGGTGCAGAAAAGCGCTTCCGACACGGTGCGCGTGCGCTCCGTCCTTAGTTTTTAACGCAGAGAACCATGAGAGCAGCCATCTATGGCGCCGGGTCCCTGGGGACCATCCTGGGCGCCTTCATCACAAGGAATGGAGGGCAGATCGACCTCATCAATCACAATAAGGCCCATGTGGCCGCCCTGAAGGAAAAGGGCGCGCAGGTGAGCGGGACCCTCAGTTTTACCCAGCAGGTAACCGCCCTCACCGACGAGGAGATGTCGGGGACCTACGAAGTTATCTTCCTCATGACCAAACAGCAGCAGAACGCCTCCGTAGCGGAGTTCCTGAAGGGCTATCTCGCGCCGGACGGCGTGCTCGTAACCCTGCAGAACGGCCTTCCGGAACTGCAGTTGGGCGAGATCCTGGGCGAGGACCGCGTGCTGGGCTGCACTGTGGCCTGGGGGGCCACCATGCTGGGCCCGGGCCGCTGCGAACTCACCAGCGCCCCCGACAGCCTCACCTTCTCGCTGGGTTCGCTCAGCCCCCGTCCCAATCCGCGCCTTCAGGAGGTGAAAGCCCTGCTGGAACTCATGGGGCCCGTCACCATCGACAGCAATTTCGTGGGCACCCGCTGGAGTAAACTCCTCATCAACGCGGCCTTCTCGGGCATGAGCGCCGTGCTGGGCTGCACCTTCGGCGAGGCGGCCGGAAACAAGGCTTCCCGGCGCGTGGTGCAGGCCCTCATCAAGGAATGCATCGATGTCTGCGCCGCCGGCGGCATCCGGATCGAACCCGTGCAGGGCAAGGATATCGTGAAACTCCTCGACTTCCACGGCCCGCTGAAGAAGGCCCTGTCGTTCTTCATCATCCCCATTGCCATCCGCAAGCACGCGCGCCTCAAGGCCAGCATGCTCCAGGACCTCGAAAAGGGGAAGAAGTGCGAGGTCGACGCCATCAACGGCGTGGTCTGCGCCTATGGCCGCAAGGTTTCCTGTCCCACCCCTGCGAACGACACCGTGGTGGAGGTCATCCACCGCATCGAAGCCGGAGAACTCAGGCCCTCATTCGAGAACCTGAAATACTTTGCATAGCATCATGAAACGCTTCTTCCTTACAGCCCTTGCGGCCTTTTGCGCGGCCGGTGTCTGGGCTCAGCCCGCACCCGATTTCCGCGACAGCGCCTTCGAAGCGGTGGCCCCCGGCGCCACGTTCATGCTGAGCGAGAACTATGTGATGGGCGATTCCTTCATCAGCGCCGACCTCGCCTTCGACAGCTTCCAGCCCGTGATGATCGGCCGGGGTTACAACAAATACCGCGGGGCCTGGATCCGTATTACCGCCGACTCCCTGGTGGTCTACAAGCATCTCCGTAAGCCGGAGACGGTGGCCGCTTTCAAGCATGGCATCAGCATGAACGGCTCGCTCTATGTGGTCATTGACTGCACGGGCAGGAAGTCCCGCATCGAGCTGGCTACGCGTGAGGGCGGCAAATTCGAGAAGACGGTGGAGTTCCTCGCGGGCCACGCCGTCTTCCTTACCAACCTGGGCGCCGACAAGGTCCGCACCCGCCTCTCGTTCTATCCCAAGAACATAAACAAGAGCATCTGGCTCATCGGCGACAGCTACCTGGGCGCCTATTCCCCGGTCCGCTGGCCCTATCACCTGCTCAAGCACGGTTACACGAACTTCCTTAATGACAGCCTGCCGGGCAGCAACAGCGAGATGATGATCCGTTCCTTCAAGAATAACCTGCGCTTCTGCACGCCGCGTTACGCGCTCTGGCTCATGGGGATGAACGACGGCTCCGACAAGGACGGCGCCCCCAATGCGCGCTGGCTGCGCGGGGTGGAGGAGTTCCTCTCCATCTGCGACGAGCGGGGCATCGTACCCGTGCTGGCGACCATCCCTACCGTGCCCAAACGCTACAATGAGGAAAAGAACGCCTGGGTGCGTGCGAGCGGACGCCGCTATATCGATTTCGCCGGCGCCATGGGCGCTCAGCCCGACGGCAGTTGGGTGGAGGGCCTCCAGTCGGCCGATCAGGTGCACACCACCGTGGAGGGCGCCGAACGCCTGGAGCTCCAGTGCCTGATGGACTTTCCTGAAATAACCGTTAACAACTAGGATATGAATCTTTTGAATCTGCTTCTCCAGGCGGCGCCCGAGGCGCTTCCTGTCGATCCCGACTCCGCCAAGGTGGCGGTGCAGAACTTTGCCGGAAGCCTGGCTTCCGATCCCAGCGCCACCCTGCAGCAACTGGCCCGTGAAGGCATCCAGTTCGGTCTCAAGGTCCTTGCCGCCCTGGCCATCTATCTCGTCGGCGCCTGGATCATCCGCCGCATCAAACGCATCCTCACCCGCGTCTTCGAACGCCGCGGTACCGAGAAGGCCCTGGCCACTTTCGTGACGAGCTTCGCAAGCATCGGCCTCACGGTCATCCTCATCATCATTACGGTGAGCACGCTCGGCATCAACACCTCCTCGCTCGCCGCCCTGCTGGCCGCCGGCGGCATGGCCATCGGCATGGCCCTGAGCGGCACGGTGCAGAACTTCGCCGGAGGCATCATGATCATGGTATTCAAGCCCTTCAAGGCCGGCGACTTCATTGAGGCGCAAGGTTTTACGGGTACCGTTACCGACGTGACCATCGTGAGCACCCGCCTCACCACCCTCGACAACCGTTCGGTGGTAATCCCCAATGGCGCGCTCTCCAACGGCAACATCAACAATTTCTCGCATAACCCCCTGCGGCGCGTAGACTGGAACGTTTCCGTGAAATACGGCAACGACGTGCAGAAATGCATCGACACCCTGCTCGAACTGGTCAAAGCCGATGAGCGCGTGATCGATTCGAAGGTGGAAGGCGCGGCCGACCCGTTCGTGGCCCTCGCGGCCCTGGGTGAGAACGGCATCTCGTTCACCGTACGTGCCTGGGTGCGTTCCGAGAACTATTGGGACGTGTTCTTCGCCTTCAACCAGGCGGTCTATACCGAACTGCCCAAGCGCGGGATTTCCTTCCCGTACCGTCAGCTCGACGTGCATCTCGAACAGAAAAAAGCCTAGCGCAGGACGCGCAGGCGCAGGACGCTCCGGCTTGTGGGCCGTACCCGCACGGAGTCGTCGATCCGAATGGGAAGCAGGGCCAGGATTCGTCCCGGCTCTGTTTCTTTTCCCTGTGCGTCGCAGGCGCAGAGCACCCGGGCGCCGTTCTTCTGTGCTGCGCTCCAATGCAGGTCGCAGAACAGATCGGAGAGCTTTTTCTGCCCGCGCAGCCCGAGCGGCTTCATGCGGTCGCCCGCCCGCCAGGGCCTCAGCAGCAGGGGAAAGCGCAGCGCGGCGGCATCGGCAACGAGCTCGCCTTCCGGAAGATGGGGGTCGAACCCTTCCGGGCAGTCCAGCTCCTCAATCACGAGCTTTTGCGCTCCGATGGAATAGCTTCCGGGACCGGGCATCAGCAGCGGCCCGCCCGGATGGGCTTCCGGCTCCGTTTCCAGCCGCAGGAACCTCCGGTCCGTGCAGATGCGGCCGCTCCGGCCTTCAAAGACTTTACCGCTGAAGGTCCTGCCCCCTTGCAGCAACTTCAGGAGTTGCTCCAGGGTTTCCGGGGCTGGGCTGACAGGCTGCGTCCAGCGCCTCAGGAAGAGCAGCGGATAGCGCAGGGCGGTCACCTCCCGGGCGGGGAGGCGTTCTGCGGAAGCTCCTTCCAGACCGCTCAGACGCCCCAATTCCGCGCGGTACCAGTCGTCCGCTACCGCAAGCTCCTCCCGGATGCGGGCCCGGTCTTCGCTGAGGGTATTCAAAAGGGAAGGGTTAAGTTCCTTGAGGACGGGCATCACCTCGTTACGGATGCGGTTGCGGGCGAAGGCGGATGAGGCGTTGCTGCTGTCTTCCCGCCAGGAAAGACGCTTTTCCTGCATCCAGGAGCGGATCTGCGCCCGGCTCAGTCCCAGCAGGGGCCGGAGCACGGTGCAGCCCTCCAGTTCGCGCTCGGCCGACATGCCCTGCAGGCCCCTCAGACCCGTTCCGCGCACCAGGTTGAGGAGCAGGGTCTCGGCGTCGTCGTCGGCATGGTGCGCCACGGCCACCGCATCAAAACCCTCCTCCTTGCAGAGCCGGGCGAACCAGGCGTAGCGCAGGCTGCGGGCTGCCATTTCGAGGCTCAGGCCCTGTTCCTGCGCATGGGCGCGGGTGTCGAAACGCTGCACGAACAGGGGCATGCCGTGCTCCGAGCACCAGCGGCGGACGAACGCTTCGTCGCCGTCCGACTCCGCCCCGCGCAGGCCGAAATTGCAATGCGCAACGGCGAAAGAGGCCCCCGGGAACAACTCGGAGGCCTTTTCGCAGAGGTACATGGAATCCATTCCTCCGCTCACGGCGAGGAGGATCCGCTTCATTTCTTCTTGGTGCCGATCGAGTAGGAGAAACCGAATTCGAGATACTCCTTGAACTGCACGCCGGTCTTGTCCATGACCTTGTCGCCGTCGGTGTCTTTCACGAGCACCGTCTGGTCGTAGATGAGGTTGGTGGAGAAGGTAAGGGCGAAGAATTTGGTCATCTTCCAGATCACCTTGTTGTCCCAGTTGATACGGGGTACGCGCTTGGGCTCCAGGTAGTTGTAGAAGAAGGCGAGCTGCGTGGTGTAGTTGAAATTATTGTTGATCACGAACTTGGCGTCAGCCTTCAGCTGGGTACCCAGCTCGAAGCGCAGGGGCTTGAAAGCCTCGTAGTCGCCGGACGAGAAAGCGGTCTTCGCGTCGGCGTAGGCGTCGGGGTCGCGCAGCTCCATACCGTAGGTGTAGCGCAGCTGCGGGTCATCCACGATCACCAGGCTGCCCGTGAAGGGTGCGAAGTTGATGGAGAGCCATTTCTTGGGCGTCCACAGAAGACCGAAACCCAGGTTGATGTAGGCGGGGGACAGGACGGCCGACTTGAGGACGCGGGCGGCGAGCCACTGTTCCTTCGTAGGCTCCGAGGTACCGTCGGCGGCCGGAGTCTTGTAGGTCCAGTTGCGGTCGAACTGCGTCTTGAAGTCGAACGAGGCCGAATAACTCAGGTGGCGGATGGGCGTCTCATAACCCCATTTGCTTTCCAGGTAGATGCGGTCCTTGCTCTTCTGCAGGATGGGTTTGTCTTCCGAATAAAGGAAACCGTAATCCATCTGAAGGCGGTTGTTCCAAATCATCTTCTCGCGCTTGTAGTTGGCGTTTCCGTCCACGTAGGCGGCGAGGGTATAGGTGTCGTAACCGCCTGCAGCCCAGTTGGTAAGCGAGGTCTGCGTGAAGTTGAGGTTGGTCAGCAGGCTGTGCTTCCAGTAATTGGGTTTCACGGGCGCGGGCGCTTCCTTGGGCGCTTCCGCAATGGCCTTGGCGGCTTCGGCGGCCGCTTTCTGCACGTCGTCCTGAGCGGTGGCCTGCATGGCCCCGAGGGCGAGGAAAGCAATCAGAATCAAACTCTTTTTCATCGTTTCTCGAATCTAGTAAGCGATGGCGAACACGACCCGCTGGTGCGAGGGTTTGCCGGAATAGATGTCGCGACCCTCTTCTTCGCATACCACACTGTCTACGGGGATGCAGCGGATGGTCGCCTTGGTTTCGTCCTTGATGGCCTGCTCGGTCTCGGCCGTGCCGTCCCAGTGGCAGAGCAGGAAGCCGCCCTTCTGGATCTCGGTCTTGAACTCTTCCCAAT
>JAEEGL013084547.1_pt1 | contig 17734 bp, 18 predicted proteins | sample 9134231 | NCBI WGS metagenome assembly JAEEGL01 (sample SAMN16246548, study PRJNA631951) | gut metagenome | biome: gut microbiome; feature: rumen; material: fiber-attached | host: Bos | place: Iran: Karaj | collected 2018-10 | reverse complement strand
CTTTTGCTTTTCATAAACAGCTAAATTAGCTTCGGTTGCACGAAGAGCCTTTTTTGAAGGCAAAAGGTAATTGCGGGCATATCCGTTTTTTACGGTAACTTTGTCGCCCATTTTACCTAATTTGTTTACATGTTCCAAAAGAATTACTTCCATTTCTTTTCTCCTTAATCAGCAACAAAAGGAAGAAGAGCAATGTAGCGAGCGCGTTTGATGGCGCGAGCCAATTCTCTCTGCTTTTTGGCAGAAACGTTAGTAATACGACTTGGAATGATTTTGCCTTTTTCAGAAATGTAACGGCTCAAGAGCTTTACGTCTTTGTAGTCGATAACCATTCCATCTTCACCTGAAAATGGGCAGCCTTTTTTCTTTTTAAAGAAAGTTTGTTTATTTGCCATGGTCAATTACTCCGCTTCTTCAACTGGTTCTTTGTATTCAGAAGATGAAAGTCCTTCGCAGAACTCGTCAACTTTTAAGGTCATATAACGAATGATGTCTTCGTTAAAGCGCATAACACGCTCATATTCAGCAATGGCCGAAGCCGGAGCTGAGATGTTCATCAATACGTAATGTCCTTTGCGGTTTTTCTTGATGCGATAAGCCAAGGTCTTAAGACCCCAGTTATCAACTTTTACAACCTCGCCGCCTTCTTTTTTAATAACATCAGAAAGTTCTGATACAATGTTATTTACTTGTGATGCGCCGAGATCCTGACGTGCAATCAGCACGCTTTCATATTTTTGCATATATAAACTCCTTATGGATTCTCAACAAAACCCCTTATTGCTAAGGGAGGTTAATGTATAGCCGAAGTCCAGACTCCGGCAAGGGACGTCGCCTAATATACAATAAAACTTTAATTTGGCAAGCTTTTTTTGGTAATAAACGAATTTAATTTATTGCAAAGGTGTATAAAAGCAATTATTATTTGAAAAAACTAGAAAATTGAAGGATTAAAATAATGAAATATAAAGGTTCTGCATTGGCATTGTTTTTGTTGTTTTTTGTGGTCGGATGTACACATTGTGGAACAGTGCTTTGGTCAGAGGAAGAGTGTGAAAAAGAAGCTGAAGTTGTTGTTTTGGGAACACAACCGCAAAACAGACAAACTACAATTTTTTTGGTCAATCAAGATACCGGTGAGCTGGCTTGTTGCCAAGATACTCCAAATGTTAGTGCTGAAGAATGTGCGTGGGCTTTAGAACAAAAATGTTTCAAAAGAGTTGAGGATTTGCCCCGGGGTATTGCCAGCTATGATATTCTTAAGTCGGGGACTTATCCAACAAGACGTTGGCGCGATGGTGAAATTGCTCCCAGGTGGTAAGCTATGCTCTCAAGAGTAAAGACGATTGCTTTTAACGGCTTGGAAATACTTGATGTTGAAGTCCAGGTGCAAATTTTATCGGGAATGCCTGCATTTACAATTGTAGGATTACCAGATAAGGCTGTTGCGGAAAGTCGTGAACGTATAAGGGCGGCACTTTTTTCGATGGGGCTTAAGTTGCCTGCTAAAAGAATTACAATCAATCTTGCTCCGGCGGATATTTTGAAAGAAGGAACTCACTATGATCTGCCTATAGCTCTGGGGTTGTTGTGTGGTATGGGGCTGATTAAGCAGGAAAAATTGTCAGAATATGTTGCAGTCGGTGAAGTCGGGTTGGATGGTGCAATTATTAAGGTTGATGGGGTGTTGCCTGCTGCCATAAGAGCTGAAAAAATAAAATGCGGCTTTATTTGTCCGGCTGAACAGGGAGGCGAGGCTGCGTGGTCGGGCGCTGAAAATATTGTGCCTGTAAAAAATTTGGAAGAGTTGGTCAGCTTTTTTAGGGGTGATATTGAGATTGAACAACCTCAGGCTAAGACCGCTGATGAGAATTCAACAGAAATTGATATGCGCGATGTTAAAGGACAGGAAAGCGCAAAACGCGCCATGGAGATTGCCGCTGCCGGCGGGCATAATTTGATTATGGTCGGTCCTCCGGGGGCCGGAAAATCAATGTTGGCGGCAAGGCTACCAACGATTTTGCCTTTGATGACACGGCATGAAGCTATAGAAACAAGCATGATAGCTTCTATTGCCGGAGAATTTAAGGGAGACAGCCTAAGTTTTGTGCGACCTTTTCGCTCTCCACACCATAGTGCCTCAACACCGGCGTTGGTTGGCGGAGGAAGACCGGCAAGACCGGGAGAGATTTCGTTGGCAAATAATGGTGTCTTGTTTTTGGATGAATTGCCGGAGTTTGCGCGTTCTACTTTAGAAGCGTTGCGACAACCTTTGGAAAGTGGCAAAATTAATATTTCGAGAGTTAATTCTCATGTTGAATTTCCGGCAAAAATTCAACTTATTGCGGCGATGAATCCTTGCCGATGCGGACACTTGGGCAATCCGGCGCGAGAATGTCCGAGGGCACCAAAGTGTGCGCAGGAATATCAGGCTAAAATTTCAGGACCGTTGTTGGATAGAATTGATATACAAATTGAGGTGCCTGCAGTCAGTCCGTGGGATATGTCGGAAGTTGCAAGCGGAGAAAGTAGCGTAGATATTCGCAAGCGCGTGGTTGCGGCAAGAGAGGTGCAACAGAAAAGATTTGATAAGTTCGGGCGTGAAGATTTGCATACAAATTCCGAGCTAAGCGGTGATATGCTTGAGGAAGCGGCAATTATGGACAGTGAAGCAAAAGAACTATTGATAAATTATGCGAATCGTGTAAAACTATCGGCTAGAGGGTATAATCGTACTTTAAAGTTAGCAAGGACAATTGCGGACTTGCAAAATGAAATTAAATTGCGTAAGATACACATAGCTGAGGCTCTGTCCATGAGGTGGAAAGTGCCGGAATATAAGGTTTAGGAGATGACAAACGATGATTAAAAAAATATCAAAAATTTTATTTTTAGCCTTTGTGGTGTGCGGTTTCGGATTTTTGACCACACAAGATGCTGATGCTTGTAATACTTGTGGTGCAAAAGCCGTAAAACCGGCGACCAAGTATGTGAAATATACGGGTTATCAGCCGGAAATCGTACAACCGGTGGTTAAAAACTATGATTGTTCTATGCCAGCGCCAGTTTTCGAGCCGATGCCGGAAATGCCGGTTCAGCCGACTGTACATTATCGCCCGGCTCCGGTAAGAGTTCCGTTTATTCCTAATGTAAGTACTTATAAAAAGGGATATCTTAAACCGATTGATGATGTAGAAGTTGCTCGTCGTAATCAAGTTTCTACATATACAGAAGCACGTAATTATGTTAAAAATCCACAGCCTCGTCAGGAATTTGTTATGTCATCTCATTCAGGAGCAATACTTGAAGACGAACCATGTCGCAGACAAGGTAGCATTTTTGGTGGAGATAGTTGTAAAAGAGGCAAAAACGGTAGCATTTTGGGTGGAAAATCTTGCAAAAGTTGTTTGAAAGGCGGTGGTGCCGCTTGTAAGAAATGCAAACAAATGCAAACCGCTCAAGTAGCTCCCGTTCCGATGGTTGCACCAATGTATGTGTCGGCTCCTGCTCCATTGCCTGTTTATGGCAGTGTATGTCCATGTGCAACAGAATTTGTTCCAGCTCCGGAACCGGTAACAGTTTCAACCATGGCGCAAGAAATTGCTCCGGCTCCTGTTCCGGTTACATGCCCATGTGCTACCGAAATGACGATGTTGCCAGAGCCTGTTCCATATGCTCCTTTGCCATGTGAAGCCGCGCCGATTGAAAAAAGTGGGGCTGTTGCCGGTGGTGGAGCTATATTCTCCGGCGGTGATTGCCAATCCAAAGGCGCAATTTTCGGTGGTGATTGTGGTTCAAGGAAAGGTCGTTGTTCAAAGAGATGCAGTGCTTGTGATAAAATGAAAGCTCCTTGTGCTAAACGTGCTGCTCCGTGCTCTAAATGCAGAGAAATAGCAAAGCCAGCCTGTGTTAAAAAAGAAGTTAAGCCGGAAGTACGTGATTGTTCGTTGTTTGCTCCAATCAGTATGGAATGGGTTGATTTCAGAATTAATCGTAACGGTGATAATAAGACCTATTCTCGTAATTTGGGTAAATACCGTTTTAGAATTTTCGGTTGCCGCAGAAATGCTAAAAATGCAATCTTGAACGAAGGTCGTCTTGTTGAAAAAGATATGAATTTCAATGAAATCTTTACCGATATGGTTTCAGATTGCTATAAAATTATCAATATGCAAGAATGTATTGATGAAAATAGTGTTTTGCCAGAATATGTTTTGACAGCAGAAATTACCGATTTGTTCCTTGATGTTTGTGATGAATATAATTGGGGTGATGTCAAGATGGAAAACAGCCGAAGCGGTACTGCTGAAATTACGGTTGTTTGGAGATTGATGGATATCAGCAAAACTAACGTTTTGTGGAAGGGCGAAACCAAAGGTTACGGAAGCCTTGACGGTGGTGAATATAACGGTGAGACCGTTTTGGTTCAACGCGCCTTTGCTGATGCTTCGAAAAAATTGCAAAATCAACCCGGTTTTGAAGAAAAGCTGTTGGTCAGACTCAGCAAGGAAGAGATTGAACAACAGAGAAGGATTATTATGGAGGCTCAAAAAGCCAGTGGAATTTGTGAGCCAAGAGTTGTTGAAGATGCCGGTATAGTTTCGGTTGGCTCTTCGGTTGTTGAAGAAGTTAAAGCTCCCGAACCGGTTGTCGCAAGCGCAATATTTGAGGCGGACAAGCTTTGTATTGTTGAACGTGCAGATGTTGACAATATGACAACGGATGATGTTTGCAAAATGAGAAATTCGGTAGTTAAAATCAGAAATGCCAATGGCGTGGAAGGTGCCGGATTGTTAATTTCAGAACAGTTTATTATGACATCAGCTGATTTGGTTGATCGCAATAATAACCAGTATACTGTTGAAACAGCTAACGGCAAGACTTTGTCAGCAAAAGCATTCCGTGCTAATCCTCGTCGCAATACCGCATTGTTGGTATTGAGTGAGGCGGCAGAGTATACTCCGCTGGGGTTGAATCTTGAGTTGCCGGCTGTAGGTAAAGACAGCTATCAATTTGTCGGTTTGAAACCTGTTGGCAACGGCACAGATTGTATGGCAGAAAGCGAAAAAGTAAACAGCTATCGCTATACTCAAGACGGTGCAGCCGAGATTATGATTGACAGTTTCAATCAAGGTACAGTTGTTGGCGGTGTCTTGGTTGATAATAAAGGTCGAGTAACCGGTATCGCTCACAGATCTCCGGACGGCGCACATTTGTTCTTGCCGATGGAGACAGCTATGCGTAGCCTGGGTGTTGAAATCTGCGGAAAAGCATTCCCAGAAGTTAAACCTCAGCCAAAAGTATGGCGTGAACCGGTATCTGCATTTATCGATAATCCGGAAGCCAAAGCTCCTGAAGCTATGCCGGTTAAGAATAGGAAATAATCGGTAAGTCTGGAAAATATAAGCTCCTCCGTAAGGGGGAGCTTTGTTTTTGAAAGAAAAGCATGATTGATAAACTAAAAAAATATGATGCCGTTTATGCAAATAATTATTCTCACGGAGATGAGAATTTTCCGGAAGTGTTTAAATATACAGACAGAAAATCGAATCTTATTTTTTCTGCACCACATTCTACAAAAAGTTTTGTGAATAAAAAAGACAAGTTGGCTGATTTGTATACAGGGGCTATAGTTGATTATGTTGGTGAACAATCAAACACATCAACTTTAATCAGAATTAAATATATAAATAAGAAAGTAAAGATTTCTGATTATGTGGCCGAACACGGGTTGCAAAATCATTTTTTTGTTGATGTGCACGGTTTTGATAAAGACATAGATTATGATGTGTGTTTAGGAATACATCGGTATGAGGCCGAAAAATATCCGTATTTGGCTGAGATCGTAAATGTTTTGCAGAATTATGGCTTAAGAGTTGCAGTTAATTATCCGGACTATACGGGAAAAGGTGGTTTTACAAGATGTTATCAAGAGCAATTTGGTAAGCCGAACGTTATTCAGATGGAATTAAAGAGGTATTTGCGTGATTTTTATAAGAATCCAAATGTAGTTGAAAAAATCACAATTCCAATGATGATTGAAATAGCAAATTGTTATAAAAAATAAAAGCACTACTTGGAAGAGGTGCCTTTACTTTGAAAAATTGGTGCGATTTATTTTGTATAAGTTGTTGTTCGGTGAGGCGATATCTCTGTCGAAAGTATGTAGCGCTCGGCTTCGTGAGAATCGACAGGAACCATATCTGCAGAACATGTTACGTTATTGTCATAATCATAAAGGTATTGGTTTAATTTTGTGTTGTTTTCGCTCAAAGTTCCAATCCAAGATTTTCCGCCGTTGGTTGTGGTAACATTGCTTAAATATGTACGTTCAGGATCTGATAAAGTAAAAGTGGAAGATGTACAGAACGATACGTCTTTACCCTGCATGAATTTTTTGGTATCATCAGAAGCAAAGATATTATGAGCGTTTTTTTCTGTAATTAATTTTTTCATAGTTGTTTTCCCATTAATGCATCTTTTTGTCCATTATCTCAAGCTTTAAACATTTTGTCAACAAAAAAATGCATTTAATCTAAAAATCGGTTGGATTTATTTTGTATTCTAAATTATAATGCACTTGTTTTTGTAAATTGTCCAGAGAGAAATATGTCTTTATTAAAATCAATAACAACTTTTGGCGGGTGGACGCTGATTAGCAGAATCACAGGTTTTTTTCGTGATGTGGTGTTGGCAAATTATTTGGGCGCAGGTATGGTTTCCGATGCTTTTTTTGTGTCATTCAAACTGCCCAATTTGTTTAGAAGCTTGTTTGCGGAAGGTGCATTTAGTGCCGCTTTTGTGCCGATTTTTTCTCAAAAATTGGTGAGCGACGGAAAACAGCAGGCTATAAAATTTGCAGCACAGGCAATTACTGTTTTGGCGGTGTTGGTCGGGTTGTTCGTATTAATAATGGAAATAATTATGCCGGCAGTCGTAATGGTTTTGGCCCCGGGTTTTGCAAACGATGCCGGAAAGATTGAACTGGCAGTATTTTTATCAAGGATAACGTTTCCTTTTTTGTTGTTGGTTTCGATAGTTTCTTTTCAATCGGGAATCCTAAATTCTCTCGGTAAGTTTGCTGCTCCGGCCGCGGCTCCGGTTATATTAAACCTTACAATGATTGCTTCGGTTTTTGTGCTTATGCCGTTTTTGGCAACACCGGCATATCGTATTGCTTTGGGAATTCCAACAGCCGGAGTATTGGAAGTTTTGTGGTTAAGGTATTTTTTAAAAAGGCAAGACGTGTTTATTGTTCCGCAAAGGGACATTGTCAATCTGATAAAATCAAATGAAATAAAAACATTGTTTAAGCGTATTGCTCCAGGTGTGTTTGGCGCGGGAATCTATCAAATTAATATGATGGTTGATACAATTTTGGTTTCATTAGTCGGGACGGGAGCAATTTCGTGGCTGTATTATGCGAATCGTCTGCAACAGTTGCCGTTAGGTGTGGTTGGGGCTGCTATCGGCGTGGCTTTGTTACCAATATTATCAAAACAAGTTAAGGCTGAAGATACAATTGCTGCAAAAAGAACACAAGATAAAGCCATAGAATATGGAGCTTTAATGTCAATGCCGGCGGCAGTTGCGTTGATAGTTTTGGCTGTACCAACCGTAAATGTGCTGTTTCAGCACGGGAAGTTCGGAGCGTTACAGACTTTAATGACTTCTAAAGCGGTAATGGCTTATGCCTTGGGATTGCCGATGTATGTTATGGTGAAGGCTTTAACTCCAAACTTTTTTGCAAGAGGAGATACAAAGACACCAGTTAAATATAGTGCAGTGGTGCTAATGGCAAACTTGATTTTTTCAGTAGCATTGATGAAGCCTTTTGGTCATGTAGGAATTGCATCAGCAACAACATTTGCGGCCTTTGTATCATTATATCAATATGTGCATGGGCTGAAAAAGAGAGGTTTTTGGAGTTTTTCTGCAGAACTTAAGAAACGATTGGTAAAAATCGGGGCTTGTTCACTGCTAATGGGCGGAGTACTGTATGCAGAAAAAATTCTTTTAAGTATGTGGAATCCAAATTGGCTCGGTTTTTCCGTAATTATTAAATTATTGTTATTGGGGATAATGGGCGGAGTGGCTGTTTTGGTCTTTTTGGTGGCAATAAAATTATGTGGAATCGTTGATGTATTTGCTTTTGTAAAAAATATGGCGAACCGCAGGAGAAGACAGCGATGAAAAAATATGCACGCAAAACCATAAAAGTATTGAAAAAAACAATTTTGTTGGCAGGAAAATCAATAAAAAAATTATTTGATACCTGGCCAAAGGCTTTTATTGCGGTAGTTGCATGTATAATTTTGGCGTATTATCCGTTGGGTGGAAAGATGAGCGAGAATATAGACAGGTATTCTGAATATAATTTTGAGTTGGCTTCGGAAAAACGGTCACAAGCAGTTGAGATGATTGTAAAACTAATTAATCGAGAGGTAAATGAGAATCTTTGGACACCTAATTTGCCGTTCTTTTTTCCGGCATATTGTTTAGATAATATGCCTAATTTTCAAAAGGGAATTATACGCGGACTTAAAGGCCTAACGGCCGGGCTAGTTAAGGTTGTGCAATGCGGGGAAAATAAAGAAGATTTTGATAATTTGAAAAATGCTGCCGGTTTGTTGGCGTATCCTGAAAATGTATGGTTGGCATCACCTACAAACAAGTTGAAAATGGCCCCATCTTCTTCAAGCCAATATCGAAAGGCTCGCAAGAATTTGAAAAAATTTAATGATGCTCTTGAAGAAGAAAAATGTTTTTGGGTTAAGGATGAAAAAAGTCTGCGTAAGCTTAATTCGGTCGTGATGCGAGGATTGAGAGCCTCTGAAAGGCAAATTAAAAATGAAATCAGAGAGGGAAATAACAGTTGGTTTGATACATCGGCAGATAATGTTTTTTATCTGAATCAAGGGCGAATTTATGCTTATATGGAGGTGTTAAAGAAACTTGGCAGAGATTATAAACAGGTATTGATGGCGGATGGAGTATATCAAGATTGGACTGTTATGTTGAGGGCTTTGCAAGATGCTGTAGAGCTAAATCCGGATATGGTGCTAAATGGACGGTTGGATAGTGAATTGGTGCCCAATCATTTGATGAGTTTGGCATATTATGTAACTAAGGCTGAAAATGTTTTGTTAAAAATAAACAAACAGTTGGATGGAGAAAATAAAAATGCGGATTGAAATACAAAATTCTGCCGATGAAAATATTATGCATTTTTATCCGGAAGGCGGATTGAAAATAAAAAACAGTAGCGAATATAGTGATGCAAAATCTGTTCGTAGATCTCCGTTGGCGGAGGCTTTGTTTGATTTGGAAGGTATTGTTTCGGTTTTGATTACGCCGGATTGTATTTCGGTAACCAAGTCTAAAAATACAAAATGGGAAGTTCTTAAGCCACAGGTGCTTGCGGAAATTATGGATTTTTTGGTATCGGGTGAAGATATTGTGCTTGCTGATGATAATGTTGATAAAAATGTAATGTTGAAAAAAATTAAAGGGCTTTTGGATGCAAGAATAAGGCCGGCAATTAAAACTGATGGTGGAGATATTAAATTTTGTAAATTTGAAAACGGAATTGTGTATGTGGAGCTGCAAGGAAAGTGTGTGGGATGTCCATATGCCCAAAGAACACTAAAAGACGGAGTTGAAAAATTATTAAAAACATATATTCCTGAAGTTAAGGCGGTTGAAAAATATGAAAGTTAAATTGATAAAATATTTTGCGGTGTTGCTATGGCTGAGTTGCTTTAAGATATCTGTGGCGGCTGAGTTGAAAATGGAATTGCAACCGGAAGGTTTGTATATAAACAATGTTAATGTTGCGGTCTTACAAAAAATATACGAGGACTTCGGGTATGCGGATTTTGTTACAAAAGATAAAATGATTCCGGCAATTTTTTTAGAAAGTTTGCCGACAGATTTTAATATGATAGAGGATAAAAATGTTCGTAATCGGTTGTTTATTACAATAATGGCTCCGTTAGTTTTGAAAGTTAATGAAGAGATTATATTGGAACGTGGGCGTATTTTTGAAATAAGAAAGGAATTTGATGAAAAAGGAAAAATCTCGGCAGAGCAGGAAAAAGAGCTTGAGGAGTTAGCTACAAAATATGATATTTTCACCAGAATGAAGGGAAAAGAGCGAAAAGACATTTTGCTTCGAGATTTAGAAATAAGAGTCGATCAGTTGGCTCCATCGTTATTGATCGCGGCAGCAGCGGCAGAAAGTAATTGGGGAACAGCTGATGAAGTTAAGCAAGGAAATTCACTTTATAAGCTGAAAGATTGGTTTACGGATAAAGGAATAAAGCCAAAAGGTGAAGATGACGATAGTTATCGTATCAGAGAATATCCGAATTTGTTGGCAGCAATAAGGGATTATGCGCTAAAGTTGAACAGTGATGTAAATTTTCAGCATATGTGGGTGGCACGCCGACAACTGAGAGATCATAATCAGATTTTAAAGGGCAGGACAACGGTGAATGGGATGGTTTTAGGCTCTCCGTTAGAAAATTATGCTGGATTGTTAAATTATATTTTGACGTTTTATGATTTGATTAATATTGATATGGCAAATTTAAAAAGTGTTTCTTTTGAGGAGAATAAGTAAATATGCTTAAGGTCGTTCCTATTTTGTGTCGCCCGGGTCAAATGAATAATTATGCATATTTGCTGATTGATAAAAATACGGGGATAAGTGCTGTTTTGGATGCTTCTGAGGCAGAACCGGTAATCAAAGAATGTGAAAAACAACAGCTTAAACCGCAATTTTTGCTCAATACGCACCACCATTTTGACCATGTAGAAGGCAATGCTGAATTAAAGGCTTTGTTTAATGCAAAAATTATTGCCAGCGCAAAGGATAAAGATAGAATTGAGGGGGTGGATATAGCATTGAACGAGGGAGATGTTTTTAAAATAGGTGATAGCGAAGCTCATATTATAGGTGCCGACGGTCATACAATAGGGCATATTTTGTGGTATTTTTCGAAAGATAAAGTGCTTTTTACCGGTGATACATTGTTTAATTTGAGTATCGGTGGGTTGTTTGAGGGGACGCCGGAGCAAATGTGGAATACGCTGCAAAAGATAAAAAAATTACCGGACGATGTCCTTTTTTATCCTGGGCATGAATATACGGCTTATGGAATAAGCGCATTACGGGGTGATGTGGGGCAGAAATATGCTCAAAAGGCCAAAGAGAGGCTCAAACAAGGTAAGCCGGTGGCTCCAATTTCTCTAAAAGAAGAAAAAATTTGTAATCCGTATTTAAGTATTGAAAATCGACAAGATTTTTATCAAATGTTTGAGTGATTTTAATTATTTTTCAATCTTTGAAGGTGTAGAGTGGTTGCGGAGGGCTTGAAATGTTTATCAAGGCAACAGTGTTGATTGTGGCAAATTTTGTGTGGGGTTTTATGGTGCCATACATGGCAAGACGTTTTGCAAAATTTATGCCAGCGACACCTGCTTATGCATTTTACAGATTAATTAAGCCGAATAAACATGTTAAAAACGAAAATCTAAAATATAAATTGCTCAAAAAAAAATATAGATTGCGAAGCCTGATGTTTGGGCTTGTGTTGAGTGTGTTAAGCTTGGTATGGATTAAAAGTAACGCTACAAATATGGTAATTGTCGGAGGAACGCTATTTGTTTGGATATCATTATTATTAGCAGAAATAGATTACAGAACTTTTTTGTTGCCGGATATTTTGACGGTTCCGTTATTGATTTTGGGATTTGTTTTTTCAGCAAGTGTTGAAAAACTTTGGAGTGGTGGAATTTATGTTTGTGGCGATTTTCCAACTGTTGGTGTTGTTCAAAGTTCAATAGGAGCGTTGTTAGGATATTTTCTTCCGGTGATAGCATCGCTGTTTATGCTGAAGAAAAGTAAAGATGCTTTTGGCGGAGGAGATATTAAAATGTTGGCGGCAATCGGTGCTTGGTTAGGTATTAAAGGGTTGTTTTTTACGATATTATCGTCATGTGTTATATTTGGTTTTTATATGTTGGCAAGACATCAAAAATCAGGCGCTTTCGGACCGGCTTTGGCTGTAGCGGCAGTAGCGTATATGTTGTATTTTGTGGTGCAATTTGCAAGTTTTTAAGGAATTGAAAAATGATTGATATTGTTGAGGAAAGAAGAAAAGCAAAGCAGGTAGTAGAAAGTGATAACTTTGACTATTTGATTATGTTTGTGATTTGTCTTGATGCAATTGCTTTGGGAATGTTAACAATCGGTCTTTATGACATTGAGTTTTTCAAGACGATGTTTTTGATTGACAGAATGTGTATGGCTATTTTTATTGTTGAAATGTTGATCAAAATGTATGCGTATGGTCCGAGATTTTTTAAATCAGGATGGAATGTCTTTGATTTTTCTGTTATTGCAATATCATCATTGCCGGGAACAGATTATTTGGTTATTTTGAGAACATTCAGGTTGTTCAGGCTGTTAAAATATGTCAGCAAATTCAGCAAGCTGAAAAACCTGGTCAACATTATGTTGTTGATTATTCCAAATATGTTAGCAATGTGTGCTATTTTGACTGTGTTTGTTTATGTCTTTGGAGTAATGGGGGTAGTACTGTTTGGTGAAGATGTAAGTGCTTTTTCTAATCTGGGCTCGTCGATGTTCAGTATGGTGCAGGCGTTTACTCTGGACGGATGGGCATCAACAATTGTTCGGCCGGTTATGAGGATTTATCCCTATGCGTGGATTTTCTTTATGGGATTTGTTGTATTATCTTTTTGGCTGATTATAAGCTTTGTTCTGAGTGTGCTGACAATGCTTGTGAAAAAAGATTTTAGAGTTAAATCTAGATTGTAAAAATAAAAAAGAAGAAAAATACCGGAGCATTCCGGTATTTTTTTTGAGCAAGAACTTGACTTTGAAAAAAACAATCACTAACTAAAGTATAGCAAAATTTTATAGGAGTTTAAAGGCTATGAATATCAGACCATTATATGACAGAGTTCTAATTAAAAGAGTTGATGAACTCACTAAGACTGCCGGAGGCATTATTATTCCGGATACGGCAAAAGAAAAACCTTCAGAAGGAATCGTTGAAGCTGTGGGAACAGGCGCTAGAACCGAAGACGGAAAAGTTATTCCGATGACGGTTAAGGTCGGAGACCATGTGTTGTTTGCCAAATGGGGCGGAACAGAAGTTAAAATTAACGGTGAAGAAAGACTGATTGTAAAAGAGTCTGATTTGTTGGGTATTGTTGAATAAGTTAAGAGGAAAAAACAATGGCTGTTAAAGATATTAAATTTGGAAATGATGCACGCAGCAGAATGCTGAATGGTGTTACTACTTTGGCAAAAACCGTAAAAGTTACTCTGGGACCAAAAGGTCGTAATGTTATTTTGGATAAATCTTACGGAGCTCCAAAAATTACCAAAGACGGCGTGTCGGTTGCAAAAGAAATTGAATTGGCTGATAAATTTGAAAATATGGGAGCGCAATTGGTTAAAGAAGTTGCTCAAAAAACTGCAGATAAAGCCGGTGATGGTACAACTACAGCAACCGTTTTGGCAGAAGCTATCATTAAAGAAGGGTGCAAGGCTGTCGCTGCAGGTATGAACCCGATGGACTTGAAACGCGGTATTGATTTGGCTGTTGATGCGGTGGTTGAGGATGTTAAATCTCGTTCAAAACCGATTAAAACTTCTGAAGAAATTGCTCAAGTGGGTACAATTTCGGCCAACGGTGATCGTACAATCGGTGAATATTTGGCACAGGCCATGGAAAAGGTCGGCAACGAAGGTGTTATTACCGTTGAAGATGCCAAAGGATTGGAAACCGAGTTGGAAGTTGTTGAAGGTATGCAGTTTGACCGCGGTTATCTTTCTCCTTATTTCGTAACCAATCCGGAAAAGATGAATTGTGAATATGATAATCCGTACATTTTGTTGTATGATAAGAAGTTAAGCAATTTGCAGCCGCTGGTTCCGGTTTTGGAAGCCATTGTGCAGTCGGCTCGCCCGCTGTTGATTGTGGCAGAAGATATTGAGGGTGAAGCTTTGGCAACTTTGGTTGTAAACCGTATTCGCGGTGGATTGAAGGTTTGTGCCGTTAAGGCCCCAGGATTTGGCGACAGAAGAAAAGCTATGCTCGAAGATATTGCTATCTTGACCGGCGGTCAGGTTGTTTCTGAAGATTTGGGAATGAAACTTGAAAACGTTACTCTGGATATGTTGGGAAGTGCTAAAAAAGTTGAAATTACCAAAGACGATACAACAATTATTGACGGCGATGGTGTAAAAGATTTGATTAAAGCTCGCGTTGAGCAAATTAAAAAGCAGATTGAAGACACATCTTCTGATTATGACCGTGAAAAATTGCAGGAACGTTTGGCAAAATTGTCCGGCGGTGTTGCAGTAATTAAGGTCGGCGGATCTTCAGAAGTTGAAGTTAAAGAAAAGAAAGATCGTATTGATGATGCTTTGCATGCTACCCGTGCCGCAGTTAAAGAAGGCGTTGTTGCCGGCGGTGGTGTGGCTTTGTTGTATGCGACACGTGCTCTTGATAAGGTAAAACCCGAAAATCAGGACCAGAAAGTCGGTGTTGATATTATTCGCAAAGCAATTGAGGCTCCGCTACGTCAAATTGCCGAAAATGCCGGTGTGGACGGTGCGGTTGTGGCTGGAAAATTGCTTGAGAGCAAAGATACCAACTATGGTTACAATGCACAAAGTGGCGAATATGTTGATATGGTAAAATCAGGTATTATCGACCCGACCAAAGTTGTTCGTACCGCTTTACAAGATGCGGCTTCAGTCGGCGGGCTGTTGATTACTACCGAATCGATGGTAACCGAAGCTCCAAAGAAAGAATGCCATTGCGGATGCGGATGCGGCGAAGGCGGTGCCTCGGCGATGGGTCCGGGAGGCATGGGCTTCTAATTTGGAAGTTGTTTAAAACAAGGAACCGTTGCCGATTGGCAACGGTTCCTTGTTTTAAGAAATTATATCTATGACTCTTCTTTTGGTGACGTAATTATCTTTTTTAAATTTATTCAGTTTTTTTGAAGAAAAATCATAGTTATAATAGCCATCGTGGCCTTTTGTACAGAAGGTCGAAACGGGGTAGTTGTAAAATCCCGCAGGTTTCAGCTCCAACAAATCGTAGGGAGTGATGTAGCCACAGTAAATGGCTGCCTGTATCCAACTTCTTTTCAAAAGACCGGGTGCTGTTTTGCCGGCTGATTTTGTAAATTCGGTCATGCGTCTGGCACATTCTATCGGTGACAGACCATTGTTTAGTGCTTTAAGAAAAGTACTCTTTTTGAAATTGCCTGATCCGATATTATAAACAAACATGCAAGTGGCGATCATTTCGCGTCGGCTGAGTTCTTTCTTGATGTATTTATTGATGTACGGAAAGACCCTTTTGCGTAAATGAGTGCGGACACATTTTTGGGCAGTAAGCTTATCGATGTGTTCATAAGGTCGTACCGGGGTCCCATCGGAATAGTATGTTGAGCCGTAACCAATTGTCCAACGGCTTCCGCAAAAATACGATCTTGAATAGTAGTCTTCCACATAGGCAATGCAGATAATCAACTCGTCTTCAAGACTGAGATAAACAGCTTCGTCTTGAGGACTGACTTCCGGTGGTGGTTCGTTATCTTCAATATAAGTAACCACGCTTCTCAATACATATGTTTGCGGGGTGGCTTGAAACAGCATGCAAAAAACTAGCACAAATAATAAAACTAATCGTTTCATAATACTATAAATAATTTGTTTGATGAGAAAGGGTAACAAATTTTTGTAATTTTGTCAATTTCTTTGTGAGTCAAAATATACAACTTTAGGTGTGCGAAAAAATAGCATGTATACAACTAAAAATAGGTGTAGCAATTTGTAAAAATCAAATATATTTTTTATTGTCGTAAAAAAGAGCTGATGTAGGTATGCGATGATAACAAAAAGATCTTTGCAAAATTTAAATGCCTTGATGATGTTGTTGGCTGTCGATAAATATAGAAGCAAGCGCAAAGTTGCTGAAAATATTAATACATCTATTGATACAATTAATAAGTATCTGCGTAATTTAGAGCAGAATTTGGGTGTGCAGTTGCTGGTCAACAGTACAAACGGGTGTAAATTGACAGTACGAGCCAAAAGTATGGTTGAAAAACTGCAAAGTGTTACGGATATATTGGATCAGATATATACGCAACGTCCCGAAAATAATAAATGTCGAGGTGAAGTATCAATATGTGTTCCTCTGATTGGCGGAATAGATTTTTTTAGTGATAAATTGGGTTCTTTTTTTGAGGAATATCCTGATGTTAAAATTACATCCTTGACCAGTGTGGAATCTCCAAAATATGAAGAAACCGGAGCTGATTTGGCAATTGTTCTGGATTTTGATGAAAAATCAAAACATTATTCATTGATATCAAGTAAAGCTATAGAAGTTGGTTTGGCTGCATCAAAAAAATATTTGCAAAAATACGGAGAGCCTAAAAATATGGATGATTTGCTTGAAAATCATAGAATTGCATGCCAAGTGGGCAAAATCGGTATCAGTCGAGAGTGGAAAGAAGTATTAAGTAAGGCGCGGCATTATTCTCTTGCTTCAAATTCAATTTATACAGTTAGTGAAGCTGTAAAAAAAGGTTTGGTGGTCGGTGTTATGCCGAGAAAAGCAATAAATGATAATTTGGTGTGGTTTGATTATTTGAATTTTAATTGTAAACTGAATTTGTGTTTAATTGCTAATAATAATACTAAAAATCTGCCACGTGTTAAAGCGGTGTCAGCGTATTATCAAAACCTGATTAATAATATATGATATTTGGAAAAGTGTTTTGCGAGTATTTTATTAAAAAAGGCTTGCAAATTTTATGATTTGATTTTAATAAGAACTCATCAATTGAGGATGAGTGGCAGAGAGGCTGAATGCGCGCGACTCGAAATCGTGTTTACGGTAATACCGTAACGGGGGTTCAAATCCCTCCTCATCCGCCAATTTATGCAGTCCGCCCAGAACGAGGGCGGTTTTTTTGTGCGGATGAGCCGTTTCAAACTGCGCAAGGCTTGTTTTTAACGGACGGGATTATTGGCTTTGGCATCTAGTTTCGCATAGGCTTTTTTTAAAGCCATGCTCAACAAGATGTTACAAAGGTCTTGCAGACAAAACTTTTCGGAGCAACGAAAAGTTTTACTTAGCGACCCTCATCCGCCAATAAGTATACCGCCTGTTGTTCGGGCGGTTTTTTTGTGCGAATGAGCCGTTTCAAACGTCTATTTATTCTTCTTCATCGGAGGATTTTAATTTTTCAAGGCTTTGATAAGCTTTGTCGATATCGGATTTTATTTGTTTTATTTGGGCGTTCATACCAGCATTTTCATAGATATAAAGAGCATCATGAAAACTGGATAAGGCCTCTTGAATGAGCGAAACATCGTCTTGAAGACGACCGAGAAAATACTCGATATTGCCAATTTTTTCCTGAATTTGCGCCCATGATTTGGGATCGTTTTTCTCGGTAATAATTTTTTGCTGATTTTTGTAAGCGCGAATCGAAAGTTCGCATATTTCGCGGCTTTGGGTAAGGTGTCCGAGGTTATGTAGTAAATAGCCTAAGCGGCCTTGTATTTGCCCCCAAAAGTCCGGAAACAAAATTTGTGTATAGACTTCTTCGGCTTCACGAAGCTGAAAGACAGCATCACGAAGCGCTTGAATATCTTCAGTTTGTT
>JAEEGL011739737.1_pt1 | contig 17734 bp, 15 predicted proteins | sample 9134231 | NCBI WGS metagenome assembly JAEEGL01 (sample SAMN16246548, study PRJNA631951) | gut metagenome | biome: gut microbiome; feature: rumen; material: fiber-attached | host: Bos | place: Iran: Karaj | collected 2018-10 | reverse complement strand
TTCACGCGACAAACGGGGAAACCTGAAGTACGTGCTGCGTGACGGGCCGAGCTATACAGGCACCTTTGTGGATAATCAGATATTGGGGGACAATGAACGTCGCGTAATAGAAGACGGTACACTTTTCACCATTGGCGCCACGAGCATCATTCTTAAGGTAAAATAATGTACAATTTACCATGTACAATTTACCATGTACAATGTACAATGTACAATTTTAATTTTGCCATTTCACTATTTTTCTTTTCCCCGTTTTCGACTATCGTTCCTATAGGGGGGAGTTGGAGAGGGGCCTCCTATAGAGGGGAGTTGGAGGGGGCTAAATAAGGGTTATCTCGCTGCCATCCATTGAGAGACGTTCATCATCGCGCAGTTCTTGCAAAGTTGCTGCAAGCTGTTCTGAAGAATAACCTAATAGTTTTAACTCGCTAACATGATGAGGCTTACCATCTGACAGGAGCGTCAATACAGCTTGACGCACTTTCTCGCTTTTCGTTTCTTTGGAGTCACGTGCAGCTATCCTGCGTGCCCTGCAGACATCACATGTGCCACAATCCTCCTGAAGCTGCTCTCCGAAGTAATCAAGTATGAGCCGCTGACGGCATATACCATCCACTCCCTGCGACATATATTCTAACATCTTGTCTGCCCGCTCCCTGTAGCGCTGCTGCATGTCTTCATATACGGCACGGGGGATATTGAGACGGTCGGAATCTACTCTGTCGCGCGTGAAGGTAATTGTAGGAACACGCCTGCGAGGTACGTAATTGACAACACGTTTCTGAGATAACGACTTGAGTGTGAAGTGGAATGTGTCTTCCGTCATAGAACACTTATTGCACAGAAACGAGGTCTCTATGTATGTCATATCAGAGAAAAGCGTACCGTAGTAACGCAACAAGGTCTCTAAGAGCATGCTCTCGTTGTGCGTGAGATGAAGTATGGGATCATCCAATTGATATGGTGCCACAATAATCTTCACACGCGCAGCTTCGTCGTTTTCCGGCTGATAGACAAGGTATTCTGCATTTTGCAGCAATTTGAGCGCACTTTCCACCGAGGTGGGAAAGTGGTGGTACTTGATGCAAAAGGTGTCCATATCAAACTCTAATGTAGCGCCGTAACCGCTGTCTATCCCGATATAGAAGTAGAAGCAGAGATGGTCATAGACACGGCGTACGTAGTCTTTGGGCGGGAAGGCATTGGCTATACGCCTGCTAAAACCCGTGCGGTCAGAGTTATCACATAGCAATACCGCATAGCTCAGCTCTCCGTCACGCCCTGCACGCCCTGCTTCCTGATAGTACTCCTCCAGAGAATCGGGGCAATCCATGTGGACGACTAACCGCACATCAGCCTTATCAATACCCATACCAAAGGCATTTGTGGCTACCATAACATCTATCTCGCCGTCCTGCCATTGATGCTGCCGCTGCGTCTTTATGGCAGAGTCAAGCCCCGCGTGATAATAGGTGGAATTGAGTCCCTGCTGGTTAAGTTCACGCGACAACTCTTTGGTTTTCTTACGGTTGCGCGTATATACGATAGCTGTACCTTCGACCGAACGTAGGATGCGTGCCAATTCTACATATTTATCTTCCACGTATCGAACCACGTATGTGATGTTCCGACGCAGGAAACTCATGGAATAGACGTGAGGACTGTATTCCGTTGTAGATATGTCAGCAGGGCTATGCTTTCCGAACTCAAGTTTCTCCGTTATATCCTTAACAACAGCAGGTGTTGCCGTTGCCGTGAGCGCAAGTAACGGAACGGAGGGAAGGATGCTGCGCAATTCATTGATTTTCAAATAAGAAGGGCGAAAATCATAACCCCATTGCGAGATGCAATGTGCCTCATCCACGGTGATGAAACACACGTTCATATACGCGAGTTTGGCAAGAAAGAGTTCATTGGAGAGACGCTCAGGCGATACATAGAGAAATTTCACGGCACCGAAAATGGCATTATCCAGAATACTGATAATTTTGTTCCGGCTGATGCCAGAATGTATAGCTTCTGCCTGTATGCCTATGGCTTTCAGGTGCTCCACCTGGTCTTGCATCAAAGCGATAAGGGGCGTGATGATAATACATACGCCTTTAACTGCCAGAGCCGGAACCTGAAATGTTATGCTCTTGCCTCCACCAGTCGGCATGAGCCCCAAAGTGTCGTGTCCGGCACCGATGCTACGGATAATGTCAAGCTGAATGCTGCGAAAGGAGGTGTAGCCGTAGTATTGCTTAAGTATGTGTAGATAGTCAGGTGTCAGAGTTCCTCCCCGGCATCCTTAATATGGATGTCTTCAATCTGTAGCTGCACATTGCCTTTCTTATAGATATTCTCTTCTATGGTGTATGCAATGTCAAATGAGCGACGCGATTTGATGTATCTGGCAGCTGAGGATTGTCCGAAGGCTATACCATTGACAACTGTTGGTGAATTGGAATCTACTAACTCCAGCTTTATATGTTCCTGCTCACGTCCCACTACCTTTGATGTGCCGAAATCAAAGACGCGCTCGGTTACGAAAACGGGCTTAGGATTACCGGGACCGAATGGCGAGAAGCGCTTCAGGTCATGCAGCAGTCGCTTGTTGATATCGCTGAAATTGATGATGGCATCAACGGAGAGTGACGGATGAAGCTTAATGCCCTCAATATGTTCATCCACATATTTACGGAAGGCCTCAGCGAAGCGCTCACGGTCTTCCCACCTGATGGTGAGGCCGCAGGCGTAGGTGTGTCCGCCAAAGTTTACTAACAAGTCACGACAGCTTTTTATGGCATCATAGATGTCAAATCCGCCCACACTACGTGCGGAGCCGGTAGCAAATTCACCGTCACGCGTGAGCACCACAGTAGGTTTGAAGTAAAGTTCCGTGAGACGTGATGCAACGATACCGATAACGCCCTTGTTCCAATCTTCATCATATATGACGATGCACGAGGACTGTCCCTTCTCACCAAGACCTGCAACGATATTGTTGGCTTCTTCTGTCATGTGTCGGTCAATGTCGCGACGCTGGTCGTTGTATGCGTCGATATGCTTCGCTATCTCCATAGCGCTACTATAGTCCTTCTGCAACAACAGGTCAACAGACAGTCTTCCACTTTCGATACGCCCGGAAGCATTGAGGCGCGGACCTATCTTGAAGACTATATCGTTCATAGTAATCTCATGACTATGAAGGCCGCAGATGTCAATCAGAGCCTTTACTCCGACACTCGGATTCTGATTGAGCTGTTTCAGTCCATGATATGCGAGGATTCTGTTCTCGTCAGTCACCTCCACAAGGTCTGCGGCGATGCTAAGCGCGCACAGGTCGAGAAGAGTGAGAAGACGTGAGAATGGTATGCCGTTATTCTTTGCAAATCCCTGCATGAACTTGAATCCCACTCCACAGCCGCAGAGATGCTTGAAGGGGAACGGATCGTCAGCGCGCTTGGGGTTGAGAATGGCAAAGGCATCAGGCAATTCATCATCGGGAACGTGATGGTCGCAGATGATGAAATCTATTCCCAATGATTTTGCATATGCTATCTCGTCTATAGCCTTTATGCCGCAATCGAGTATGATTATGAGCGAGATACCTTGTGCGGCTGCATAGTCGATATTGCCCTTGCTGATACCATAGCCCTCGCTATAGCGATCAGGGATATGATATTCGACGTTGCTATAGAACTGATTGAGGAATTTATAGACAAGGGCTACGGCAGTACATCCGTCAACATCGTAGTCGCCGAACACGAGTATGCGTTCTTTCCTACCTATAGCATCGTTGAGACGATCTACGGCCTTATCCATATCCTTCATCAGGAATGGGTTCAGCAAATCATTCAACGCAGGATGGAAGAAACATTTTGCGGCAGATTCTGTTGTGATGTTATTACGCACAAGATGAGCCGTCAACACCGGAGAGATGTTGAGCTTCTCGCTGAGTTCCTTCGCCTGAAGGTTCTGTTTCTCAGTCGTTTGGCGTATGTTCCATTCAAATGTCAAGAGTCTGTATCTGTCTATTCTGCCAATCGTTGCTTGCGCATGTTGAGGCGTGTTATTTTTCCTTCGCTTGTCACTTCTGCCGCAATGATGTACTTTCCATACTTCTCCTTTGAAGGGTCTGTACGTTCTATGTGTTGCTCAGCGCTGAACTGTGTCTTGAGAAGGGTCTCTCCCATATCGTCTTTTATCTTCTCAATCTTGAAATCATCCAAGAGATACCAGTTCATATTCTGTATATCCGGAGCAGCATAGAGTTTTCTCATGTATGTCACAACGTCATCGGATGATGCGTTCGTACGTCCCAAGAACGAGGAAAGAGTTTCTGTTACTGTCTCTGTCAGCTTGCTCTCATTCCTGGCGTTTATAGCCTGGAAAAAGTGTCGGCACGCTGTTTTTACGAGTTCTTTATCCTCGTCAGACACCTCCTTATCCTGCAGTTCCTTCAACAACTCCTGCACCTCTACGGAATGACGGCTGTCTGGATGCATACGCAGGTATTCAGCATAACTCTCCTTGGTATTCAGCCTTGTGGCAGTAGCATAGTCAATGGAATCTATCTTATTCAGGGCCTCTGCCTTGTGCGGAGAGTCAGGATGCTTCTTCAGGTAGTCCTCCAAAGCTTTCTTCGTAGCACTTACTTCTGCATCATTCCAATCCAGGTCATTCTGCATAAATGCCGTGAGACAGGAATCTATCTTTGCACGATGAGCTGCCGGGGCATCCTTATACTTAGCCAGATAGATTTGCATTGTCTCCTGATTGTTACTCTCAAGGGCATTCTGGAAAGCAGCCTGCTCCTTCTGTTGCTGTGCATCCAGATAGTAGTAGTACCCTACCCCACACAACGTCAGCGCTATGATGAACGAGATGAGCAATACTATCCATTTTCCTTTGCCTCCGGATTTCTTCTTCTCGTTCTTCGTACTCTTGTTGTTATCTGCAACAGCCGACCTTATCGCACCACTTTGCTGCGACAACCCGTCAGGATGTGTTATATTTCCTGCTATCTGTATTCCGCAATTAGGACAGATGGCAGCTTTGTCACTCACATCATGCCCACATTCAGGACAACGTATCAGCATATCTTTATAGTATCCAATTCTTATTACTACATTTCACCCCGTCGATGCCGGAAGCGAAGTTCACGCAGGCGATGGTCGCCCATGAAACGGCTCTTATCCACAAAGCCCCTGATGCCAGTCAAATGACCTTTACCCGTATATTGCCATAGTGCAACATCATGATCGTCAGCCAATACAGGCGGGGTGCTACTATACTGCGCTATCATCAGCATATAGCGGTCCATCTTACCTGCCAGGTGCTTGTTATAGAAATTCGTACCCGAATATATCAACGGGCGCTGACGGTAAACATGCTCCACCATTTCGAGGAACTTGAACAGGGAGTCACAAAACTCTTCTGTTGGCAACCCCGATGTGGTTTCGATGTCTATCATAGGAATGAGGTCCTGCTCACTCGGCCTGCATTGCAGGATGAAGTTGTCCAACTGTCTCTCCTGCGGCGTGCGTGCCCTATAGAAGTGATATGACCCTACCTTCAGTCCATATTCGTGAGCATACTTGATGTTCTGCTCATAGCGTGCATCTATACGGTCTCCACCCTCGGTAGCTTTTATATAGACGTACGACATTCTTGTATTCTCGCCTACTGTCTCCCAGAACACTTCTCCTTGGTAATGTGATATGTCTATACCGTGGATGTGTGTGCACGTATCCTCACACTCGTATGTCTGCGCCGAAAGCGCTGACACCGACAGTGACAGGAACAGTAGCATGTATAGTCTTCTCATAATTGGACGCAAAGTTAAGAAAAAATGGTGACCTATGCAAGAGAAGCAATCCTTTTTATAGTATATTAAGCTGCCCTCTTAGCACAAGGATGTTACCTTTATTTAGTATGGATTTGATTTCCCATACTGATACAGAAAAGGTTACCGGTCTTTTCTGTATTATTAGTCAGCACTAAATTCCTTTATCCTTTGTTCCTCAGAGATTTTGCATATCAGCAACCTGCCGTCTCTCTCTGCTACGATGTACCCGTCCAATCCCTGAACTACGACCTGCTTGGCTCCGTCAACATTCACGATACAGTTGGATGTCTCGAAAGTCTTGACATTAGGAGAGATGAGGCTATTGCCATTACCGTCCTTGTGGGACAGTTGCGCAAGCGAACCCCACGTTCCGAGGTCGCTCCACCCGAAGTCACAAGGATAGACATATATCTCTTCTGCCTTTTCCATGATGGCATAGTCGATAGAGATATTCTCGCAGTTAGGATAGTTCTGGTTTATCAGCTCCTGCTCCCGCTCCGTACCATAGGCATCAGCGATAGACTCAAAGAGACGATTCATGGATGGTTGATACATGCGGAATGCATTGACTATCGTATGGAGATTCCAAATGAAGATACCTGCGTTCCAGAAGTAGTTATTGTTCTTCACATACTTCACCGCAGTTTCCAGATTTGGCTTTTCCTTGAAAGTCTCAACCTCATATATCTCCTTGTTTCTGACACTCTGCAGAGCGAGATTGGCCTGAATATAGCCATATCCCGTCTCAGGGCGAGTGGGCTTTATTCCAAGTGTCACAATAGCATCTGTCTCACCGGCAAACTGTAATGCTCCGTTTATAACACGCTGAAATTCTACTGTATTGAGTACAACATGATCAGACGGAGTTACCACGATATTTGCATCCTGGCATTCTGACTTTATGCGATGACTGACGTAAGCTATGCAGGGAGCAGTATTACGGCGGCATGGTTCGGAGAGGATGTTCTTCTCCGGTACCAGCGGTAACTGTTGATGCACCTTTTCCACGTAGTCGGCATTTGTAACTACCCAGACGTTTTCCGGTTTACAGATATTTGCAAAGCGGTCAAAGGTGAGTTGGAGCAGAGAGCGTCCCACCCCAAGCACATCAATGAACTGTTTTGGATTATCGGCAGTACTCATGGGCCAGAAACGGCTTCCTACCCCACCTGCCATTATAACTACATGTGTCATTTTCTTTAGAATTTAAATGTTAAGGTGGGTCCAGCTTATTCCCACCATGATGCTTGTTTCTACGGGTTTTGACATCTTATTATAGTCTCCCCCCAAAAGAAGCAATATGTTAGCCCAGGTACTTCATCAGTATCTTGGCGTTGCCAGAATCACGCAATTTGGCAATAGACTTCTCACGTATCTGACGTACACGCTCACGGGTCAATCCAAGTTCATCGCCTATTTCCTCAAGTCCCTTTTCATGACAACCTATGCCGAAGCACTCGCAGATAATCGTTATCTCGCGCTCCTTCAGCACACGATTGAGTACTGCACGCAGCTCCTGTGACATAGATTCATGATCCACCTGCTTGTCCGTACGTGTTTCCTCACCACTTGCCATCACATCGAGCATACAGTTCTCTTCACCGTCCTGGAACGGAGCATCGATAGATACGTGATGACCGTCAGCCATAAGGCTCTGTCCTATCTTCTCCTCGTCGATGTTTGTCACCTCAGAGAGCTCACCGACGCTTGGATGACGCTGGTTCTCTTGCTCAAACTTGTTAATCTCATGGTTAATCTTGTTGAGCGAGCCAACCTGATTGAGAGGCAGACGCACGATACGGCTCTGCTCGGCTATTGCCTGAAGTATGCTCTGTCTGATCCACCATACTGCGTATGAAATGAATTTGAAGCCACGAGTTTCATCAAACTTCTGTGCTGCCTTTATCAGGCCAATGTTACCTTCATCAATAAGGTCTGTAAGCGACAGTCCCTGATGTTGATACTGTTTTGCCACAGAAACGACAAATCGCAAGTTTGCTGTCACGAGTTTGTCCTTAGCACGTTCTCCCTCTGGGCCTCCTTTACGAATAGCCTGAGCCAACTCAATCTCTTCATCAATCGTTATCAGCGGGGCGCGACCTATCTCTACGAGATACTTATCAAGTGCCTCACTCGAACGGTTGGTAATACTCTTTTGAATTTTTAACTGTCTCATTTATCCTCTTGTTTATCTTTGCTTACTTTTTGAATTTCATTATCTTTGGCAGCTTTATCCATTTGCCTTTACCTGCTACCTTTAGTGTACTTCCTTCCTCTTGCCTCAGCGTATATGTACTGTCTGACTCACATGTCAGCGTTGCGGTAAGGTCTTCTGAGCCATAGTCGTTTATCATCTCCAGCTTGGCTGTCTTGCCGCTCTTTTCTATCTCAACGCCGGTTATTATCCATACGCGCTGGTCCGTGCTCTTCTTCAGATATCCATAGGTAGCTCCGAGAATATCCTGTCCGGGTATTGTTTCGGTCTCTTCATACAGATTTATCTTCAGGAACACGTCGTACTCCTTATTATATATACGCGCGCGGAAGACATCATCTTCTGCGATGCTGGTGGCAGATAGTGTCAGCAGCAACGTGCATATCCAGTATCTTATGTCTCTGATTGCTTTAATCATAATACTCTTTCTTACCTGCAGCCAACGTATTTTTCATCAGCGAGCAGATGGTCATTGGTCCTACACCGCCTGGGACTGGTGTGATGTATGAACATTTCTCGGCAACATGCTCAAAATCCACATCTCCTGAGAGGCGGAAGCCGCTCTTGCGTGTAGCATCCGGAACGCGTGTAGTACCTACATCTACAATAACCGCGCCATCTTTCACCATGTCAGCCGTAACGAATCCGGGACGTCCTATTGCCGCGATTATTATGTCAGCCTCCCTGCACTCTTCCTTCAGCGTAGCCGAGCGTGAGTGGCAAACGGTTACGGTAGCATCACCATACTCTTTCTGCATCATCAGCTGTGCCATCGGTTTGCCCACGATGTTTGAGCGACCCAATATAACGCACTTCTTTCCTGACGTCTCAATACCATAGCGCTTCAGGAGGGTTATGATACCCAGCGGAGTGGCAGAGATAAAGCAAGGAAGTCCTATGGCCATACGGCCCACATTGATGGGATGAAAACCATCCACATCCTTGCGATAATCTATTGCCTCTATTATCTTTTGCTCGTTAATATGCTTTGGCAGAGGCAGTTGTACGATAAAGCCATCTACATCATCATCCTTATTGAGCTTGTCAACACAGTCCAGGAGTTCCTGTTCTGTGATGTTATCCTCATAGCGTATCAGCGTGCTTTTGAAACCACAGGCTTCACACGCCAGAACCTTGTTCTTCACATACGTTTCAGAACCGCCATCATGTCCCACGAGCACCGCAGCCAGGTGTGGCTGCTTGCCGCCGTTAGAGACTATCTGTCTTACCTCTTCAGCTATCTCAGCCTTTATAGCTGTTGCTGTTGCCTTACCATCAATGAGAGTCATCAGGGTTTTGAATTAAATTTTTATTTTTATGACTATTACCTATTCTGTTACATTTTTGGCATACCATTCATGCCTTTCATTCCTTTCATCATGCCTGCCATCTTTGCCATACCGCCACCAGAGAACATTCTCATCATCTTTCTCATCTGATCGAACTGCTTTATGAGACGGTTTACCTCATCCTCCGAATTGCCGGAGCCTTTGGCTATGCGCTGTCGGCGTGAGCGTCCCTTGCTGAGCAGGTCTGGGTTGGCGCGCTCCTTGGGGGTCATAGAGTGGATGATAGCCTCGATGTGCTTGAAGGCATCTTCGTCTATATCCACATCCTTGATGGCCTTGCCTACTCCAGGAATCATTCCTGCCAGGTCTTTGATGTTACCCATCTTCTTGATTTGCTGTATCTGTCCGAGGAAGTCATCAAAGTCAAACTTGTTCTTGGCAATCTTCTTTTGCAGGCGCTTAGCCTCCTCCAGGTCAAACTGCTGCTGAGCCCTCTCCACGAGTGACACCACATCACCCATACCGAGTATTCTGTCAGCCATTCTCTCAGGATGGAACACATCAAGAGCCTCCATCTTCTCGCCCGTACCGATAAACTTTATCGGCTTGTCAACAACGCTGCGAATGGAGAGTGCAGCACCGCCACGTGTGTCGCCGTCCAGCTTTGACAGTATGACACCGTTTATCTCAAGGCGCTCATTGAATGTCTTGGCGGTGTTTACCGCATCCTGACCTGTCATCGCGTCAACGACGAGGAGCGTCTCATCCGGCTCTATGGCGTTACGTATATCCTCAGCCTGCTGCATCAGTTCCTCATCAATAGACTGACGGCCGGCTGTATCGACAATCACTACGTCGTAGCTCTTCTGCTTTGCCTCCTTGATAGCATTCAGCGCTACCGCAACAGGATCTTTTGCGCCTTCCTCCATGTAGATAGGCACATCAATCTGTTCTGCCAGCACTCGCAGCTGCTCCATAGCAGCGGGACGGAAGGTGTCACAGGCTGCCAGGAGAGGTCTCTTGTGCTTCTGCTTCTTCAGATACAGAGCCAGTTTGCCTGCCATCGTGGTCTTACCGGCACCATTGAGGCCGGCCATCATGATTATCGCAGGTCTGCCGCTGAGGTCTATGTCCGTAGCACTGCCGCCCATCAGCTGGGCCAGCTCATCATGAACGAGCTTCACCATCAGCTGTCCAGGCTTGATGGCTGTGAGCACATTCATTCCGAGAGCCTTCTGCTTTACCGTGTCGGTGAAGCTCTTAGCTACCTTATAGTTTACGTCGGCATCAAGCAGGGCACGTCTGACATCTTTCAGAGTCTCTGCAACATTAATCTCTGTAATCTTTCCTTCACCCTTGAGGATTTTGAAGGAGCGTTCTAATCTATCTGATAAATTCTCAAACATTTCCTATTATCTATTCTTATACATATTTTCGTAATACTTCTCATAGTCACCCGAAGTGACGTTCTCCAACCACTCTTCGTTGTCAAGATACCACTTGACCGTCTTCTCTATACCTTCCTCAAACTGCAGGGACGGTTCCCATCCCAGTTCCTTCTGCAATTTGGTGGAGTCGATTGCATAACGGGCATCATGTCCCAGCCGGTCTGTCACGTAGGTGATGAGATTCATGTCCTCACCCTCCGTTCTGCCTAACAGACGGTCAACAGTATTTATCACCACCTTGATGATATCTATATTCTTCCACTCGTTGAAGCCTCCGATGTTGTAAGTCTCGGCTATCGTTCCCTTGTGGAATATCAAATCTATTGCCCTTGCATGATCCTCTACAAAGAGCCAGTCGCGTACGTTCTCTCCTTTACCATATACAGGCAACGGCTTCCTGTTCCTTATATTATTTATAAAGAGAGGTATCAACTTCTCAGGAAACTGATAAGGGCCATAGTTGTTTGAGCAGTTGGTCACGATTGTCGGCATTCCATACGTGTCGTGGAATGCGCGCACGAAGTGGTCGCTGCTTGCCTTGCTTGCCGAATATGGAGAGTGCGGCTGATACTTGGTGTCTTCATAGAAGAAATCCTCTCCGTATGCCAGGTGATGCTCCTGACTTGATGCCGTAGTGGTGAACGGTGGCTCTATGCCCTCTGGATGTGTCATCTTCAGGGCACCATAGACCTCATCCGTAGAGATGTGGTAGAATCGCTTGCCTTCATATTTCTCAGGCAGAGATTCCCAATACAGTTTTGCTGCCTGCAACAGGGACAGCGTACCCATCACGTTGGTCTTGGCAAAAGTGAAAGGATCCTTGATGCTGCGATCCACGTGGCTCTCTGCGGCAAGGTGAATGATACCGTCGATCTGCTCATCCTGCATCAGCTGGTAAAAGCTGTCAAAGTCACAGATGTCCATCCTCACGAACTTGTAGTTCGGCTTGTCTTCTATATCCTTCAGGTTAGCCAGGTTTCCCGCGTATGTCAACTTGTCCAGATTGATTATATTATAATCCGGATATTTGTTCACAAACAGTCTCACTACGTGAGAGCCTATGAAGCCTGCGCCTCCTGTTATTACTATATTCTTCATCTTTTGTTATGTATGATTTCCGGGGTTATTCTATTCCTGGGCCAAAGTTTTTTACTTCCTCTATTACCTTCAGCAGATATTGTCCATACTGGTTTTTCAGCATCGGCTCTGCCAGCTCTCTCATCTTCTTCTCGTCTATCCAGCCCTTACGGTATGCTATACCCTCCAGGCATGCCACCTTCAGTCCCTGACGTTTCTCAAGTACCTCTATGTATGTAGAAGCCTCAGACAGAGAGTCGTGCGTACCCGTATCGAGCCAGGCGAAGCCGCGTCCTAAAGTCTGTACCTTCAGCTCACCATCCTCTAGGAAACGCTGATTGACTGTGGTTATCTCGTATTCCCCACGTGCAGAAGGCTTGATGCTCTCAGCCACAGACACTACCTTGTTGGGATAGAAATAGAGTCCCACGACGGCATAGTTGCTCTTTGGCTTTGCCGGCTTCTCTTCTATTGAGAGGCAGTTGCCGCTTTTGTCAAACTCTGCCACTCCATACCGCTCCGGGTCATTTACCCAATAGCCAAAGACAGTTGCCTTCTTCTCTTCTTCGGCTGTTCTGACAGCCTCTTTCAGCATCCTACTGAAGCCGTTGCCCTGAAAGATGTTGTCACCCAGGACGAGGCAAACGCTATCATCTCCGATGAAATCCTTTCCTATGGTGAAAGCCTGAGCCAGACCGTCTGGTGATGGCTGTTCAGCATATTCGAAGTGTACACCGTAATCGGAACCGTCTCCGAGCAGACGCTTGAAGCCGGGCAGGTCATAAGGAGTGGATATCACCAATATCTCCCTGATGCCTGAGAGCATCAGCACAGAGATGGGATAGTATATCATCGGTTTGTCATAAATAGGCATGAGTTGCTTGGAGATCCCCTTGGTGATGGGATATAGACGTGTGCCAGAGCCGCCTGCTAATACGATTCCTTTCATTATTGTCTTTTTGATTTGGGATTCTAACTTTTAATATTGCTGATACATTTCTTCAGCGAATCAGTCCAGTAAGGTATTTCTATTCCGAACGTTTCCTTGACCTTTGTCTTGTCAAGTACGCTGTACGAGGGTCTCTTGACCGGTGAGGGGAACTCGTCAGAGTGGCACGGACGTATGTCACACGCATTATGACCGGAATATTCAGCTATCATCTTGGTGAAATCATACCATGAGCACACTCCCTCGTTGGAGTAATGGTAGATGCCCGTGTTGCCTTCATACATCTCGCCATCCACGATACGGTATATCGCTTCGGCCAGGTCAAGGGCGTATGTCGGGGTGCCGCATTGGTCGAACACTACGTTGAGACGCTCCTTCGTTGCTGTAAGGTTGAGCATCGTCTTGCAGAAGTTCTTGCCAAACTCCGAGTAGAGCCACGAGGTGCGCAATATGACGTACTTGCAACCAGCGGCAATGATACTTTGCTCACCTTCTTTCTTCGTGCGGCCATACACTCCTATCGGTGTACCTTGCTGGTCCTCTCTGCAGGGAGTGTTGTATGGTTCTTTGCCAAATACGTAGTCGGTGCTGACATGGACCAGGAGTCCGTCTCGCTCTGCCATCACCTGTGCCAGCAGCCCTGGGGCAACAGCATTTATCTTGCTGCATATAGCCTCATCGTCGGTCTCAGCCTTATCCACGTTGGTATATGCGGCACAGTTGATGATGCATTTCACATCATTGGCATTCGCTATCGCGCGTATAGCGTCTATATCAGTAATGTCAAGATGTGTGGTCTCACATCCATCCTGACTGGTGACATCCGTGAAGATATAGCGGTTCTTGCTGCCCGCTGTCACCAGTCGCATCTCATTGCCCAACTGTCCGTTGGCTCCCGTTACGAGTATTGTCATACAGCCTTGAAACTCATGTCCAATCCCTTCACGCTATGTGTCAGCGCACCGAAGGAGATGAAATCTACACCTGCCTTTGCGTAAGGAATCATATTGTCAAACGTAATACCGCCACTGGACTCTGTCTCACATTGATGGTTGACTATCTGCACGGCCTTCACGGTATCCTCTGGTGTGAAGTTGTCAAACATTATGCGGTCAGGCTGCTCCTGAAGTGCTTCCTCCAGCTCCTTGAAGTTGCGCACCTCTATCTCAATCTTCAGATTCTTGCCTTTCTCCTTGCAATACTGCTTCGCACGCGATATGGCATTGTGTATTCCTCCTGCAAAATCCACGTGGTTGTCCTTCAGCAGTATCATGTCAAAGAGTCCTATGCGGTGGTTCATGCCTCCACCAATCTTCACAGCCTCCTTCTCCAGCATACGCATTCCGGGGGTTGTCTTTCTGGTGTCGAGCACGCGTGTCTTGGTTCCGGCGTCTATGAGGGCCTGCTGGTAGCGGTGGGTCATGGTGGCGATACCGCTCATGCGCTGCATGATATTGAGCATCAGGCGCTCTGTCTGGAGCAGGCTCTGCACCTTGCCCGTCACTATCATCGCCACATCACCTTTCTTCACCTCAGCTCCATCGCCTATCAGCACCTCTACCTGCAGGGTGTCATCAAAGCGGCGGAACACCTCTTTTGCCACTTCCACTCCGGCGAGGATGCCGTCTTCCTTTATGATAAGACGACTCTTGCCCATAGCATCTGCGGGGATGCAACAGAGGGTGGTGTGATCACCGTCACCTATATCCTCTGCAAAACTCAGGTCTATCAAACGGTCTGTAAGTTCTTCTACGCTCAGCATATTCTTTTTTTATTTGGGGGGGTTGGTTATAATTAGGAATTATTATTTTGCTGTGCACCTCTGCCCAGGTCCTTCAATCAGAAGTATAGGGCTGCGCCTATCTTCAGACCTACGGTAGAGTAATTCTTGTGGTCTGACAGGCTCTGGTCATAATATATAGCAGGCTCGATGGCCACCTTGTCATTGACGAAGAAGGTGTAACCAATCTCAACGCCTGGCATGAAGTCGTTATGGCCGTTCTCAAACACGCCTTTGGCATTCACACCGCCATACAAACCGTTCTCTATGATATAGTAGCGGCCACCGACACCAACGATAAACTGATTGTGATTCACGTCATAGTGACGGAACCCCACCAGGGCATTCAGCTGCCATTGATTCTCTATGAAGTAACCGGCTTTCGCCTGAACGCCAAAGTTGAACTTGGTGGCTCCATTATAAGACATACCGAGACCTGTCAAGGCAGCCTCTACTGTCTTTCTGCCTTTCTCGAACTGTGCATTCGCACCTATCGCCATCGATAACATGGCAAGCATTACGATAATTTTTCTCATGATTTTATTATTAACTTAATGATTTACAAATTACGCTTTATGACTTATGAATTATGCATTACTTATGAACCAGATTCTCGCCATACTTATTCGTTCTGAAAGTCTCCTGGAACTTCTTCCCATGCCATCTGAAGAAGAGGAACAGGCAAGTAGCTGACACAAGTATTCCGATGAGATAGCCTACAGACGTTGACATACCTAATGTTATTTTGCTGATGCACAAGAAACTGGTGCACACACTTGTCATAAATATTGCAGGCACGAGCGTGATGACATAGAAGCGTTTCTTCAGGGCCAGATATACCGTTATAGCCCACAGAGTAAACACAGAGAGCGTCTGATTAGCCCAACCGAAGTAACTCCATATCACATTAAAACTGTCAGGGTTATCCATCTGCCACACCAGCATTGCTATGGATGCCGCAAACAGCACACAGCTCACCATCAGACGATTCTTGACCGGTTTCTGATCTATTTTAATGGCATCTGCTACTATCAAACGTGCAGAACGCAGAGCTGTATCGCCACTCGTAATAGGTGCCGCAACCACTCCGAGAATTGCAAGAACACCACCGAATGCTCCAAGCCAACCCTCGCATACCGTCATCACCACCTTCGGAGCGGTAAAGAACTGAGTAACAGTATTCTCTGACTGTCCGGTAAACTGTGCTATCACCTCAGGAGAACATACTTCGCGCCAACCCTCTGCAAAGAAGAACCAGCTGCTCACCGTTGCCCATATCAGCGCAACGATACCTTCTGTTATCATCGAACCATAGAACACGGGCCTTCCCAGTTTCTCTGACTTCAGACAGCGACCCATCAGAGGGCTCTGCGTAGCATGGAAGCCTGATATGGCACCACAGGCAATAGTGATGAACAGAGCCGGGAAAACAGGCTCGGTATTGGTTATGCCCAGCTGAGACTGCATATTGTCAAGGCCATCCCACACCTCAGGCAGCGTGGGCCATTTGACAAGCAGCACTACCATCAGCGCTGCAGCCATAAAAAGCAGCGAAAAAGCAAAGAGAGGATATATCTTGCCTATTATTTTGTCTATCGGCATCATGGTTGCCACGAAGTAGTAGGCAAAGATGATGAGAATCCACATCAGCAGGTTGTCATAGCCGCTTGATTGTATCACCAGATTGTTAATCAGCTGAGCTGGGGCGCTCACAAATACACATCCCACAAGCACCAGCAGCAATACAGCGAAGCAAAGCATCAGCTTGCGCATATTCTTACCGAGATACTGTCCCACGATATCCGGCAGCCCGATACCGCCCTTGCGCATACTTATCATACCGGACATGTAATCATGTGTGGCACCGGCAAAGATACAGCCGAGAACTATCCACAGATATGCGGAAGGACCGAACCACATACCCATGATGGCACCGAAGATAGGACCTGTCCCTGCAATGTTCAGAAACTGTATCATGAACACCTTCCATGTAGGCAGAACAATGAAATCCACTCCGTCGGCCTTACGGATAGCAGGAGCGACACGCTTCTCGTCAACACCAAAAACACTTTCTACGAACTTGCCGTAGATGATATAGCCGAGTACGAGAGCAACTAAACTAAAGATAAATGTTAACATTTTTCTATTTTTTCAGTATAAAATCGCGCGCAAAATTACTAAAATTATTTGGAATAACCAAAAAAAAGAACTAACTTTGCACCCTAAATGAAGAAAATTACACATTTTTATATTACAATTGCAGTATTTCTTGCCTCATTGCTACCCATTTCCGGCAATGCGACACCATTCTCCCCCACCCCTCTCCGCGAGACGCGCGCCGTTTGGCTTACCACAATCGGAGGCATCGACTGGCCACATACATACGCCCATTCACGAGCTACTATGCTCAGACAGCAGGAAGAGCTCTGCAACATTTTGGACCAATTGCAGAAGGCAAACATAAACACCATTCTCTTGCAGACACGTATTCGCGCCACCACCATCTTTCCTTCACAGACGGAACCCTGGGACGCATGCCTCACCGGACACGCCGGAGCGACTCCCGGATACGACCCTTTGGCCTTCGCCATTGAGGAGTGTCACAAGCGGGGAATGCAGCTCCACGCATGGATTGTCACAATACCCATAGGCAAGTGGAACGGAGCAGGATGCCAGGCTTTAAGGAAAGCTTATCCGAAAATGGTGAAAAAGATTGGGGATGAGGGATTTATCAACCCTGAGGTTAGTGAGTCCTCCAACTATCTCGCGGCCTATTGCCGTGACCTTGCCTTGCGTTATGATATTGACGGCATACACCTCGACTACATACGCTATCCTGACCAATGGAAGAGCATACGCAATCGCCACCAAGCCAGGGAGAATATCACACGCATTGTGAGGGTCATAAACAGCGAGGTAAGAAGGGTGAAGCCCTGGGTTGTACTCTCCTGCTCGCCTGTGGGCAAGTATGCCGACACTCAACGCGCAAGCAGTCATGGATGGAACGCACGCGATATTGTCTGCCAGGATGCCGCGCAATGGATGCGCGAGGGGCTGATGGATGCCATCTTCCCCATGATGTATTTCCGTGACAACAACTTCTATCCCTTTGCCATTGACTGGCAGGAACGCTCGGCAGGCTC
>JAEEGL010814621.1_pt1 | contig 17735 bp, 9 predicted proteins | sample 9134231 | NCBI WGS metagenome assembly JAEEGL01 (sample SAMN16246548, study PRJNA631951) | gut metagenome | biome: gut microbiome; feature: rumen; material: fiber-attached | host: Bos | place: Iran: Karaj | collected 2018-10 | reverse complement strand
CGCATCCCCCGCTTTTCTCCCAGGCATCAAGTGCTTCGCTCTGGTAATAAAAGGGAATGCGTTCAAACTTAAGCTCTGGGGAACATCATTGTATTTGCGGGCATTATCGACAAACTCAATCCGCGCCTTAACCAAAGCCATCAATACTCTGCGATACGAAAGCGCCGCCCCCCGATAGGCCCCGATTCGTACATCCCAAACGAACCCCGACAACAACTGCATCGCATATTCACGGGATTCTTCGGGCACTCGCACGATCAGCGTTCCTGAATCAAATTCTATCTGCCAATGATTATTCACGGTTTCACCAGTTTTATTATGCATTAATCCCAATAATTATCAGTACAGACGTGCCGCGAAACGTCTCTAACCATTATTCACTATTCACTACTCCAAATAAATGCCAGAAAACTTGAAACACATTGCACTTGTTCGCTTTTAAATCAAATGAATTTCAGATAAAATCAATAGGTTAGTGTATTTGTTGTTTTTATCAAACGGCCAAATGCATCCGACGATATCAGAATCATTCCCCAACGAGCGTCTGCATCGTCGAGGGGGAGCACATTTTTGACGTTATTACTGGTTTTCCGTTCATTTTTGGTAGGAGTAAAAAATGAAATACAAAAACTGGCTTTGGCTTCCGGCTCTTGCCATGCTCATCGGCTGTTCCGATGGAGATGACAAGAACAAAGAAGCGGATCCCAATGTCTGTACCCCAAGGTGCGCCTGGGGTACCAAGTGCGTCAATGGAACTTGTATCGAAGAATCAAAGATCTGCGATCCGGAATGTACCGAAGGCTTTGAGTGTATCGATAATGTTTGTGTGGACACAAGTCTTCTCTGCCCCGATGGATGTTCCGACAACGAACAATGCGTGTCAGGAAAGTGCACTCCCAACATCAGAGTCTGCAGCAAATCCGTCTGCGACGATGCCGGCCAGTGCAGCAAAGAACTCGTTGCCTGCCAGGAAAATGAAGTCTGTCTGAACGACAGCTGTACCTCCCAGGAATGCGATATATACGCGGATTCTCTGTGTTCCAAAGACCAGACGCTTGCCTGTATCCCGACTGCGGAAGGTTCAGATATCGGTCGCTGGACGCTGTGCGATGCCAATATGGGATGCCAGCAGGGACAATGCGTCGACGCCGGACAGTTTGAATGCAAAGTCTCCGATGGATGCGTCGATGATAAAACACAGTGCTACGAGGGACGCAAACAGAAGTGCAATTCCAAATATGAAAAATGCGAAAACAATGAGTGCGTCATCGATCCGGATGCCAGCTGCCAAAAGCCGGAAAGCTGCGATGATGATGAGAGATTCCTCTGTACATCAGCAGCTCGCCCAGAAAAATGCCCAAGCAAACAGCGTTGCCAGGACGGCAAATGCGTTGCTGCTGTCAATGAAAAGGCAATTAAACTCTGGACTGTCTGTCACGATGATACCGACTGTGCCGTAGGAAAATGCATTAGAAAACTCACGCTCAGCCCCAGTGACAAGGGTGAAACGAATGAAGTTTTTCTTACCCTGCTGAGCCCAGAGATTCAGACCGGTTACGGGGTCTGTTCAGAAGACTGCAGCCAGGATGAATCTGTCTGTGATTCACTGGACAAAATGGATGGTATTCCCTGGACCTGCCAGCTTCTAACAGAGGGAACATCCCCCTATGAAGCGAATAACCCCGGCAAACTTGATGCAAATACTTTGCTTGAAGGCACGCCGTTTGGTGCAATCTGCCGTCCGCCGCACCAACTAAAAGCCGGATGGTCCAAATCGTTCTGCCAATATTGCGACGATACCACACCATGCAGCGACGGTTATCGCTGCGATCACAATATCTGCGAAATTCCCTGCAATACAAACGCGAACTGCCCGATGTTCTTCTCATGCAAACCCAGCGATGACGGCCTGACCAATACCTGTCAGCCCGATTCCGGCGTGTGTTCTGCCTGCAAAGACACGGACAAAGACGGATACGGCGTCGGTCATTGCGAGAATTCTGGCGTAGATTGTGATGATTCAAATGAACTCATATTCTATTCATCCGATCTGCCCAAAGTCTGCTCGTCAAATGACATGAACTGCAATGGCCTGACCGATTCTGATGAACTGCTGGGTTCTGACGAACACTGCGAAGCATGCGATTCCGGATGCATCCCAACGGCGCAGCAGTGTTTTGCCGGACATTGTGAATATGTCGAAAACTACTGCGAAATTGGAACGTGTTCAAAAGATGGAAAATCCTATTGCCCGGAAGCAACGCTCGCCCAATGGAGTGCCTGCGCAGATTACGAAACCTGCAGCGAAGGCAAATGCAAGCTGACCATCTGGAAAACCTGCGCAACAACCGATGAGTGCCCGGAAGATCTGGAATGTCTGCTCTCTCTGACATACCTCGATCAAAAGATGACCTTTAGTGAAATCGATCCCAGAATTCCCGAAGGATACGGTATCTGCACAAAAGACTGCACCGACGATGCTTCTGTCTGCGGAACGAACGCAACCTGCCAGTTGTTCAGGGAAGGCAACCCGCTCTGGGATCCCCAGAATACGACTTACCCCATTACCATCAGCGATGAAGCACTCAAAGCCGGGACGCCCTTTGTATCTTTGTGCCGCCCAATCCCGGATTCCGATAAAAATCAATGGTCAACAGAGTTCTGCCGCGAATGCGACAAGGATAATCCTTGTACAGACGGCTATATATGTGATGATGGTGCATGCCTCGCTCCCTGTAACGATGATGCGGATTGCGCGCTGCTCTTTACCTGCAGACCCACTTCCAACAACAAGAAAGTGTGCAAACCCAGACAGGGATCATGCCTTGCCTGTCACGATGAAGACAAGGACGGTGCCGGAGTCGGTCATTGCCCGCATATTGGCTACGAATGCAATGACACGGATCCCACTGCCTATTATTCCGAGGGTCTGCCGACAATTTGTGAAGCAAATGTTGACAGAAACTGCAATGGAAAGCTCGATGATTCAGAACTGCTGCACAGCAAGGAGCATTGCTCAAAATGCAATGATGCATGCGGCGAAAACAAAATCTGTATTCAAACCAGCAACGAATACAGCTGCGTATTCGATCCCGAAGGTGAATTCTGCAATCCGGGCACATGTTCAGAAGACAATTCCAAATACTGCTCGACCGCGACGACTCCCGCAAAATGGCAAGAATGCCCGAGTTATTACACATGCAAGGTCACAAAGGGCGTAAGCTCATGCGTTCTCGATGAAAACCTCAAATGCACGCCCAAACAATGCACCAACAACAATCACACCGGATGCATCGACAATACACCGGTGGACTGCGATATGACTTTCGAAATTTGTTCGAAGGGCGAGTGCATCATTGATCCCAATGGCAAATACGCTTCGTGCAAAGCCAATTCCTGCTTCGAAAACGTCGACAACTATATTTGCAATGCATCCGGCACCCCCGAAAAATGCCCCGATGGCACGCGATGCCAAAAGGGTACATGTATCACTGCCGTCGATAAGCAAGCTGCAGACATGTGGACAATCTGCTCCGATGACTATCAGTGTCAGTTCGGAAAATGTCTCAAGGAAGTCTCCGTTGCAAATTCAGATGAGACGATTGAACTCTACAAACTGGATTCCCGCATTTCCAAAGGCAAAGGCGTCTGTACATTTGACTGTACGAACGATGCGGGCATCTGCGATTCCATGACCAACGGTGATTCGCTGGCCTATTCCTGCCAGATCATTTACGAAGGTGATTCCCCATGGCCAAAAGGTAAACAGGCCCCCATCGACGATCTCGATCTCGAAGCCATGGCCGCCGGCGTTCCCTATGCCGCAGTCTGCCGTCCAAATCCAGACAGAGAAGCCGGCTGGTCTCTCTCCTTCTGTAGTGAATGCACTACGAATTCAGACTGCCAGAACAGCTACAAATGTTCCGATGGCCGATGCCTCGCTCCTTGCGAAAACAACAGCCATTGTCCCGTCATGTTTGAATGCTCGGACAACCTTTGCAAACCGATGAACAACGGTTATTGCGCTTCATGCGATGATCCCGACGGCGACGGTTCCGGCATTGGTCATTGCGCAACGCCAGGCGTCGACTGCGATGAGGATGATCCCGAAGTCTTCTATTCACCCGATATTGCCAATTACAAGAATGCATCCGCCTGCGCCAATACTGACGTCAACTGCAACGGAATCCTCGACAAAAATGAGCTGATCGGAACGCTCTATCACTGCACAGCATGCGGTACCCCCTGCGGCAATCCTGAAACCGATCCAGGCAATCATATCGTCAATGAGTGCAAAAAGGTTTCTGATGCCTATTCCTGTATCCGCAGCTGCGAAGAAGGATTTGCGTTCGAAAATGGAAACGATATCTCCAGTGGCTGCACCAAAATCATCACAGTACAGCCTGCAAACGGCATCCCTGAAGATATCATTCTTACTTCCGGTGAATTCTGGGCCATTGACAAAGATGGCGATGGCTATGCCACTCAGGATAAGGCATACGATATCTGGTGCTACAAGAATGTATGTTACACCTATAAATATGTCGGCAATGAACGCACATGGACGATTATCGAACGAAATACAGCTGTATTCGATTCACTGCATTATATCCAACTGAAAGCTGAGAAGACACGCAAGCGAGACTGCAATGATGACAACGCACAAATCAATCCAAGCATGGAAGAAGTCTGTGACGGTGTCGACAACGACTGCGATGGCCTGATCGACGTTGGCAAAATGAATCTCACCGGTAACCTGAAAATTTCAGTCGGCAATCTGACCAGCAATGACCTCCAGTATCTCGGTGAAGAATGTGAAAATGAACTCATTGTTGAGTTAGATGATGTACATCACGTTACCTGCACCAAACGTTATGATAAAAATGGTGAGCTGGTATCTGATTCATGTACACAGAAGCCATGTGATGAGAACACCAATTATTCCAGTAAGAGCAATTTCCTCCGATGCGATCCCAATACAAATGAAAAAACTGAGGAAAAATTGGAATCAGATGGATCCAAAACCATATATCACTCTTACGATGAACATCCGATCTACAAAAATGAGACAAAATCCTGTTCCGGTAAAAATGCTCATTATGTCTGTGAACGCGTACACCATCGCAGTACAGAAGGCGATTACTATCAGCACGAAGTGTTCTGCTGGGCTCCGGATCCCAAGAACCTCAAAGGTGAATCGATCGATGAGAAATATGGCGATGGCATAGACAATAACTGCGATGGAATCATCGATGACGGATTCCTGAAGAGCTGCAATAACGATAGCTGCGAAGATACCTACGACTGGAATACAGTATCAGAACTCAAAGCCACAGTTGCCCAAAAGAAAGAGCACTGCGATCCAAAACTGGATTTGGCCGGTATCTGCGGCACTGGTTATTTGTATGTTGATGATCCGCAAAGCCCGACATGCAATCTTTGCCATCCCCATACCGCAGCCATTTTCGACTTCGCCGGTGACAATACCGATACCAACTGCGACGCCTTCGAAGGCGACAGAGCGCGAACGCTGTTCGTTGCTGTCAGCGATGAAAACTACGGCGAAGCCGTCGAAAAACCAACAGACGCCCGCTCTGCATCCGATATCCGCGAATTCGCAACGACCCTGGATCCCCTGTACCATCGTCCAAAACTCAGCCTGCGTCCGCTTGCATCACTTCAGAAAGCAATCGAATTTGCCCGCATCTGCATGGAAGGCGGTCCCGATCACTACAACGGTGCCGGTTGCTCCCGCATTTGTTATGAAGAAGACAGCGACCATCTCTCGACTGAATACATTGATGCATGGTACTGCGACGACAATCCTACCGCAGGCAAGCCAACCTATGAGCAATGCAAGGCAAATCCATCCTGCAAAGCATTCACATTGCCCTGGGATATCGTCATGACCAAAGGAACGTTCGAGGAAACGGATGTTGATTTCGATATGACCTATAACCAGCACCTTGATCTGCTCAACCAGGCAAATGGATTCCAACACGAGACCGTAACCGAAGTTCAGGGCTTCACACGTCAGAACGTCATGCCCGGCAACGCCGTTTGGCGTATTCACGGCGGGGCCATACTGTCACAGGAAAACTGGACTTTCGGCACGACGCCCACCCAGCTCAATATCAAATACACGCATGAACGCTTCAGCTCTCCCAAAGACATCTCGGTCTTCCACTATGATGGTGCCGAAAAGACTCACTTCTACATGAGCGCAGTCGCGGTAAGAGCTTATGCTGCCAGCGAAGTCAACGATTCCATGCTGTATGACGGGCTTTCTCCGGCAACTCTGATTGGTTTTAAAGCCCTCAACATCGGGCGCTTTGTACTCACCAACAAAGCCTCCTTCAAGCTCGACGCTCCGAATGGAATGAACGCAGCTGCATTGCCCGCACAAAATCAGGCAAAACTCGACGGTCGTGATGGTGCAAATATCAGCGGACTCCCGGCTTCATCGCTGTTTGCCAACGACGCATTCAGGGAATGGAGACGCAAACATGAAAATGCCGCAATCGATCCCGAAAGCGATTCACTCATCGTCTGTCCGGATGGTTCGTTCATTTCCGGCGGCGGCGTCGGGGCTGTTTCTCCCTACTCGACAGCCGCATACAAACAGGCTCTCGACGCCATCGAAAATCGGGATGCAGCCAACGAGTATTGCCCAGTCATGGACCTCAAGGACTGGTACATCTATAACTTCGGCAATATGGGCGGAAACAACTATATGCGCAAGACAGGTTCTGACTTTGACTTCACTCGCAAAAACACACTCGCAAATGGTGCGTTCCAGTGTGCCAAAGACAAACAAAAATACGATGACGGCCATCTGAATGTCTACGATCAGTACGTTGGATTCCCTGGCGAAACCTGTTTTGGGGCTCCCAACAGCGACAGCATCACCGAAATGACTCAATACCAACTTCCTGGCGGTGCCGCCGGTACTGCCGGTGAATATGATGACAAAGCCATGACGCTTGATATCGATGGTAATAACTTCAACTTCAGAAACATAAGGCGCCGTGAGGAACTCGCCGGTGGAAACGGCGGAAACGGCATTGGCGGTGCCGGTGCTCCCGCATTCATTTTGAGCAACATCGATGAAACGAGCATCCTGCACGAACATTTCGGACAGCAATCCGCCTACGAGCTCGAAGAAGGTCCCGCATTCTGTAACGCAGACAGCACGAAATTCTCCAAGGCAGTTGCTCGATCCATCGCCATGACCTATCTGGCTGCCATCAAATTCGGAACAGCAGCAGCCAATAACCTCGCCGATGACAAAGCACTCATCATGCGCGGTGCTGGCGGCGGTACAGGCGGCTGCGGCGGTCTTGGCGGTGAAGCCGGTTATACGGGTGGTTCCGCAATCGGCCTGATTCTGTCTCCGGATGTTCACATCAGTGTCGCTTCCAACTGCGAAATCGTCGTCAATGGCGGAAACGGCGGTGACGGCGCCAATGGACAGGCTGGTATGGCCGGCGGCAAAGGCGGTAATGGCCAGAAATTCCAGACCTATTCCGTCACCAACCCATTCACGGATAACTATACATTCGCCCCAATGACTCTCAAGTCCGTCAACGGACAGAGCGGCAGCGGCGGCGGCGGCGGCGGCGCTGGTGCCAGCGGAAAACCTGGTTATGCCATTGGTATTGTCCTCGACTGCAGCCGCTACAAGACATTTGAAGAGTGCGGTATCCTGGTCAATGAATCCATCCGGCAGTTTGCCAAAGCACTGATCAAAACGACCGCAGGAACGACGAAGGGAAGCCCTGATGCCGCAACATCCGGCGCATCTGCTGCAGCTCCATCTGCCAGCGCACCTGTCGCATCCGCTGCAGGAAAGGCCGGTCAGATCAAGAGCAAGGCCGAGGATTTGAACGAAATCATCAATGGTAAAACCGCTGATACAGAAATCGTCAGATCCAACGAAAAAATTGCCTATATCTACAACGAAAATAATCAGCGCATGATCGGCAGCAACGCCCAGGGAACCATCACTCCATAACCCCCTGTCATGCCATGATTCTCAAAACTCCTCCTGAAATTCAGGGGGAGTTTTTTTGTGTGGTTTTGACTGCTTCGCACGTCAAAACAATCGGGCTATGACGGCAAATGCCGCCATACGCCCTCCCGGCCCTGGCCTATGGATACCCCCATACGGCCAGGGCTTTTATTAACATTCAATCATAACCTGCCCCATTTCATCCAAATCGAGGCAAAGCATCAGCAAACGTTCAAATCCAAGTGCATTTCCCCCCAACTTGCCCAACGAAGGCAATGCTTCAAGAAGCCCTTCGTCCAGAGGAAGCGTCTCCAGCCCCAGCTGTAACCGTTCTTTGTTATCCAGTTCAAAACGCCTGCGAAGTTCCTGTGCATCATTGAGTTCAGAGTAGCCATTGCATAGTTCAATGCCACAAATATAGAGCTCAAAGCGCTCTGCAACAGCACCTTCATCATTATGCCGAACAGTAGCCAGAGAGGCCATTGAGGCAGGATAATCCATCAAAAATGTTGGTCTTTCCATGCCAAGATGCGGCTCAACCCGATCGACCAGAACGCAGTTCATGATATCATTCCAGCTCCAATCCTCGCGCACACGAGAACCACATGCCAAAGCTTTTGCTGCGAGTTCCCGCTTGTCCAAACCAATTGGCGAAAAACCGGCATAACGTTCGAACGCCTGGGCTACCGTCAGCCGTTCAAAAGGCATGCTGCAGGCAATGGCACGACAATTCTCGCGGGCATTCGAATGCCATTCAGTACACCCCAGTGACTCACTCACACATCGCACGAGCTTTTCTGTTTCATCCATCATATCGCAGTAATCTGCTTCCGGACGATACCATTCGAGCAAAGTAAACTCGCGTCGATGAAGCGCCCCGTGAGGTTCATTGCGAAAGACCCTGGCAATTTCATAGATGGGTTTTCGGTAGCGGGATAAAAGGATTTTATGCGCATATTCAGGGGAGGTCTGAAGATAATATGGGGCATTATCTTCACCCCAGTGCGTCTTAAAACTCTCGATATAGGGATCTGTCGCCCCGGTCAGACGCATACATCGGGACTCTATTTCAAGATATCCGCGTTCACAATAAAAAGCCCTCACCGAAGCAAGGGCCTGTGACCGCTTTACAAGCGTTTCCCACAAAGGAAAATTCATCATGATTCAACCAAACCAAATGGCTTGTTTTCCTGCACTATCCCAATAGATGCAGGAAACTGCCATGCTATATCTGAATTCTGCCGGAACTGCCCTCATCATCATCATCATCATGTCTGGGTCTGGGCCTGGGTCTGGGTTTAGGCTTTCTTTTGACCGGGGCTGCAGCCGGTTCCGGCACTTCAGGTTTAACCTCTTCCTTCACCTCGGACTCAAGTTCCACCTTCTTTGAGACGCTCTCGGAATAAATGATATCAACTTTCTGATCGAGATACCCATCCTTGCGAACCGTCCAGGTTTCCTTGTAATCCCCGATGTATTTCTCAGATATTTTGTAGGGTGTCGTTCCGCGAAGAGATCCGTCGGAATTGTATATCCTCGCACCTTCGGGGGTACTTTCCAGCTTAATTTCAGCATGTTCACCCACAACGCTGCTGTTTGTGCTGTGATAATTCGAAACCGTCAATCCATAAGCCTCGATCATACCATCGAGCAGAGATTTTTCCGTGTTGCTAAGCTTGATCTTTTCTTTTTCGACAACGACAGGCTCTTCATCCTGGGCATTCTCCATTTCAAGATCATCAGCCTGATCTGCACTCGAAACCACCTCTGGCGGCGTATCGACTTTCGTCACAGCCATAATAACCAAACCGGCTATCATAAAAAATACGATAACACTCACAACTGCGATGAGCAGAATGAGATTCTTTCGAGTCGTCTTTGGAGAACGCATTTCCTGAGGTGGTGGATCCAGATGTACAGGACGACCATTGGTCGGAGCCGTCAAACGCATCTGTTCGTCAGAAATTGGCCCCAGTACAAACTTAATCCGCGTCGCACCGACTTCAATCTGATCATTATTTTTCAGAACAATATGGCTAATGGGATACCCATTGACACTCGCCATATTGTCAATACTCAGTGCAAACAGTTCAAATCGTCCACCGACATACTTAATCGTCAGATGATGCCGACTGGCAAACTGGTCATTCAAAATAACCATATTGTCCAGACCACGCCCAATGGACGTTGTAATCTTTTTCAACTCAAACACGACCGGTTCGGTCTCTGCCTGAAAAATGATAATCGACGCTCTTGCAACACCAGGGATATCATCCCCTCCCTGAGCCAGATTCGATATTTTAGCGCTAGCTCTCATATCTTCCTCATCATTGACAGGTTTATTTGTTTTATCCGGAACATCATCATCCCAAACACTGACAGGTTTCATTTCGGGCACGGGAACGACTTCACGCTGCATAATATCTGCATACGGATCCCCTTTGCGCTCCCGAACCCCCGATGTTCCAAAAGCTTCTTTTGAACGATACAAATCATCACGCTGCGCACGTCCATCGGCATAATTGCTCGTATCTACCTGAGCGTACTGTGATGCAGCCTGAACCCGACGATATCCGCCAAAATCCTTGCTTTCCTGTTCCTGTTCAAGTTCTTTTGGAGCCCCTCCAAAATTATCCCAATCATCCCATCCTTCGCTTGCAATGAGCTCGTCACCGCGCTTTGGTGCGTGCCACCCAGCTTTTAAAGATTCCTCATCCGTTTCCCATATTTTCTCCGGCTGAGCGTTTTTTTCTTCGTTATCCCCAAACCAACGCTCATCATCAGCCCAACGCCGTTTTTTTCGGCTCTCCTCTGTACTTGCCCAAGGATCATCGCTCCACTTATCAAGCTCAAACTCCCCCCTCACTTGCATTTCGGGGGGACGATTCGCCGTTTTGACGTGCAGCTCATCCAAGTCAATCGCCTGGGTTTTGCCAGACTGATAATTATCATTCATGCGCCAATTCCTCTTGTTATGCACATGCACAAACTCATAAAATATAACGTATCCTGATACTAAAAGGCAATATGGCAAAACACAACGCAAGACGAAATCATCGCCATACACAGACCATTCAGCCAAAGAATAAAAAAATGCATTCCAGGTGAAACAATTCCATCCTCATTGGCATCATTAGGGTGAAGGAATAGTCCTTCCTGTTCAGTGAGGTGAAAAATGTATTCATCCGGATTTGTCTGACCCCCAAATCCCCAGACATAATGCACGGACAACCGGGGGGGCGGTTTACAGCATCATTTTTCCGGACGCGGAAAGTAATGCTGAAGCGCTGTGCATGCCAGGCACACCGGGATGTCCTTTTTTTACGACACTGATTGTCGAAAAGGGGGTAGTGTGCCAAGAACGAGCGCATTTTGGGTTTCGGGCGTCGGTCGGCGGGCGGGAAGGGAGCAGAGATAACCCTAATGGTTATCTGGCGATATATAACCACATGTAGCCCATAAAACCACATGTCAGCATTGCATTCACACACTACACTTGCTTATCCACACAGGGGACGTCACGAAAACAAATGTTTTTAATGAGCCCAAATCGGACACCCACCTGAAATCACACTTATTTCTTCGACGAAAGCGATGAAAAGATGCAGATGAAATGAAAGAAATGCATGAGGAGAAAGCGGACACACGAATCCGCATTCTCCTCAATCATGTCATGACATCTTTAAGCTATGAACTGCAGGCAATTGGAAATGCGCAGCCACCGTTACATGATCAAACAGAATCCAGCAATTTCGGAGAACAGGAATACTCATGGATTTTTTAACCTGCCCGTGGCAGATTCCATTATTCAGAGACATGTATGCGGCGTTTTTTTACCGCCCAATCTGTTGAAAGTCCCGACCTGTATTCATGCGCAAATCTGATTATTATACCGACATACTCAGGACGAACCCCGCCATCAATCCGCCTTATCTGACAAACCGGGGCAGAGGGTATGTTTTTGTCCTCATTTTGCTCTACATACTCACGGGAATTCTCCTGGCCTGTTCACAAACCGATTTGGCAGAATTTTTCGCAGCCGCTGCAGCTGCTGCGACACTATTACTGGCCATTCTTTATACAAAAGCCATCATCTGCTGGAAATCCATCCAGTCATGCACATTCACCCTGAGCATGGAAACCGGATGCTCCCCCCTGCAGCTGCATACGACGACGGAAATCAGCTGTACTCTGCAAAATCATTTGCCATGGCAAATTCGAATAGAAGCATTTCGGCTTGCCCATACTGATCATTTACAAATCCATGATGAAAAAGCGGAGAATATCGATATTGCCCCACACAGCGAACATACTCTCCGTCTCAAGGCGAGGACTCAGTCTGCCGGCAAGGGAAGAATTCTGGGTATTGGTCTTATTTTAACAGATTCAACGTACATTTTTTATTCCGAAAACCACATTGAACAAAACGAAACCTTTTCGATTCTGCCCGGATTCACATGCAAAAAGCGCCATTTTGCCCATATTCCAGCATCATTGCTGTCGGGGATGAAGCCGAGTCGTTTCAGTGGAGATGATGAGATCGACAGAATTCGTCCCTGGCTGTCCCAGGATTCCATACGCAGAATTTGCTGGCGCGGCTATGCAAAGCGCCAGGAACTGACGGTTTTGCAGCAAACGGAACAAAAACCGCAGATGATACTCCTGCTCATTGATGCAGGACCTCACATGCGGGTGCTCCATCCAGATAAAACCAATCCGATTTCCCGCTGTCTCCCCTTTCTTGCACGATGCTGTGCCTATTTCGAAACAGCCAGCATCATTGTATATGACGAACTGCATGCAGACATCATTGCCAATAATCTCATTCCCAATCAGGCCATAAAAAAATATGAACGCTGGCTGCTCGAAACGCTGGAGTGGCAGCCACCGAATCAGAATTCTGAATCAGCCGAGTACATCTGGAAGGAAGCTGCCGAGCAGCTTCATCTGGATTACAAATTGTACAAACAGGTCGATTTTTCCAGACCATTTAAAAATGGCATCAGAATCGATTTGAGAGGGCTCATTTGCTGGGCTGCTGCGGATCTTGCTGCAGCAGAACTTGAACGAAATCACCCTGCCAAAGCCTCAGATCTTCTCAAAAAGCCCTATCTCAAGTTACTGACATTTTTTATCCGCAGACGATGCAAACTGCAGAATACCTCGCTTCCCCCCAATACACCGACGCCAGATCTGAATCAGGCTGTTCAGGCCATATTTAAGATCATTCGCCGCCAACAGCCGCAGGGAATCGTATGGATTTCCGATTTTGCCGTCCCCCTCGAATCACAGCCACTCGACAAACTGTTCGGATTTATCCGAAAAAGCCGCATTTCAGCAATTGCAGCCAGCGAACCGATGCCCGAGCACTGTCTGAATTTCAATATCCACGATGGGAGAACCGTTCGCGAGTCCAATTTTCAAAAGCTGAGGACATGTATGGAGATCTGGTCACAGGATGACACCGGTTAAAACATGCGGCGGCGTATTGGCTTGCCAATAGCCGGCGCACGGGCGGCGTATTGCCCGAATACGGGCAATAGCGCCCGAAACCAGTACAAAAAAAGACGGCCAACGCCGCCTTTCTTACCACAAAGCTCCCAAGACGATCTCAATCATCGGAATCTTCCTCATCATAATCGTATTCGGAATCCTCATCATCCGACTCGTCCTCCATAAAGAGGTCATCATCGGCCTCGTCACCGAGGGCGGCGCGCAGCTTATCGATGCCGCTGCGTTCAACCTGTCGGATGCGCTCGCGCGTAAGGTTTAACAGCATGCCGACATCTTCCAGGGTGATACCGCCGCGATCTGCGACATCAAGGGCGCACGTTTCCGTCATTTCCCAAACTTCGAGATCGGGGAAATTCATCTTGATGGATCCGGACTGAGGAACGATGTCCAGATAGAGGTGATATTTGCACGAAACCCACGGACAGGGGCGAGGGGCATTTCGGCAATCACCACGGGAACGCGGTCTGAACTGTTCAAAAGCCTGGAAGATGAGCTGAGCTTCTTCGATTTTCTCCCGGGTCAGCCCTCGCACTGCAAGAGTCTTGGAACGACGAAGCCCCCGTCGTGCACCCCTGCGTGCTGTCGTTGTACGAATAGGACGCGAAGGACTCGACTCATCAGTCATGGAACAACTCACCTAAGCTAAAGAAAATACGCAACATGGGAAACTTATCCCAACCATAACAAATGATTATTTGAACCCAAAAAGCCATTTCTGTCAAGTGATCAAGCACATGGGCTGTTCATTTCCTTGAAATAATCTTTAAAGCGTTATAATCTACCAAAGTTCGTTTTCGTAACGATTATAGCTGCCTTTATTCGGGAAACCGGCGGCCCCCATCAAATCCAAATAAGGAGTTCAGGCATTATGACAAAACATCTTAAACTTGCAGGCAGAACCATTCTGCTTGGGCTGGCGCTTTTTATCAGCTTGCCATCGGTGCAGGCACTGGCCCAGAACATCCAGACATATCGGGATGAAATCCGTCAGTATCAGAACCGCGTCGAACAAATCAAGACAGGCGATCCATCGAGATACAACACAGAAATGTCGCAAATTGCGAGCTGGATAGATGAATCCCTTATTCTGATTGGCAAGGATGAAGTCGACAAGGTCAAGAGTCTCGTGCTGAAAATCGGTGTCTACGTCGATTTTGTCGAAGCATCCATGGCTCGCGACGTTGCCATGAAGGGCGCCATCGAAGCCGAAACGCAGCTCAAGGCGCTCAAAGCCGAATACGGCAAGCTTGATGCACAGGTTCAGCAGCTTACTGCCGAAGAATCGATTCTCCAGGAAAAAATCAACAGCCTCAAAAAGTAATTTCAGCAGGAGCATATATGAAAAGAAATCCCATCTATCATCTCGTTCTTTGCAGCGCACTCGCAGCTCTGAGCATGACCGCATGCGGTCCTCAGGAAAAACCTGCTGAACTCGTACAGCTCGAAACCCTCCGCAGCAGCGAAGAATCTGCCCAGATTAACGGCGCAGCCCCTGATGCCTATAAAGTCTGCACGGATTTGACAAACAAAGCCATCAGCGCCTGGCAGGACAATGAAATGACGAAAGCCAAGACCTATGCTGCACTTGGTCAGCGTCAGTATGCCACAGCCAAGGCAAAAGCCAGCATGAACGATGCTGCAAACAGAAAAGCCGCTGCCGAAAAGGAAATTCAGGAACTCAAGCTTCAGACGGAAACGCTCCAGGCCAAACAGGATGGTCTGGAAAAGAGCATCGCCCTGATGAAAGCAAATATTTCCGATTCCGACACAGCCAATGTGGAGCACAGAATCCAGGTCGCCATTACCGAACGCGAAAAGGCCGTCGGCGTGGAAGCCCCGCTCACCCAGAAAGACACTTTTGAAGCGGCGGAAGCCAAGCTCAAGGAAGCCGGTGAAAAAAGCGCATCCGGACAGCGAGAAACCGCAGGTGCCCTGGCCGAAGAAGCCCGTCTGCTCTTTGCCAAAGCCTATGAACAAGCCAAACCGGCGTTCGATAAAAAACAGCTTTCCGCACAATCAGCCGAACGTCAGAAAGCCATCTTTACCGAAGCTCAGAGCATCGTCGGCCCCTCGTACGTCTTTACGGATATCAGAAGCACAGTGATCGTCCTTGCTGCTGCCTTCGAAAAGAATAAAACCGACATTCTGCCGGTAAAACTCGACGCACTGCGCAGAATCGCAGAACTGATCAAAAAATACCCCGATGCCACGGTTATCATCGAGGGCCATGTTCAGAAAAGTACCAAGAATTACTTCGAGGTCAGCCAGCGCCGTTGTGACGCCGCCCGCGATTACCTGATCAGCCAGGGCGTCGAATACAAACGCATGATGACGACCGCCAAAGGCAAGGAAACACAGCGTTACGACGAAAAGAATAAGGCCGACCGGCCGCTCAACGACCGCGTCGAAATCATCATCGCTTTGCCGTAATTGTCCGGGGTAATTGTTTTTTTGTTTGGGGGCAGCCGCCCCCTGCGCTGCTATTGGCAAGCCAATACGCAGCTACCCCCACTGCGGGGGAGTTAGCCCCCGCAACGCCCCCCGCATCACCGAATCCAAACAATTCGCCTCAGTTCGCAATGGGCCATTCACTTCGTCTCTCGCGCCTGTCGGCGCTCCGGCTTGTGTCAGACCGTTGCGAATCCCGACGCTCCGAACCACAGACACCCTTCAGTAGTTCCATAAGCTATGGATGACAGATTTATAAGAGTTAAGGCGCTCTGCGGCGAGTCACTTTTCGAAGCACTCACGAGGGCGCATATTTGTATCATCGGATACGGTGCCGTCGGCAGTTTTGCTGCCGAAGCACTCGCCCGAAGCGGAATTGGCCATATTCGCATCATCGATGCGGATATTTACATCATTTCCGATATCAACCGACAGCTCGGTGCAAACACAGAAACGATAGGACAGTCCAAGGCAGAAATCGGAAGCCGCCAGCTGAAGCTGCTGAATCCAAATTTGGATCTTGAGTGCAGGGAAATGCTCATTAACCAGCAGAATCTTTGCGAAATCAGCAAACCTTTTGAGGATGGCATCCGCCCCGAGTGGGTCATCGATGCCATCGACATGCTGGATTCAAAGGTAGAAATACTGGCATACTGCGTGCAAAACGGCATCAGGGTATTGTCCAGCATGGGGGCAGCCAGAAAAAGCGATCCATCAAAGATCACATATAATGATATATCCAGGACGGAAATCTGCCCGCTGGCGCGCGAAGTCCGAAAGAGACTGCGGGCTCTGGGAATTGTGACAGGCATCGGTTGTGTCTATTCCCAGGAACCCCCAATCCAGCAAAGCCATCAGCCGGGAAACCATTCTTCAGGAAACCGGATTTGTCGCCCTTGTCTGGGGAGCATTATTACAACAACAGGAACATTTGGCCTGCGTCTGGCATCAGAATGCATAAAAGAAATCACAGAAAAAGCAGACCATAATGACATAGATTGACAACAGCTATCAAAAGATGATAGTAATCACGATCGACGTAGATTCTACGGCAGAATTGAATACCAGGTTTATAATGGGGTCTTCAGCATAGAGCTGAAAGCTAAGGAGACATAGGTATGCATCTGAGAAGAGGGAAGCTTGGTTTAAGCGCAGCATTAATCGCCGGTGCAATGATTTTTGCACCGCTGACCGCCGCCGCACAGGAAGGTTTTGATTTTGGCACCGAAGGCGAAGGCAGTAGTAGTGGTGATGGTGGATTTGATTTCGGTAACGAAGGTGAAGGCGGCGGCGCTGCAGCGAGTGCTCCGGCGGCGGCACCGGCAGTCATCGATACCGGAAGCCCGGCATATGCACGGTATACGGAAGCCCAGGGATTGATTGACTCCAAACAATACCTGCAGGGAGCTCAGGTTCTGAGCGATGTCATTATGGCCGGTGATGATGCATCCTTTGCCATGGGCGCACAGCTCCATTACGAAATGGGACGCGCTCTTTATGAAGCCGGATACTATCAGTCCGCTCTCAACCATTTTGATATGGTTCTTCAGGCAGGTCCTGCTTCGAAAGAATATGACCTGACGCTCCAGTACCTCGTTCTGATCGGCCGTGAACTTCCCGGTGAACCTCGTCGTTATTCCCGTATTTACGAGAATTATCTCAATAAGTTCCCCACCGAAGTCAACCCGACCCTGACTTCGGAAGTCGGCTACCTGCTCGCCATGGCCGCTTATCGTGAATCCAAACTGGATGATGTTGTTTT
>JAEEGL010690063.1_pt1 | contig 17735 bp, 20 predicted proteins | sample 9134231 | NCBI WGS metagenome assembly JAEEGL01 (sample SAMN16246548, study PRJNA631951) | gut metagenome | biome: gut microbiome; feature: rumen; material: fiber-attached | host: Bos | place: Iran: Karaj | collected 2018-10 | reverse complement strand
TAAAAAACATTTACATTTATCAATTTTCATTGAAAAACAGAGTTATGGTTGATAAAAATCTAAATAATATCTTCTTACATAATACTATTAATTTAAACTATTTTTATGATAAATAACATAATAGATTAATAATGGATTCTTTTAATTAAGATATACAAATTAGAAAAGAACTTAAAATACTTATTAATCATAATAAAGAAGGGAGTTTATGGTAAAAACAGTTGAAGAGATACAATCCAACTTAGATTCTGGGCATGCAGTTGTCTTAACTCCTGATGAATTAAAAACTAAATTTCGTAATGGTGAGGAAGTTAGTGTAAATGATGTTGATGTAGTAACCTGTGGTACAAGTGGGGTAATGAGTGGGACGACAGCACTATTCCACATACCTGTGGCAGAACCGGGTTCATTTAACAAAGCTAAGGAAGTTTACCTTAACGGTATTCCAGCTTATCCTGGACCATGTCCTAATGAATTGTTGGGAACAGTTGATGTAATTCTTTATGGAACAAATCATAGTACAACGATTGAAAATTATGGTGGTGGATTTTTAATCAAAGATTTGATTGAAGGTAAAGAAATAGATGTTAAAGTAATTGATGTTGAAGATAACGAATTCAATACTACAGTTACACTGGAAGATTTACCAACCGCCAGGCTAATTGGAACGCGAAATGCATTCATGAATTACAGTTCATTTACAAATCCTGACAAAGTTTCTGTAAAATCAATTTTTAATGCTGCTCCAATGGAAGGACCTTACAATTCTTTCACTTTCAGTGGATGTGGTGAAATCAATCCATTACAAAACGATCCCGAACAAAAAATTATCACAAAAGGAACAAAAGTATTGTTGAATGGAGCAGAAGGAGTCGTAATAGATAATGGAACCAGAAGTACATCTGAAAAACCTAACCTAATGCTGACGGCAGATATGAAGGATATGAAATCATATTACTGTGGTGGTTTCCAGACAGGTATGGGTCCCGAAATATTTAATTCTGTGGCTATACCAATCCCTGTATTGAATGAAAATATTCTGGAAAATCTTAAAGTTTTAAACAAAGATATATCATTACCTGTTTGTGATATTCATGGAAGACATTTACCAATTGCTACTGTGGATTACACTGTTTGGGAAGATGTAGATTACAGACCAACTACAGAACCAGACATGTGTTTCAATTGTATTCCTTGTTTACCTGCACTTTATTGTCCAACAAATGCATACGATAAAGATACAAAAACAGTTAATTCGGAGTTATGTTTTGGATGTGGTTATTGTTCTATGGTTTGTCCTAGAGGAATTCCAAGTATTAATATGGGAAGTATTTCCATAGAAGCCGAGGGTAAAACTAGAAAAATAGATGTAACTTGTCGTCAATCAGATAAAAAACGAGCTTTGGATATTTCTGAAGAACTAAAAACAAAGATTTTAGATGGTTCATTTAAATTATAACCCTTTTTCTATTATTTTTTCTATTTTCAAAATTTATTAATAAATCAAAATTCATAGTTATATATGTATGATAAGAGCAGTATTTTTTGATATGGATGACACTTTATATGATACTTCGGGATTTGCTGCCATTGCTCGTAGGGCAGCAGTAAAATCTATGGTACATAATGGACTTAAATGTAGTGAAGATGAGGGTTATAGAAGATTAATGGAAATAGTTAAAGAAAAAGGTTCTAATTATGATAAACATTTTAACATTTTGGTTGAAAGAATTAACGGTAATCCTGATCCATTAATTGTTGTAAATGGAATAATTACATATCATAATACAAAATTTGCTATGTTAAAATTAGAACCTGAAACCTTTTCAATTTTACTTTATTTAAAAAGTCAGGGATATAAAGTAGGTTTAATTACAAATGGAAAAGAGTTAAAACAATGGGAAAAACTCGTTCGTTTGGGAATGTATCCTTTCTTTGATGATGTGGTAACAAGCGAATCAGTAGGAATTGAAAAACCAAACCCAGAAATATTCAACATAGCCATGGAAAGACTTGGTGTAACATCAGGTACTTCTCTAATGGTGGGAAACAATTTTGATGCCGATATTTTAGGGGCATGTAATGCAGGAATGCAAAGTATGTTAATAAATTCTAGATTGACTCAAGAACAAAAAGAAACTCTTGAGGAAATGGGTTGTTTATATAATGTAAGAGAAATAAACAACTTACTTGATTTAATGAAAATATTATAATAACAAATTGTATATCATATCCTATTCATAAATAATACTATCTTAAAAAAAGGGAAAAATTTTAATAACGGAGATTAAATTATGGAATTTTTATTATTATATTCTGAAATTATTCCAACAATTCTTGCTATAGCAGGAATATATTTCATTCTAACTGGTGGATTGGATGAAAATAAAACACAATTAATAGTTGGTGTAGGGTTATTTGCCTTTGCGGTAGCAATTCCATTTATTTTGTTATCTATACTCATTTAATTCTTTTTCTATTTTTTCTTTGCTGCTTTTTAATGGACCTTTATTTTCCAATTTGTCTTTGGCAGCAATTGATGCAAATAATCCTGATTCATATATGTTGTTTGATTCTTCTAATTTGGCAATGTATGCTGCTATATAAGTATCCCCTAATCCTGTTGCATCTACTGCGTGGGCTGTTTTTATTGCAGGAATATTATAAATATTATTCTTTGTGTATATTGTTGATCCTTGTTCTGCTTTAGTAATTATTATTTGTTCTAATGTATATTTTTTTAATAATTTTAAAATTAATTCATTATTGATAGTCTTTAAATTAAATGCTTTTTTTGCTTCATTTTCATCTAAACAGATAATGTCTACATTTTTTAAATATTTGTTTTTTTCATTCCAACTTCTTTCAATAACATTATTGTTGTCATCAGTTTTTCTTAAGAACCCCTGTGGAATCAATACATTTCGAATATTGTTTTCTTTAAAATAAGTTATGGTTTCAACAGGTATGTCATATGGGGATAATGGGGATAAAAGTACAGTATTGAAATCATTTAAGTTAACTGTTATGTCTTTTGGTAAAATGGGATTTTTTGGTAAAATTGCTTTTTGTTTTCTATGAAATTTTTCATCATAGATGTTGGTATATTCCATTGTTTTGTCAGTAAACACATAATTAATATCTGCATCAATATCTTCTAAGAATTTAGTGTCCTCATTAGCAATTGAAATAATGGAAGAAACCTTACATTTTAATTGGGTTAATGTTAATGTTTGGTAGAATACTGCTCCACCTATTTGAAAATATTCTTCTTGTGGTGTAATAATATAATCTTTTGTAACGGGACCTATAGCAAGTATTCTTTTATTCATATTTTCACCATTTATATTCTTCAAGCATTAACCCATTATGGAGTATTGTTCCTATTAGGAAATTATTTATGCCTTCTGATTTGTATTGTCTAATACTTTTGTTTGTTAATCCGCCAGCAATAATATGTTGGGTGTATGGGGTCTTTGATATGATGTCTTTGATAAGTATATTCTCATTTCCTTCTTTTGTTCCTACTTGTGAAATGTTTAGTAATATTGTATAGTCTGGTTTAACTTCATTAATTAATGAAATTATGTCTTCCATTTTAATATTAGGATTATTAGTTAGAAGCTCATTATTTTTAATATCAATGCTTATAATTAAATTTTCATGGGGTGTTTCTTTAAATATATTAATGGTGTCTTCTATACTTTCCATTGTTTCAGTAGCCAATATAGAGTATCTACAAATTTTTTTATTAAATTTAATATCATCAATTGAATTTGCACCATTATCTAATATTACTGGGAGAATTTTATTTATCTTTAAGATCAGCTCAGAATTATCTCCTTTATTTTCTATCTTGTCTAAATCAGCGATATAAACACATTTTGCACCAGATTTTTTAAGATTTGTTGTAATTTCAATAGGATTTTCTCCATAAATACTGCTTAATTTTGTATAAGTATCTCTTTTTCCAGATTTTCCACTTACACATTCATTATTTTTTACATCAAATACTGGGATAATCATTTTAATCTAAATTCTTATTTCTTTTGTTAATGTATTCGTCAATGGCATCTAAACTTAAATCTATAGCATTTTGTGCTAAATCTTCAGGTAATTCTGCATCACTATCCAAATCAATGTTGATGTCGATGTCAAAATTATCTTCACCACGTTCTAAATTGATTGTTATATTTATATCTTCAAAATCTTTTTTGTTGACATGTTTTAAAATATATTTTTCACTAGTAGAATATGCTAATTCAATAATGTCTTCAACTTCTTTATCTGTTAATGGAATCAAGTTAAAATCTCCTAAAATTTATAAAATTAGTTTTGTGTAAGGTGGTTAAAAAAAGTTAACAATAGAAATTCAATCTATTGTTGGATTTGGCTCATTGCAGCTTGTAGGCTTGCTTGTAATTCTTCAAGTCTGCTGGAAATACGTTTTTCTTGTTTTTCGATAGTTTTTTGTCTGATTTCAAGCATTTCTATGTTATCTTTTAATTCACTTTCAGTTTCATCTTTTGTTGTTTTAATGAGTAATGGTCCAGCTGTTTTGTAAACTTCTTGGTCCTCACTGGTTTTTGATAATTCGTCTAAAGCTTTTTTAGCTTCGTTAATTTGTAATGAAACTGTTTGTTTTTGCATTGCAATTGATTGAGCTTGTTGTTGTACTTGTTGGAATTGGTTTAATTGTTCTTGAACATTTTGTTGAATATCCATATTATCACCTAATTTTTTTTTATAAATTATATAATTAACGTAAATAGTATTATTTCTATTATAATAATATCTCTTTTTTATCCTTATTAAATTTTTAATATTTCTGTTGATAATTTTATCCATCTGACATATGAATTTATAGAAGCACGTAATGAAACAACATCATAAGAAAATATTTTAATAGTAATTGTATTGTCATTTAACTCAATTTCAGTAGTTGATCTTTCATTACGGGCAAAAGACACTTCTGGTTTAATTGAATTGTATACTATTTCTGCATCATGTGAGTTATCTAACTCAATACTAAAGATAGTTTCAATACTATTTAATATTTTTTCTTTTGACATAATATCACTCTGAAGATTTATCACTTAATTTAAATCCTTTGATGTAAACTTTAAATTTTGTATCTTCACCTTTTTTATCAATAAAACTCGCACTAATGAATTCTTTTTCATTGTCACGGATAATAATGCAGTTTTCTTTAATTTTTTCAGCAGATTTAATTACTTCACATTCTGAAAATAATTCATCAAGATCTGATGATTTGTTGATAATAATAATGTTATCACTCACTGTATTGATTTTATTATTTTCCTGAGGTAATGAAACATTGATATAAATACTGCTTTGAGGATTTTCATCATCTTTTTCTAAATTATAAATGTTGATACTGCTTGGATTTCCTTTAGTTTCAGTAATAATAAACAGTAAACTGTTTTCATATTGTTTTGCTTGGTTAATCACCTTGGAAAAACTAGCTTTTCCTCTGTTAATGTAAACTCCATTAAAATAATGTTTTAAAAATTGAGCAAATCTTCTAGTTATTTGAGATGGTTTTCTACTGGTTGATATAACAAGTTTAGAATTGATTTTGAATAACATATTAATTTCTCTTATGTAAAAATATATAAAAATAGTTAATAAAAAAGGATAAAAGGGAATAATCCCTAATAAAAATAGTAAAAAATACTTATCGTGCTTTAACTGTACGTTTTACTACAGGAACTTCTTTGAATAAAATTCTGTATCTGCATTTAGGACATTTTGATTCGGAATATTTTTTAATATCCACAGTTTGTCCACATTTAATGCATTTGTACATAATTATTCTCCTCCAACGATACGTTTGATATTACGTTTTGCAACTTTTCCCATTGGTGTTGTTGGAATGTATGCTCCACCAGTAAATACGTTACCACATTTTTTACATTTCCAGATACCAGCGTGAGTTCTTTTTACTCCTGGTCTGTCACATCTAGGACAAATGTGTTTTGCGTGCATTTTGTCTTCTATATCTCTGACAGTTCTTTTAGCTTTTCTACCATATCTAGCACCAAAACGTCCAGTAGATCCTACTTTACTTTTTCTTACCATTTTTTCACCTTCCATTAAGTTAATATTGAAAATATTATTTCATCTTTCATAATCTCTGAAATGTTTTGAAGATAATAAACAATATATCGAGTTGAATTCATTAAACAAAAACCTATAAAAATGTTACATGAATTTTACTCTCTTTTGTATTCATTTACTAAAAAAGTAACAACTAACTTGTTGTACTTCAAATAATTAGCTTTAAAAATAATATTATTTCGGAATTAAACAAATAGACACCTAAAATCTATCATCCTTATAATATAACTATATAATATTTTTAAACTTTATCTAATATATACTTATTGATTAATAGTATCAAGTATTGAAAACAACTCTCTACTCATGTTAAATGCAATATTCATGGACTGCATAACTTCTTGTGCAGTAAGTATATTCAAACCACATTTTTGAATAGCGCATAGAGTTCCATCTTCTCTAAAACCGATGGATAAACTGGCATCCATCAAAGTTTCTTCAACATATAACGGATCAACAATCATTTTATCATTTATTTTAACAACAGTACATAAAACACTTCTATTTTTGATAGGTAATTTTGTTAAGTGTTCCGTGTCAATTGAAATTTCATCATTCACAAATTTAATGGCAGGGATTTTTGTTGTTAATAAGGCACTAACTGCAGCTAAACAAGCAGCATCCATTAAATTTCCATCAAAATCTAATATATTTATGTCAATGTGCAACTTCCAAACTTTACTGCCTTCAACAATACATAACTTTTCTAAATCAATTAAAGGAGCTTCTCTTATGGTTCGATCAACAACTCTTGATATTTCTACAGCGAATTTATTTGGGGGTCCATATTCAAAGTGTCTGCTGGCAATAGCAAGTAACTCTGTATTAGTAATGATAATTCCCTTATCTGGTGCATTACTAAAAGGAGTTCCAATCTGTGCTTTAACTCCTGCAAGAACTGTTGTTCCACCAACGGATACCATTGCTGAACCTTCTGCTTTTGAAATGTAATCGGTTCTAATAGTGATATCACGATATTGTATGAAATTCCTTTCATCAATTCTTTGGTCATGATTTAATAAATCAAAAATCCTTTCTTTGGATACTTCTGAGAGAATATTTACCATATTTATTCTCCTCCGTATTTTTTAAGTAATGTTTGTTGTTGTAATTGATTGATGTAATAACATCCATCATAAGCTAGTTGCATTGCTTCTTCAAATTCGGGTACGGATAAATTCCCATCCATCTGTAAAAATGTTATTTCACCTGTTCTGGGCATTATGGCTACGGGCATATCAGCTTGTCCTGTTTGATCTTCTTCTTCTGATAAATCAACAACGATGTGGTTATCCACTTTTCCAACAGCACATGCACTAATCAAATCTTTCATAGGGATTTCAGCATCTGCAAGTGCAAGGCTGGCTCCAACTATACCTAAGCATCTGGTTCCACCTTCAGCTTCTAATACTTCTATAGAAACATCAATTGAACTTCTAGGATATTTTTCCAAGAATATTGCGGGAGTAATTGCTTCAGATATTAATTTTGAGATTTCAGTTGATCTACGATCAGGACCGGGTCTTTTTCGTTCTGTTACAGAGAAAGGAATCATATTGTATTTGCATCTTAATACTGCACCATCAGGTTTTGAATGTTTTTTTGAATATAATTCTTTAGGTCCATATACTCCTACTAATATTTTGTTATTTCCACATTCAATATATGCAGAACCGTCAGCATTATTTAACACACCAATTTCCATCTTCATATTACGTAATGAATTAAATGGTCGTCCATCTTTACGAATAAATTGTTCATTCATGTTTTTGTTCTCCTCATTATAAGTTCATTATCTTTGATTGAACGATTTTAATTAAATTATGTTTAAATGGTTGGTTTTCAATTTCTTCAATAATCTTTAATATTTTGTCAACATTTTCTTTTAAACCATTTATCCAAATTAATCCATTCTTGGCTACTATCATATCTGTACATGTGTATTCTTGAATCATGCTGGTTAAAAAGGCATTTTCTTCACTTAAAAAATGTACAGTGGGTTGTTTTACTCGGACAATAGTACCTTGATTAAATTTACCTAATCCATGTGATCTGATAGTTAACTTAACCCTATTAATTTCATCAACTTGAGCAACTCTGAGTAATAGAATATCTTTAATATTGATTATTTGATTCATATTTTGCTCATTTTTGTCATATAATTCTGAAGTTGATAAATAACCTTGATATGTACTATTAATATTAATAGTCCAGGAAGAATATGATGAACTGGTTACGCGTCCAATAATTAAATCACCATATTTTGGTTTATAAGTATACTTAAAGGGAATAACACTAATAGTATCACTATCTAAGAATACTATTCCAGTCATATTTGAGTATATTTTCCCATCTTCTCTAAAAGTTCCTCTACCTAATGTAAGATTACTATCTGATAATAAATGTCCTGGTAAAACGATTTCTTTGTTATCTACGAACATCATAGTTATCACTTCTTACAATATTTTTAAAGAAGTTTTGTTTCAACTTCACCATGAGTTAAACCACTTAAGTCTGTGTAAAATTTGTCCTGAAGACCCCCAGGAATTTCTACTATACCAATCCAGCTACCGTCATTTTCCCATTCTTCTTTAATTAATTTACCGTATTGTGTTATTAAAGAATAAGATTTGCCTGTATAGGTTCCAGGAATTTTAACAGCAATTTGAACTTTTTCAATTCTAATTGGAATTTTTGTTAAGATAGCTTTAACTGTTGGTTCAATTTGTTCTTCAACAGTTTTCATTGGATCAATATGTACTTTAGCTTCTTCCATAGCTTTTTCAATACGTTTTGGAGGGTGTGGAAGTTTTGTCTGTGGATTAATAGCTTCTTGTGAAATTTTGTTAATTATTTGTTTGGTTTTTTCTTCTTGCATTTTTCTTCTTTGGTTTGCAGTAATCTGTATATTTCCTTTTTTAATTATTATGTCTGCAACTTCCAAAGGATCAGTTGTTTCAAATGCTTTTTGCATATTTTCTTCAGAAGCTTTATCTGCTTTATGGGCATCTTTAAATATTTCTTCAACAGCTAAAACTTTTTCAATTTCTATGTCTTCTCCACGTTTATAGTCTGCAGCTAATTCAGCATCTACTAATATTTCAAATCTTTCACCATAACTTTCTAATCGTGCTATAACTGCATCATCAACATTTACCATTCTATTCACCTATTGTAAATAATAATTCTTAAATTTTTAATTTATTTCTTTTAATCATTTAATAATTTATAAATTATCACAAATAATTATTTTGATGATTTTAAAAAAAAGGCAAATATTTTTGGAAAAAAAACTTATAAAAAATAGTTATTCAAAGATGGTTAAAAAAAGAATGATGAAGTTTATTCTTCATCTTCTGATTCATTTTCTTGATTTTCTGAAGCTTCAGAATTTTCTTCTTCTTCTTTAGCTAATTTTTCTGCTTCTTTTTTAGCTTTTAATTCTGCTTTTCTAGCTTCTTTTTCTTCAGCTTCTTTTTTAGCTTGTTCTTCAGCTTCTTTCTTTTCCTGTTCTTTACGTTCAAGAACTTTATTTAAATAAACATCAATCTCTTCTGAATCTAATTTCCTGTATTGGGCAGTTTCTTTATCAACAATGGATATTTCAACACTATCATCTGCTACTTTGCCGTCAGTTGCTTTGTAAATACCTTCAATAGCTAAATCAATAGCTTCATCAAGAGATAATTCATCATTATATTTTTCTTCAAAAAATTCTAATGCTTTTTCTCTTCCAAATCCTATTGCTGTTGCTTTGTATTCTACTAAAGCACCACTTGGGTCTGTTTCATATACTCTACATTCGTTATCAGATACTCCTCCGATAATTAATGAAATACCGAACGGTCTTATTCCACCACTTTGGGTGTACATCTGTTCTAAGTCACCAATGTATTTTGCAAGACCGGTTACTGATATAGGTTCATGGTATTGTAATTTGTTTACTTGTGCTTGTCTTCTTGCAATATCCACTAATCTTCTAGCATCTGCTACTAATCCGCTGGATGCAGTACCTATGTGTTCGTCTATTTTGAAAATTTTTTCTATTGAAGTTGGTACTACTAATTTACTTTTTACTTTTTTATCAACTGCAAAGATAACACCATCTTTAGACACAATACCTACTGATGTTGTACCTCTTTTTACTGCTTCTCTTGCATATTCAATCTGGAATAAACGTCCATCAGGGCTAAATACGGTTAGTGCTCTATCATATCCTTGACTTGAAAATTGTTGCATTATTTTACCTCACTAAATTTTTTCTTTAAATAATTATAGTAATTAATTTTTTTTATTTTTCATTTTTTTATTATAATAATTATTATTACCTTATGTTATTAATATATTTTTTTCTATATCTTCTTTTTATAGTTAATTTTTATTATACTTTATACTTTTGATAAAAAATTTTATTCAAAAAAAAATGGATATATATTTAAAAAAAAGATATATTAATATTCAGGATATTTTATCTGATAATTATTTAATGTAATTGATTGAATGGGGGTGAAAAAAAATGCAAATGAAACATGTGTTAATATTTTTATTTTTAATGTTGTTAACATTAGGTTGTGTTAGTGCAGAAAATCAGACGGATGAAGTAGATAATTCAGAATTACCTGTTTTACAAGATGATTTTGATGATACTGTCATTGGGTTTGAAAGTGAAACAGTTTTTACTAAAAATTCATCAAAAGAAGATGTTAAAGAATTTGAAAATATTCGAAAAAACAATAAATTGTCATTGAATCCTATTTCAGATATAAAAATTGGTGAAAACATTTCTGTTTCAGGTAAATATGAAGATATTGAAGGGAATGCAATAGCTAATTCCATAGTGGATTTAAGGTTTTATTCTTTACCTTATGGATCTAAAAAATTGGAAAGCAGTGTTATTAACAATACTACAACAAACGATGAAGGAATCTATAATTTCACATTCACACCTGACATCGCAGGAAAATTATTTGTTGAAGTAGATGCTAAAGGAATTGAAAATCCATATGCAAAAAATAGTACTTCAATATATGTATGGCCTAAAAATACAACTGTTACTTTATCCAATATAACCTTTGATACTGACAATGTTGTATTAAAAGGTATGTTAATCGATGAAGATAAGAATGTATTGAGATATACTAGTGTAGGAGTACTTTTAGGGCAATATGTTTATGGGGATTATGATGAAAATCGAAATCTAAAATACACAAACATTTCCAAAAGTTATATTAGAACAGATAAAAATGGATTTTATACTTTTAATTATAAACCAACAAATGGTGGAAGATTAAATATTAGTCTTTATTATCCTGGCTATGGGAATTATAGATTTACAGAAACAATCTTAATGCCTTATATCTTGCCTAAATCTACAGTAGTTTCTTTAGATACTTTACCTTCAAGAATAGAAAATTATGATAGTTTTAATATTTCAGGTAAATTAACAGACATTGATGGAAAAGTTTTAAAATATACAACTATTGGAATATTGGTTGGTAAAATGCCATATGATGATTTAATCAATAATTACATTTCAAAGGAATATGTTAGAACTGATCAATATGGTAACTTTAAATATCAAGTATGTCCTCAAAATGCAGGAGATTTATATATCACAGTGTATTATCCGGGATATCGTTATTACAGATTTAATCATACAGATGCTCATGTTAAAATAACTGGAGATCTATTTGTTGAATTTGATTTAATAGATGATATTAAATTAGGTGAAGGAATAACTCTTAAAGGTAAGCTATTATTTGAAAATGGTGATGTATTATCCAATGAAAATGTCCATGCCCATTGTTCTCCTGATCGTGGTTATTATTATTCAAGTGCTTATGGTGAAGCAACTACTAATTCTAATGGGGAATTTGTGATATTGTGGTTAGAAGAAACATTCGATAATAAAACAACATATTATAAAGAACCATCAATACTATTTTATCCACCTAAAATAGGAGATTATGAATATCTAATTACAGCTGAAAAATATTCTGTATATTATAGTAATGGTTTTCCTTCATTTAAAGTAAGCTATTAGCAATTCACTTTAAATATAATGATAAAACCTCTTTTTTTATTTTTTTCAATTAAAAACTAGTTTTGATTATTTTAATAAAAATGGTGGGGAAAAAGAAGTTATTATTCTATAAATTTTTGTGCATAGTCTATTACATTATCCACAAATTTATTGCTACTTCCGAGGTAAGTGTGTGGATCTAATGTTTCGTCAATTTCTTCTAAACTCATGTATTTAAGAATTTCTTCTTGTTTGGAAACCATTTCACGTAAACCTGTATTTTCAGCATAAGCATCCATGGCACAACGTCTTACAAGTGCATAAGCACTTTGTCTTCCCATTCCTTTTTGTGTAAGTTTGGACATGAATCTTTCAGCCATGACTAATCCGTTACTTGCATTTAAATTACGTTCAATGTTTTCTTCATAGAAATCAAGTTTAGAGAATAATTTGATTGATAAGTTAAGAATGTAATCTGTTAAGATTGCAGATTCTGGTAAAATAATTCTTTCACAAGAAGAATTGGTTAAGTCACGTTCATGCCAAAGTGGGTTGTTTTGTAATGCAGCGTTAACATATGATTTAACAACTCTTGCAACACCACAAATTCTTTCTCCAGTAATAGGATTTCTTTTATGTGGCATAGTACTACTTCCCATTTGTTTTTCAGGGTCGAATTTTTCTCCAACTTCTGAAAGTTCTGTTCTTTGTAAGTTACGAACTTCTAATGCCATTTTTTCAAGTGTGCTGCATAAGTTTGCAAGTGTCATCACGTATTCTGCATGATTATCTCTTTGTACAACTTGGTTTGAAATATGTACTGGGTTTAATCCTAATATTTCAGATACTCTCATGTGAATATCGTAACCTGTTTCACCTAAAGCTGCAGTAGTACCAACTGCACCTGTCATCATTCCAACACAAACATGTTCTTTTGTTAGGTCAAGTCTTTCAAGTTGACGTGTTAATTCATCAATGTAAATTGCAAATTTCATACCATAAGTTGTAGGTAATGCGTGTTGTCCATGAGTACGGCCAATTGTAACAGTATTTTTATGTTCTTGTGATAAATCTATTAAAATTTTAATTAATTTGATGATTTTTTCTCTAATTATTTCTATTGAATCTTTTAGTTGTAATGATTGTGAAGAGTCTATAATATCATTACTTGTTGATCCATAGTGAACATATTCTCCGGCACCATTATCACATACTTCTTCAAGTGCTTTCATTAATGCACCGATATCATGATTTGTTGCTCTTTCAATTTCGTCCACTCTTTCTTGTTTCACGTATTCGGTTGTAGCTTTTTTATTGATTTCATCTGCTGCTTCTTTAGGTATAAGTCCTATTTCACCTTCAGCTTTAGCAAGTGCAGCTTCAACTTTTAACATATTTTGTAATTTTGATTCCTGTTCCCATACTGCCTTCATTTCAGGAGTACCGTAACGGAATTCTATTGGATGTATTGCCATAATAATCAATTTAATAATTTTGTTTATAATAATTAATTAGAAAAAATTATTCTTTGTTATTACTTCTTTTATTTTTTAAAATTAATAAAAATTTTTAAATCGGAAGTATATTTCCGTTACAAATATAACTTTTGTTAAAAAAAGCACTACTTTTTAATTATTTTTTCTATTTTTTATGATTCTGTACTGTAAAAAATCTAAATATTTTAAATACTTCTTGTACACTGTTTATTACATAATTTGAAAATTTTTCAGTATATATTTATATGTAGTTGAACAAATACACAAAATAATAAGATTTTTAATAAAAAAATTGAACATTTGGAGAAATAAATATGGTTGCTTTTGAAAGAATAAAATGTGGTATTGAACAATTAGATGAAACATTAGATAATATCCGATTAGGAGATAATGTGGTATGGCAAGTATCAAATCTTAAAGAATTTTCATACTTTGCAGAACCTTTTATCAAACAGGCACTAGAAGACAAGAGAAATTTAGTATATATAAACTTTGGACTACATGAACCATTAATACCATTAACAGATGAAGATTTAAATGAACTGGAAGAAGAAAGGAACAACCAAGAAACAGAATTTTCAATGATAGAAAGAAATGGGATAAAAATATACAAAGTAGATCCAATGGAACAATTCGAATCATTTACACTAGAAGTACATAATATAATTACTAAAGAAGGATTTGATGCATTCTATGTATTCGATTGTTTATCTGACTTACAATCAATATGGTCAACTGATTTAATGATGGGAAATTTCTTTAGAGTAACCTGTCCATATTTATTTATATTAGATACAGTAGCATATTTCCCAGTATTAAGAGGAAAACATTCTTTCGAAGCAATAGCTAAAATTAGGGAAACAACACAATTATTCCTGGATATTTACTCCAAGGATGAAGATGTATATGTACATCCATTAAAAGTATGGAACCGGTATTCAAAAGAGATGTTCTTGGGACACAAATTCAATCCAAAAACAAACAATGTGACCGCATTAACTGATGGTATGGAAGTAAGTAACTTTTATAAAGTCATAAACTCAAGTAATAGAAATGAACAAAACACTGATAGTTGGGAAAGATTCTTCACAGCAACTAAACTTCTACATGACACGGGAATTGATGTTTCAGATAAATGTGACTTGATGTGTAATATGATGATGGCAAAAGACAAAAAAGTATCCGAAAAAATTAAAGAATATTTTGAATATGAAGATTACATTGCTATATATGACAGATTAGTGGGAAGTGGGATGATTGGAGGAAAAGCTTGTGGAATGTTACTGGCACGAAAAATTATAGAAAAAGACAGACCGGATATTTTTGAAAAATTTGAACCGGATGATTCTTATTATATAGGTTCCGACTTATTTTACACATACATAGTATCAAATGATTTGTGGAATATCAGGGTAAGACAAAGAACTAAAGAAGGATATTATGAAGCAGGTAAGGAATTGGAGGAAGGATTAAAAAATGGAACTTTTTCTGATGATATTAAAGATGAATTCAGGAGAATATTGGATTATTATGGACAAAGTCCAATAATTGTTCGTTCAAGTAGTTTACTTGAAGATGGTTTTGGAAATGCTTTTGCAGGAAAATATGAATCAGTATTCTGTGTAAATCAAGGAAACATAGAAGACAGATTAGAAGCCTTTGAAGAAGCTGTAAAAACAGTATATGCAAGTATGATGAACATTTCCGCACTGGAATATAGGGTATTAAATGACTTGGATGATAAGGATGAGCAAATGGGATTACTTGTACAAAGGGTGTCCGGTTCCTATTATGGTGACTATTTCTTCCCAACAATGGCAGGAGTAGGATTTTCATACAGCCCCTACTTACCAACATCTAAAATAGAACAAAACAGGGGGATGTTAAGATTGGTTATGGGGTTAGGAACAAAAGCAGTGGACAGAACCCAAAATGATTACCCACGAATAATAAATTTAAATCGTCCTAAGGCAATTGACCATCCTGATGTGGCTGAACGACACAGATATTCCCAACATTCACTGGACATACTTGACATTAAAAATATATCAATTCATGAAATACCTGTAGATGAAGGTTTAAAAGTATTGCCACGTTATGGTAGAAAAAATGTTGTAGAGCATGATATTGATGCAGAGCAGAGACTCCGAGAAAGAGGACAGAATAGGGAAGTGGTATTTGTAAACTGTAATGGAATAGTACACAATGATACTTTTATCGAAATGATGAAAGAATTATTAAATACTCTTGAAACGGCATATGATTATCATGTAGATATAGAATATACTGTAAATATAGGTCCGGATAATACTTTTGTCGTAAATTTATTGCAATGTAGACCACTGCAAATATCCACAACCAAAAAAGTGATAGAAATTCCTACAGATGTTGGTGAAACTTATTTCCATATTACTAATTCATCAATGGGACGTTCTCGTAAGGAAGATATAGAAACATTGGTTTATGTTGATCCTCATGATTATTATGAATATCCATATGCTAAAAAAAGTTCTATAGCTAGAATAATCGGACAAATCAATGAATACTGTAAAGAAGGAAATAAAAATTCAATGTTAATAGTACCTGGTAGAATAGGAACATCCTCTCCGGAATTGGGAATACCAGTATCCTTTGCAGAAATAAGTCAATTCTTGGCAATACTTGAAGAATCCTATAGTCAGGTAGGATATATGCCGGAATTATCCTTTGGAAGTCATATGTTCCAGGATTTGGTAGAAGCGGATATATATTATGGAGCAATTTTTGAAAATGAACAAAGATTGGTATTTGATAAAGATTTGATAAAAGGTTATCCTAATAAATTATATGATATTAACTCTCAGTTAGATGAAGAATTGTATGATATGATTCACGTAATTGAATTTAATGATCAAAAATTGGAATTTTATCATGATATGAAAAAAGATGAAAGTAAATGTATTTTGATAAAATAATTTTTTTTTGATGAATAATCGGGTAATGTTCTTCGTTATTTATTAAATGTTGTGTGGTGATAAATATGTTGAAGATCAGCATAATTGGGGCTTCAGGTACTATTGGGAAAAATGTTGCATTTAATTTAGCAAAAAATGATGTCATTGATGAAATTGTACTTTATTCAAGGGAACATAATCATGAAAAAGTTATAGGTGAAGTACTGGATATTTATGATGCACTTGTTGCGGAAAATATTGAAAGTATGTTAATTCCATCATCTGACATTAAAGATATAGCAGGTTCGGATATTGTTCTTGTTACAGCAGGTATTCCAAAAAAAGAGAGTTCCACACGACTAAATTTAGCACAAACAAATTCTAAGATAATTAAAAAATATTCTATGGATATTGCAAAGTATGCTCCTAATTCAATTATATTAATAGTTACCAATCCAGTTGATGTGATGACTTCAATTGCATTAGAATATTCTGGATTTGAAAAAACCAAGGTAATTGGTTTGGGAAATCATTTGGATTCACTTAGACTTAAAACAATTTTAGCAAAACATTTCAATATTAATAGTGGAGAAATCCATACGAGAGTTATAGGTGAACATGGTGAACATATGGTTCCTCTTTTAAGTTCAACTACTATAGGTGGGATTCCATTAAAATATTTTGTTAATCATAATAAGTTGGATGTTGATGAACTGGTAATTGAACTAAACAATGCTGCAGAGGAGATTATATCTAAAAAGGGATTTACAGAATATGGTCCCTCTTATGCTATAGGTAACCTTATTTCTACAATTGTCACTGACAGTAGAAAAATATTAACAGTGAGTACTTACCTTGATGGTGAAGTGGAGGGTGTAACTGGTGTTTCGTTAGGTGTTCCAGTAATTCTTTCTAAAAAAGGTATTGAACGTATTGTTCCGGTTCGTATGAAAGATTATGAAAAATCAGAATTCTTGGAGGCTGCTAAAGTTGTGAAAGAATGTACATATAAAATTAGAAAGTTTTTGGGAGATTATTAATTATTTTTTAAAAATAGTTAAATGAGTTCATATTTCTTGTTTAAAGATTTTATTGTTCCGGATGTTCCTATGGTGTGAATTACTATGCGATTTTTTTTATATT
>JAEEGL015919368.1_pt1 | contig 17736 bp, 11 predicted proteins | sample 9134231 | NCBI WGS metagenome assembly JAEEGL01 (sample SAMN16246548, study PRJNA631951) | gut metagenome | biome: gut microbiome; feature: rumen; material: fiber-attached | host: Bos | place: Iran: Karaj | collected 2018-10 | reverse complement strand
TTCTCGATGCCCGGGCCGACGAACTCCATGACCTTGTTCTTGACGAAGCCGTTTGCAAAGGTCGCCTTGACGAGCGCGAGCGCCACGTCGTGCGGGCCGACGCCCTTCTTGGGCTTGCCGGTGACGTAAACGAGAACGACCTCGGGGGAGTTGATATCCCAGGTGTTCTTCAAAAGCTGCTTGACGAGCTCGGGGCCGCCCTCGCCCACGCCCATGGTGCCGAGAGCGCCGTAGCGGGTATGGGAGTCGGAGCCCAGTATCATATTGCCGCAGTTCGCCATGGCCTCACGGGCGTAGCTGTGGATAACGGACTGATTGACGGGAACGTAGATGCCGCCGTATTTCTTCGCGGCGGAAAGGCCGAACACATGGTCATCCTCGTTTATGGTGCCGCCGACGGCGCAGAGGCTGTTGTGGCAGTTGGTCATGGCGTAGGGAATGGGGAACTCCTTTAAGCCGGAAGCCCTGGCGGTCTGTATGATGCCGACGTAGGTGATGTCGTGGCTCATAAGGCAGTCGAAGCGGATCTTCATCTTCTTCGCATCGTCAGAGACGTTGTGCGCGCGAAGTATCTGGTACGCGATCGTGTTCTCGCGGCCTTCTGCGGGGGTCACGCCCTCGTAAGCCTTTTCGGGCTTGCCGTTCACGAGATAAACGCCGTTTTCATAAAGGTCAATCATTGTGCTCTCCTTCCGAAATCGTGTTTTTTCGGGCGGCTTAAAGCGCCCGTACAAAGATATGATACTATATACATTTACAAATTTCAACCATTATTCCTTTCATTGTTAAAATATAAAAAGCGGGAGCGCCGCTCCGATGAATATCGGCTTTTTTATTCAAATGCTGTTGCAATCCGCCCGGTTTTGCGTTAAAATGCATTTGGGACCGAAAGTCCCAAAGCATTACTTTTTTCAGGAGGAAAGTATATGACAAGGAAGATTTTGAGTCTTTTCATCGTGGCAGTGATGCTCTTCGCATCCATCGGCGCGATCGCTGCTCCGTTCAGCACCCGCGACGAAGACACGCCCGATATGCCCGAGACCGTCATTCTGTTCACCAATGACGTTCACTGCGGCATTGAGGACGGCTGGGGCTACGCAGGCGTTGCAGGAGTCAAGGACTTATTCGAAACCGCCGGCATCAACACCCTGCTCGTCGATGCGGGCGACCACGCACAGGGCGGCCCGATCGGCACTCTGAGCCACGGTCAGTACATCATCGACATCATGAACTTCGTCGGATACGATCTTGCGATCCCCGGCAACCATGAGTTCGACTACGGCATGGATCAGTTCATGCATCTCGTTGATTCCGCGAATTATCCCTACATCTCCGCCAACTTCATGCACTATGAGAACGGCGCGGCTACCGCACCCGTCTTCGACGCTTACAAGACGTTCGAGGTCGGCGGCAAAAAGATCGCTTTCGTCGGAGCCACCACTCCCGAAGCCATCACCAAGTCCACCCCCACCTATTTCCAGGATGCGGAAGGCAACTATATCTACGGCTTCTGTCAGGATCAGACCGGCGACGGCCTTGTTGCCGCCATTCAGGCCGGCGTTGACGCTGCAGCCGCCGAAGGCGCCGACTACATCTTCGTTATCGGCCACTGCGGCATCGACGAGCAGAGCTCTCCCTGGATGAGCACCGAGCTCATTCCGAGGCTCCACAATATCGACGGCTTCATCGACGGCCACAGCCACAGCGTTATCAATGAGACCGTTGAAAATGCCGACGGCGAGACCGTATTCCTTGCCCAGACCGGCACCAAGCTCGCCAACATCGGCATGGTCGGCATCTTCGCCGACGGTCACATCGAGGTCGAACTTGAGGAGTACAGCGAGGAATATGCCGAGCTTGCCGATCCCGACACTCAGGCCTTCATCGACGGCATCAACGCCGAGTTCGACGAGCTGCTCCACACCGTAGTTGCTTACACCGATCACGGCCTCTACGTCAACGATCCCGAGACCGGCAACCGTATGGTCCGCTCCCGTGAGACCAACCTCGGCGATCTCTGCGCCGACGCTTACAGGACCCTTCTCGACGCCGATATCGCGTTCGTAAACGGCGGCGGCGTGCGCGCCAATATCAACGAGGGTGAGATCACCTTCGAGAACATCATCAACGTTCACCCCTTCGGCAACGAGGCCTGCCTCGTTGAGGTCACCGGTCAGCAGATCCTCGACGCTCTCGAGATGGGCGCGCGTCAGTGCCCCGATGAGAACGGCGGCTTCCTGCAGGTATCCGGCCTCACCTATGAGATCCATACCAACGTCGAGGCAAACGTTGTCATCGATGAGGACAAGATGTGGCTCGGCGCCGCCGGCGGCGAGTACCGCGTACAGAACGTCATGGTCATGGACAAGGAGACCGGCGAGTATCAGCCCCTCGACCTTACCAAGACCTACAAGCTCGCTTCACACAACTACATGCTCCTGAACCAGGGCGACGGCATGGCAATGTTCGGCAGGAACAACGTCACCATTCTCCAGGAGGATGTCATGATCGACAACGCCGTGCTCATCAGCTACATCCAGTCGATGCCCGGCAACGATCAGTACGAGCACGTCGTGCAGGGCTACGAGAACCCCTACGGCGAGGGCAGGATCACCATCATCGATTACGACGTGCCCGCTGAAGTCGGCGACGTAAACGGCGACGGCGTCATCGATCTCGCCGACGCTCTGCTCGCAATGCGTGCCGCTCTCGAGCTCGTTGAGCTTCCCGACGCGAACCTCGCTGCCGCCGATATGAACGGCGACGGTGAAGTGACCCTTGTCGACGCGCTCATAATCCTCCGCACCGCTCTCGGTCTCAGGTAAAGCCGATACTACCCAAAAGGCGCTCCCGATCCGGGAGCGCCTTTTTTTGCGTATCTTCAGATCTCATTCTCCAATACTCCGTCCTTCATCATCAGTATCTCGTCGGTCTGTCCCGCGATCTCGAGATCGTGGGTGACTATTATCACGCAGCGGCCCTCGTCATGCGCGAGGGAAAGGAGTATCGAAACGACCTGTTCGCCGTTCGTCAGGTCAAGGTTTCCCGTGGGCTCGTCCGCGAGGATCACCCTGTTGTTTGCGGAAACGGCCCTCGCGATCGCCACCCTCTGCTGTTCGCCGCCAGAAAGGCGGGACGGGAGCCTTTTGAACTGCTCCTCCTTTATGCCGACGGAGGAAAGGGCGGCGTGAGCTCTCTTTTTCGCCTCCTCTGCGGGAACGCCGATGAGTTTGAGAGAGTACATGACGTTCTCCTCCGCCGTGAGCAGGGGAAAGAGATTAAGGCTCTGGTAGATCACCGCGGCGTTATCGCGGCGGTAGGCGTCGCGGTCGAGCGATGAGAGGGGCTTGCCGTCAAATACGATCTCGCCCTCGGTGGGGTTCTCCAGCCCCGCAAGCAGTGAGAGAAGCGTGGTCTTCCCGCTCCCGCTCTTGCCGACTATTGCATACGCCCTTCCTTCCTCAAAGGAGCAGGAGACGTTTTTGACCGCGTTCACCCTCTGGTAGCGGTTCGTATAGGTGAAAGAAGCGTTTCTGACTGTTAAAATGGACATATTCTCACTCCTGTTCTCTCAATAATCTTGTGGGCGAGACCGAAACGGCCTTTATTACCGCGAAGATGCATCCGAGCGCGTAAAGCGCGAACACCGCGAGCGCGGGGATCGGGGAAAGGAACGCCGCGCCCGTTATCACACAGGCGAAAAACGGCAGTATAAGCTGCTCCGCGAGCGCGGAAAGGGCGAGGCGGCGCCTCGTCATTCCTACGCTCCGCGCGAGAGCGTAGGTGTTTTTCTCGCTCCGGGTCATTATGAAGCCCACCAGGAAGCCCGCCGCGAGCGAAAGGGCAAGCCCGGCGGGGATGAGCCAGTCCGCCCGCCTTACGTTCTGCTCGTAAGCGGCGACGGCGGCTCCGAGCTCCTCGTCGTGCACGGTCAGCGCGAAGCGGCGCGCGCTCCGTATGCCCTCCGGATCGACCGTGCTGAAGACCTCGGAGGCCGCTTCCTTAAGCTCGTCGAGTCTCCGGTTGTCCTTTGCGAGGAAGGATATGGAATCGACGGAGCGCGAGACGGATATCCTGTCGACGATAAGCATGGCGGCGTCGAACGGCATGAAGACCTCGTTCCCGACGCCGTAATAGAAGCCGGCGACGGTGAATTCCGCTTCGCCCTTGCCTATACCGGGCATGTCGGGAAAGAAATCGGGATTAACGAAGGGATCGACGACGCTGCCCGTGAGCGCCGTTTCACCGGCGAGACGTTCGCAGACCTGCTCGGAAACGAGCAGGAGAGGCTCGTCCGAGGAGTAAAAATCCTCCCGAAAGAGCTTTACGCCGCCTCCGAGCGCAGGATCCAGCTTTTCAATCCCGTTGGGACTCGTCACGGCAAGGAGGGGAAGATCGCCGCCGACAGCGGGAGCGTCAAGGGTGAGCTCCTTCGTCATGCGGATATCTTTGACGAACTCGGGCAGACGGTAGTAATCGCCGAGCGTCACCGCCTGCGCCGCGCCGAAGCCCATCCGAAGGCCGGTCGACCGGGTCCCCTGCAGATTCGTCACGACGCAGATCACATCCGCGGAATCTATCGCCTCGTTCATGCTCTTCTCCTGCTTCTCCCTGTAAAGCGAGAGAAAGCAGATAAGCCCCGAGAGCGTCAGCACGACGAGCAGCAGCCCCGCGTGCTTCGCAGGGGAGCGGAGCATTCGTTTTAAGAAGAACGGACTCATAAGACGCCTTTCACTTTCCTAAAAGTTTTCTCGGGTTTTTCTTTGAAACTGCCGCCGAGTGGACGTACAGCGCAAGCGCGGCGAGACCGATCTCCGCAAGCGCGAGAACGGCGTAGACCCACCAGGGCGCGGCGCTCTCCCTTAGCATTTCGCGGAACAGAGCGGCGTCCTCGGAGACTGCGGCGCCGGTGAGCCTGTCGGTCAGCATTCCGGCGAACGCTCCGGAGAAAAGAGACCCCAATACGGAGCCCGCCGCCGCAACGATGAGGCCGCTCAGGAAGAGATAACGCCCCGCCGCCTTCGGCTCCGCGCCGAGGGAGCGCATTATGCCGAGCGTCTTCCGCTCCGCCGACTGATGTATGAGCATATACATGGCAAATATAAACGACGCTCCGGCCGCCATCAGGACGGCGAGCCTCTCCGCCGCCGCGACGGAGGCGTAAAGGCTGTCCTTCTGCGCGCCGAAGCCCTGATCGAAGCAGAGGAATTTGTGCGCGCCGAGGCCCTTTATATAGCTCCGCCACACGCCGTCCGGCTTGTTTTCGTCCGGATACTCCTTGTATTCGCTGTCCGCGTCGATCCTCGCGAGGAAATCCTCGATGAATCCGTTTTTAAGAACGATAGACATGAAAACCCCGTTGGTGAGCCCGGCCTCGTAAATGGGCTCGTCAAAGGTGATCTCCTCGCCGTCCTGACCGGTGAAGGTGAATGTCTCCGTGCCGGTCTGCCTTGCGGGGCCGCCGTACGCCTCGGCAGTCTGCGCCTTCTGCGGCATGAAAACGGTGTTGGGCGTGAAGGAGCCTATACGGTTCTTCCACTCGTTTTCCATGCGGTAAAGGCCGACGACCATGAACTCCTCCGCCTCGCCTTCGGGGAGGCCGTGATAAAACACGTTCCCGCCGAGGGTCGGGTTATTGAAATCGCTCCATACGGCGTCGTTTATGTCCGTGTTCATGGAATGGTTGCCCTCCGAGATATCCGTCGCGGCGCGGAATTGCTTTATTTTAAGCGTGTCCCCGACCGAAACGCCCGCGCTCGCGGCGACGCCCTCGTCGAGTATCAGCACCTTCGCGCCCGTATCGTATTCCTCCTTCGTGAAGCTGCGTCCCCGAACGATCGCGGCCTCGCCGTTCATGAAGGAATACATGCTTTCAAGATCGTTCGTCCCGAGTACGGGAAAGGAACGGAGCGCCATCTCATATTCCCGCGCGATCCCGCTCCAGCTCTCGTCCCTTAACAGCTCCTCGGCGGTGCCGTTCCATTCGGCCGCCGCCGGAACGCGCCTGTCCCTAGATAAAATGCGGGTCGTCATGAAGCCGTCGGGCGAGGGCGCGAACGTATCCTCGATCTGATATTCGACGTCCCTGTACTGGTAAAGCGCTCCGTCCTCACAGAAGCCGCTGAATATGCCGATGGACGCGTTAAGCTCCACGGAGGGAAGATACGGCATTTCATCGGCCCGGCCGGGCTTGTGCGGCAGGGGGTCGTAGCTGCCCTGTATCGCGTAGCGCTTGCCCGTCTCGAAAAAGGGCTCCGTACCGTCGCCGAAGACCTGCAGTATCACGCTGACGCGGCCATTATACCATTCGTCGCCGTCGTATCTTTTGAACAGCGGATAATCGGGATGCATGACCACGGCTTCCTCGACCCGGATGACGGCGGTCTGCGTCGTCTCTCCGACCCTCTCCGGCCCGCCTATCGCGGAAAGATCATACCGCCCGAGGCTGTCATACGGATCCGTGAAGGCGGCCTCGACCGTGCCGATCAGTATCACGTCTCGGGCGCTCTCGTTTGGATAGCCGCCTATCTGACCGCCTATATCCTGCGCCTGACCGAAGAAATCGCCGAGGCCGAGCTTCACCGTGAGCCCCTCGATATAAGCCCCGGAGAAATAACGGAAGTCGACCTCCCTGACCATGGGAAGGGAGCGCAGGTAATCAAAGTCCTCCTCTAAAAGCAGCACGTCCTTGGGGTTCAGCGTGAAGGAGCCGTCAAGGTTCCGCTCCGACTTCGGCTGATGCACTGCGATGGTGATCCCGCGCCTGTCGATGGCTTCCGGAACGCCCCTTGCGGAATAATAAACGGAAGCCGCCGTGCCGATAAGGAGCGAGGCCAGCATCAGAAGAACGAGCCATATCGCCGTCGACACGGGCTTTCTTGTTATTCTTTTCCATATATCCATAGGGTATCCCTCCCCGCTTTTTTCTTTTCGCTGTATTTATACCATATCTCCGTATAGTTGTCAATGCTATATATTAGCGAAACCAAAACTTTTGTGTTGAAGTGCGCACGGCTTTGTGATATAATGCAGAAAAACCGAGGCGGAGGGCCTGCTTTGCCGGACACCGGTCATTCCTTCACATCCTATTTCAAGCGAGCGACGAGCCCGCTGGTCGTTTTGCACTTTCTGTCGGAAAGGCCCATGTACGGGTATGAGATATCGTCCGAGCTCAAGGAAAGGAGCGGCGGGAAATACACGATCTCCATACTCTATCCCGTGCTCTATCGTCTTGAGGAGCAGGGTTATATCGAGATCTCCTCCGCCGAGGTCGTCGAAGGGCGCGCGCGGAGCTACTATTCCATCACCGATCTCGGGAGGGAATACCTCGAAAAGACGAAAAAAGAGTACCTCGAAATATCGGAGATATTCGAGGCGCTCATGAAGTAACGGGACTTTAGAAGTTTGTTTTATTTTTGCATGGCGGCTTCCATGGCGGCGGCCATGAGCGGGAAATTATCCTGTCTTATCCGGTCGTACTGCGAGAGCGGCAGAGGATTCACGCCGCGTCCGGCTTCTATCGTGAAGCCGGGCTTTTTTGTTTCCTGTATGAACCAGTCCTTGTACCCGGCGAAGCCCGACTCATAAGGCACGTCGGCAATGGAATAGCCCGAGACCGCCGCCATGTTCTCGGCGATCTCCCTCGCCCCCTCCGGCTCGATCCCGCCGAACTTCCAGTAGATCTCCTCGCCCTGAGTGTGGTAGGATACCGTGAGCGCGAAGTTGTGCTTCAGCGTGAATTCGTAAAGCGCGCGGGACTCGGGAGCCGAGAGCGGCGCCTCGCCTACGTAGTCCCTCGGCGCGGGCTTCGTGTATCCCTGCCCGAACTTGATCTCCCTCGCCTTCTCCCATTCCGCGGGATAGTTGAGGTTCGGATCAGTACCGTTCGTGTTCGCCTTCCAGCCCTGCGTGAACGGGATGCTCGGGAACGCGGCGGCGATGTCCAGCGCCTTGCCGAACACCTCGGGACCTGCGGCTCCGTTCACGAGATCGACTCCGTCCGGGTTTGCCATAGGAGCGATATAGAGCGTGACCGCGGCGTTGAAGGCCGCGGCGGATCTTCCCGAAACGGTCGCTTTTTCCACGAAAGCCTCGGCATACGTCTCCAGAAAATCGAGCACGAGCGGAGTCGTTATCCACTCGTTCGCGTGATGCGCGGCATTTATGAACAGCTCGCGCCTGCCCTCGCCCATCCTGAGCGCGCGGATCGGATTTCCGTCCCCGCTCTGTCCGAGGGTCTCGAGGCCGATGAACGGATATCTTGCCGTCAGGCCCCTCACGACGTATTCGAGGAGCGTCGATGAATACGGAACGTTCGTCGGAACGACGTTGAAGCTCATGGGAAGCAATATCTCCCCTCCGACGGGAAGCTCTGCGGGATCGAGCTCGGGGTTCGCCGCTGCGATCGCCTCCGGGGACACGGCGTATCTTCTGCCCAGTCTGAAAAAGGTATCGCCCTGTTTGAGCCTGTAATTCATAAAGCCGTAAAGATACGGCTCCGCCCTGTCCCATGTCAGCTGCCCGGCTATGCCGTCCGGCCTGAGCCCGTTCAAGGTCTGGAACCTTCTCAGGGCGTTGAGCGTGCGGGTGCCGAAAACGCCGTCGATCTCCGCCTTATACTGGCCCGATCTTGACAGAGCAAGCTGAAGGAGCGTCACCGGGACGCCCCTTGAACCGTAGCGAACAGTTTCCATACAAACGACCTCGTTTCGTTTTTTTCAGTATACGAAGCTGTTCTCCTTATTATGTTCGGATCACATGAATATCCCGGTAACGAGATACACCGCGAGAGCGGCGAGATATGCTATTACGAGCTGATAGGCTATCGAAAACGCGGTCCAGCGCTTTGAGCCGATCTCCTTCGAGAGCGTGGCTGTCGCTCCGACGCACGGAACGTAGAGCAGTACGAAGACGAGGAACGACAGCGCGGCGCGCGGAGTGAAACCGCCGCCCGTCATCGCCGTGAACGCCTCCTTGCCCGATCCCATGGCGAAGCCGTAAAGTATCGAAAGCGTGGAGACGACGCTCTCCTTGGCGACTACGCCGGTCAAGAGCGCAACCGCCGCCATCCAGGTACCGAAGCCGAGCGGCTTGAATATCGGCGCTATGAAGCCGCCTATCACGCCTATTATCGACTCGCCGACCTGCTCCTCGGTGAGGAGCTGGAATCTGAAGCTGAAGCGCATGAGGAACCAGATCACGACGCTCATGGCGAAAATCAGCGTGCCGGCCTTGAGTATGAAATGCTTGACGCGCTCCCAGACGTGGAGCATGGTATCCTTGAACTTGGGCAGGCGGTAGGGCGGCAGCTCTATCATGAACGCCGCGTCGTTGCCCTTGAAGAGCGTCTTATTGAACAGAAGTCCCGACACGATGCCGAGCAGTATCCCGAAGATATAGAGCCCGATTATCACGAGCGCTGCGTAGCTGCCGAAGAACGCCGAGGCGATGAGGCCGTAGACGGGCAGCTTGGCGGAGCAGCTCATGAACGGTATGAGCAGTATGGTGTTCCGCTTGTCCTTCATGTTCTCCATAGTGCGCGTGCCCATTATTGCGGGAACGGAGCAGCCGAAGCCCATGAGGAGCGGTATGAAGCTCTTGCCCGAGAGCCCGAAGCGGCGCATGGGCTTGTCCATCATGAACGCGATTCGGCTCATATAGCCGGAGTCCTCCAACAGGGACAGGCACAGGAAGAGCACCGCGATCTGCGGCAGGAAAGAGAGCACGCCGCCTACGCCGCTCATAACGCCGTCGCAGACGAGCGAAACGAACCATGCGGGAGCTCCGGCGTATTCGAGAGCGGAATCTATCGCGGGAACGGCGGTATCGAATATGAGCCACTCCATGCCCTGCTGCATCCATTTGCCGACCGTGCCGAAGGTCAGCACGAATATGAGAGCCATTATCCCGAGGAAAATGGGTATGGCGAGGAACTTGTTGGTAAGCACGCGGTCTATGCGGTCGGAAAAGCCCGGCTTGCCCGCTTCCCGCTTCCGCGTGCAGCAGGAGGCGGTGAGCCCGTCGATATAGCGGTAGCGGCTGTCGGCAAGCAGCGCGATATTGTCCGTGTACGGATTCGGCGCGGCGTCGCCGTATTCCTTGACTATGGCGTGCACCTTCTCGAGCGCCTCGTCCGTGAGGCCGAGCCTCTTTTCCACCGGCGCGTCGCCCTCCAGGAGCTTCATCGCCGCCCAGTGGGTCGGCAGATCCGCTTTCGCTGCAAAGTCCTCTATAACGTCGTCGAGCCTGTGGTGGATGGAATGGGTATAATCGTCGTAAAGATGGTCGGGCTCAAGCCGAAAGCCCTCGTGGAACTGCGTATGCACGGCGGTGATCAGCCTCTGCGCCTGCGTCACGAGCTCCGAAACGCCCTGCCCCGTCCTCGCGGAAATGGGAATGACGGGTATGCCGAGCTCGAACGAGAGCCTTTTTACGTCGATGCTGTCGCCGTTTTTTTCGACCTCGTCCATCATATTGAGCGCGATTATCATCGGCCTCTCGAGCTCGAGGAGCTGTACGGTCAGATAAAGGTTCCTCTCAAGATTCGTGCCGTCGATTATGTTGATTATCGCGTCGGGCTTTTCGTCCACTATGAACTGCCTCGCGACGATCTCCTCCATGGTGTAGGGGGAAAGCGAATAGATGCCCGGAAGGTCCACAAGGGTCATCTCGTGGCCCATCGTGCAGAGCCCGCCGCCTGTTTTGGAGGTCTTTATTCGGCCCTCTTTTTTCTCGACTGTGACTCCTGGGAAATTGCCGACGTACTCCCTTGCGCCGGTCATGGCGTTGAAGAGCGTCGTCTTGCCGCAGTTCGGGTTGCCTGCGAGCGCGAGCTTGACGGGCTTGTCCGGAAACTCATCCTTCTTGCAGTCGCAGCCCCTGCCCTTTTTGCCGCATACGGCGCAGCCGTCTGCGGAGTTCAGCATCAGCTCGGTAAGCTTTGCCGCTCTCGCATGAGCGTTGGAATCCTCAATATCCGTATCGACCGACGCCTCGAGCAGGCTCTTGCCCTCGCGCATGAACCGTTCCACGGCGTCTTTTTTTTCGCGGAGCGCTTCCTCCGCCTCCTTCTCGGTCATCAGCTCGATCTTCTTCGCGTCCTCGAGGCGCAGGGACAGCGCATACCCGCGCACGTCGAGCTCCAAAGGATCGCCCATCGGCGCGCGTTTTTTGACGGTTATCGCCGTACCGGGGGTAATGCCCATGTCGAAAAGCCTGCGCCTCAGCGCCGGCTCTTCCGCGGTAAGCCTCCTCACGTATGCCCTTCCGCCTATTTCAAGCTCCGCAAGCGTTTTTTCCTTTTCCATCACGCACGTCCCGATCGTAAATAAGTTCGCGATAATTATACTCCCGATGAAGCGCAGTGTCAAATACAAAAGCGGCCCGAAGGCCGCCCGCAGGTCGTATGACCGTCATTCGCTCTTCATTCTTCCGAGCTCGTTGCCGTACCTGTCGTAAAGCACCGCCCAATCCTCCTTCGATTCGGCCCACGCCTTCTTCTCGTTCCAGATCAGATCCGCCGAATCCGCAAGCTTGCTCTTCCTGCAGGCGATGAGCAGCTCCATACCCGCCGGGATCATCGTCCCCGCGGGGAAGAAATACGCCTCCGACCCCTTCGTCGAATAGACGAAGCAGCCCGTAAGGTCGATCTGGGAATCGCTTTCGTTCAACAACCTGAAGCTCTGCGTGGACTTCGATACCGAGGTGAGCTTTATACCGGAGACCGACTGCGCCGGCCTCTCCGGGAACGAAACGGAGAGCCCGCCCCTCTTCGACACGGTCACGAGCACGCCGAGCTCATGGTCTTGGGTGAGAAACACGTCCGCTCCGGAAAGCTTCGCGATGACCGCCGGATTGGCGGAATCCTGATCGACGGAGGTATCAGTCGAAATGACCGCAATAAGCGGATCGGCGGCCTTTGCGAAGGCCTCGCTGACCGCGTCCGGATTGCCGTGGTTGGGCACCTTGAGTACGTCGCATTTGATATTCGCGCCGGACTGTACGAGCTTGCCGTCCTCCGCTGTCTGCATATCGCCCGTGAACAGGAAGCTCCTGCCGTTGACGCGCAGCATCACGACGAGGGAATTGTCGTTCTCGTTCTTCTTGTCCTGCGAAGTCGGAGCCAGCACCTCGAAGCATACTCCGTCTACTATCGGGATTATCCCGCCGGCGGAGACCGTGATCCCCGTGAGCCCGCTCGAGATCATCTCGTCCTCGATAGCCGTCCTGTCGATGAGCAGCGACGGGATCGCGACCGTAGCCACGCTGCGGCTCTGGGCAACGTAATAAAGCCCGCCGATATGATCCGAGTGCCCGTGCGTGAGTATCACGCCGTCAATGCTCCCCGCGCCCATGTATGCGAGCGCGGAGATCAGGTTGGGTATGCTCTCCTGCGTGCCGGTGTCGATGAGCCAGAAATGCCCGTCGACGTTCACTATCGCGGCGTCCGCCTTGCCGACGTTCACGAACAGGACGGAGACCTCGTGCGCGGAACCGCTGAAGGAGACCTCCCCGTAGCTGCCGTTGGGCTTCTCCCGCTTTTCCACGCAGGCGGCCAATAGAAGCACCATTGCCGCGAGGAGTATGATCGCCGTATATCTCTTAAACATATTTGCCTCCATGATTTATTTCACGCTATGATTCTATCACATACCCGCGCCGCGTTCAACCCGCAAAATATGTCGAAAGTCAGAACGGGTATTGTCATTTCGGAAATAGGTGGTATAATTAACTACCGATCCCTGTCCGGAAGGAGTGTTATTATTATGAAGATTATAATCAAGATTACCGCCGCGGTGCTCGCGCTTTTATTCGTGTCCGCGTTTGCGGGATGCGGCAGCGGCTCAGGCAGCGGCTCAGGCCGCGGCGGTGCAAGGCCGCTCAATACCAAAGTGCCGAGTGTGATGTATTCCGATGCCGATACCGCCAGCCGTATCCGTGTTCCCGTGCTGGGAATACCGGGTTTCCCCGTATCAATCCGGGTCAAGGACTGTTATGAAAACTCGGGGTATTACGTGTTCTCCGCTAAGGAAAGCATGGAGCTGGCAGCCGATTTCGGCCAGGACGCCGCCCTTGAATGGATCATCTACGTCCTCGATTCCCAGTACACAGGCGATTACAAAGAGCTTGCGGACAAAAACACGCCTATCGACGTTGAAAACGGCGGCAGTTTTTCCGTCAAAGCCGGGCAATACGTCTACATATACTGCCCCGTCAACAAGCTGACCTCGTCGGAGCCCGCCGAGGCTTCTCCCATTACGCTGACGGTCAAAGCGAAAGGCTGACCGTGAGCGGGGTTAACGAGGGCAGACTGAGGCGGCTCGCCTCCCTCGCCCCCGTCATATGCTTCGTTTCGACAATTTTCGCGCTTCGAGCTCTCGCCCTGTTATCGGGCGGGAGCTTTTTTGCGGCAGTTTCGCCGACCGATCCGGAGCCTCGCGGCGCGTCCGCTTCCGAGATCGCCGGGAGCATGGAGACCCGCTTCGGCATACGCGTGCTCAAAGGCGATGATGCGTCCGTTCCCGTAAGCGGCTACTCCTTCGAAACGGCCGCCGACGGCGAGATACTTCTCGGCGCGCTCGAGCGGCTCGAGGAAACGCTCGGGCTCTATCCCGAAGGCTTCTTCTCCGCGCTGACCGGCGGCGATCCAAACAGACTCGTGATCGAGCTCACGGGAAGAATAAGCTCCTGCGGCGAGGGGTTGGTCGAAAGCCCCGCCGCGGTCGCGTTTTCCTCCGACGGCACCGACGTTATCGCCGTCGACGTCAGCCGCGGGCTGGAGCCTTCCGTCATAGTCCACGAGCTCTGCCACGCCGTTGACAGAAGGCTTTCGGAGCTTGCGGAAAGCGATCCCTCGTACTGGAACGACGCGGACTGGGCGGCGCTCAATCCCGAGGGCTTTACCTATCATTACGCTTACTGCAACGCCGCGGGCGTTCCCTATTCCGAATGCGGAGACATGGCTTTCACGGCGGAGGAGGACGGCGAGATCTGGTTCGTGAACCGCTATTCCACCACCTATCCCACCGAGGACCGGGCGGTGATGACGGAATACCTGTTCAGCCAGGGCGGGCGCATGAGCTGTATGAGCAGTCCTCATATCGCCGAAAAGCTCGGATACTATTTCGCCGCCGTGCGTTATTATCTCGATCCAGGCGGGAAATGGGGCGAAACGTTCTGGGAGCGCAAACTGAAAGCCGTGACGGGGTCACGGCTTGTTTATCATATCATTCCGTTGTACTCGTATTCCTCAGCCTCGACCGCGGCTCTCAGCGCCTGCTCGTCCGGCTTCGCGCTGAGCACGACCCGCACAGTGCCGCTCTCGTGATCCGCCTCCGCCTCTTCGACGAAGGACAGGCTTTCGAGGGCTTTCTTGACAGTCGCCTCGCAGTGCGGGCACATCATGCCTCCGACCGAGAGCGTGATCTCGCCGGGAGTTCCGGCCTTCGTTTTTTTCCTGCGTTTTTTAAGCGGGCGGTCGTGCGTGGAGCTCCTTATGTTGAGCAGATTGAGACGCAGCGCGTTAAGGCAGACCGTAACGCTCGAAAGGCTCATCGCCGCCGCGCCGTACATGGGCTTCATCGTAAGCCCGAAAAGCCCCGCCGCGAGAGGTATGCAGATGAGGTTATAGAAGAACGCCCAGAAGAGATTTTCGCGTATGTTCCGCACGGTCCCTCTGCCGAGGCGGACCGCAGCCGCGACGTCCTTCAGGTCGCTGTTCATAAGCACTATATCCGCGCTGTCTATCGCAACGTCCGTGCCCGCGCCTATCGCCATTCCGACGTCCGCGCGCGTCAATGCCGGCGCGTCGTTTATTCCGTCGCCGACCATAAGGACCTTCCCTTCCTTCTGAAGGCGGCGGACGACGGCCTCCTTGCCGTCGGGCAGCACGCCTGCGACCACCTCGTCAACGCCGACCTCGGCGCCTATCGCCCTCGCGGTGCGCTCGTTGTCGCCCGTGAGCATCACGACGCGTATGCCGAGCTTTTTAAGCTCTGCGACCGCCTCGGGCGAGCTCTTCTTTATGACGTCGGCGACAGCTATGACGCCTATCAGCCTGCCGTCCTCTGCGAAGAAGAGCGGCGTTTTTCCCTTGCCGGCGAGCTCCGAGCCCTTCCTTATCAGCTCATCGCCGCCCGATATCATGCTCTTGATGAATTCTCCGCTGCCTCCCGCAAGCTTTTTGCCGCCGACGACCGCCGTCAGCCCTCTGCCGGGCACGGCGGTGAAGTCCTCGGAGTCGGAAGGCGTCATGCCGCGCTTCTCCGCTTCCGCGACCACGGCGCGGGCGAGCGGATGCTCGCTCTTGATCTCGAGCGCGTAGGCCTTCCTGACAAGCTCGTCTTCGGAAACGCCCTCGGGTATCAGATCCGTGACCACGGGCGTACCCTCGGTAATGGTCCCCGTCTTGTCGAGAACGACGGTGTCGACCCTGCCGACGGTCTCAAGCGCTTCGCCCGTCTTGATCAGCACGCCGTTCTTCGCGCCGAGTCCGTTGCCGACCATTACGGCGACGGGTGTTGCGAGACCGAGCGCGCACGGGCAGGAGATCACGAGTACCGATATGCCCCTCGCAAGCGCGAAGCCGACATCTTTTCCCGCGATGAGCCAGCCAATTGTTACGGCTGCTGCGATCCCTATGACCGAAGGCACGAAGACTCCGGAGACCTTGTCGGCTATGCGCGCTATCGGCGCCTTTGTGGCGGCGGCGTCCGAGACCATCTTTATTATCCTGCTGAGCGCGGTATCCTCGCCGACCCTTTCGGCGCGGCATTTCATATAGCCAGACTGGTTGATCGTCGCTGCGGACACCTTGGAGCCGGGCGTCTTGTCCACCGGTATGCTCTCCCCCGTCAGCGCGGATTCGTTGACAGCGCTTTCGCCCTCAAGCACTTCGCCGTCGACGGGTATGCTTTCGCCGGGACGGACAATGAAGATATCCCCGGGGCGGACCTCGTCGATATCGACCTCGATCTCCGCGCCGTCACGAATGAGCGTCGCTTTTTTCGGAGCGAGCTTGATGAGGCTCTTGAGCGCGTTGGTGGTCCTGCCCTTGGATATGGATTCGAGGAGCTTGCCGACGGTTATTAGCGCGGGGATCATGGCTGCGGACTCATAATAGAGCTCGTTGTGATATACCTCCATGACTTCCATTGCGTCCGCTCCGCCCGCGGTCATTCCGATGATCTTAAACATCACGTACGTGCTCCACGCGAAAGATACCGATGATCCGAGAGCGACGAGGGTATCCATATTCGGCGCGCCGCGGAACAGGGAGCCGAAGCCGTTTACGAAGAACTTCTGGTTCACGACCATCACCGCGGCGGCGAGGAGCAGCTCCACGAGCGCGAGCGCGATATGGTTATGGGTAAAATACGCCGGCATCGGCCATCCCCACATGTTGTGGCCCATTGTCACGTACATGAGCGCAAGCAGAAAGACCGACGAAACTGCGAGCCTTTTCACGAGCCTCGGAGTCTCCTCGTTCTTGAGAAGCGCTTCTTTCTCGGCGCTCTTTTCGGCCTTTTCCGCGCCGAGTTTGCTGGCTCCGTAGCCCGCCTTTTCGACGGCTTTGATTATCTCCTCGGGCTTTGCCGTGCCCTCTACGCCCATGGAGTTGGTCAAAAGGCTGACCGCGCAGGAGGTCACCCCCGGAACGGCGTTTACCGCCTTCTCCACGCGCGCCTGACATGCCGCGCATGACATGCCCGTTACAGCATACTTGTCCATAGATCCGATTCTCCGATTTTATCTATCCGGAATAATAGCATAAAAAAACGCCCGTGGCAAGGGCGAACGGCCGGCGGACGCAGAGATCGGCGAAAAAACAAAGAGACGGCGTATGCCGTCTCTTTGCGATCGTCAGATATTACACAATACCCTGAGCCATCATGGCCTCGGCGACCTTCTTGAAGCCGGCGAGGTTAGCGCCCCTGACGAGGTCATAGCCGAGACCCGCCTCAGCGGCAGCTTCCATGGAAGCCTTGTGGATGTTGATCATGATGTTGTGGAGCTTGGTGTCGACTTCCTCGGCGGTCCAGGCGAGACGCTCGGAGTTCTGGCTCATCTCGAGGCCGGAAACGGCGACGCCGCCGGCGTTGACAGCCTTGGAGGGAGCAACGATCATGTTCTTCTGCTGCATCATGAAGAAGAGAGCGTCGTTGGTGGTGGGCATGTTGGCTACTTCGATGTAGTACTTGACGCCGTTGGCAACGATCTTCTCAGCGGACTCCATGAGAACGTCGTTCTGCATAGCGCAGGGCATGACGATGTCGACCTTGCGGCCGAAGGGCTTCTCCTTCGGGAAGAACTCTACGCCGAACTTGTCAGCGTAATCCTGGACGCGGTTCCTGCGGGAGGCGTTCATCTCGAGCATGTAGTTGATCTTCTCCTCGGTGACGACTCCGTCGGGATCGTAGATGTAACCGTCGGGACCGGAGAGGGTGACGACCTTACCGCCGAGCTCGGCGACCTTCTTGGTGACGCCCCAAGCGACGTTGCCGAAACCGGAAACGGCGACGGTCTTGCCGACGATGGTGTCATTCTCATGCTTCAGGACTTCGCAGAGATAGTAAACAGCACCGAAACCGGTCGCCTCGGGACGGATGAGGGAGCCGCCGAAGGAGAGGCCCTTACCGGTGAGAACGCCGTTCTCGTAAGCGTTGCGGATCCTCTTGTACTGGCCGAACATATAGCCGATCTCACGGCCGCCTACACCCATATCGCCGGCGGGAACGT
>JAEEGL015049211.1_pt1 | contig 17736 bp, 11 predicted proteins | sample 9134231 | NCBI WGS metagenome assembly JAEEGL01 (sample SAMN16246548, study PRJNA631951) | gut metagenome | biome: gut microbiome; feature: rumen; material: fiber-attached | host: Bos | place: Iran: Karaj | collected 2018-10 | reverse complement strand
TTGCGAAGTATGGGGAGGCGCCACCTTTGATGTTTGCCTCAGGTATCTGAACGAGGACCCCTGGGAAAGACTGCGCAAGATCCGCGCTGCCATGCCCAATACCAAGCTCCAGATGCTGCTCCGCGGCCAGAACATCCTCGGCTATAACCATTATCCGGATGACGTCGTGGAATACTTCGTACAGAAGTCCATCGCCAACGGTATCGATATTATCCGTATTTTTTACTGCCTGAACGATCTGCGCAACCTTGAGACGTCTGTCAAAGCTACCAAAAAGGAAGGCGGACATGCCCAGATAGCGCTTGCCTACACGATCGGTGATGCCTATACGGAAGATTACTGGATGCAGGTCGCAAAAGACATTGAAAGCATGGGCGCCGATTCCATCTGCATCAAGGATATGGCCGGTCTGCTCGTGCCGTATGAAGCGGACAAGCTTGTCCGTGCGCTGAAGCGCGGTTCTTCACTGCCTGTCGACGTACATACGCACTACACATCCGGTGTTGCCAGCATGACTTATCTGAAGGCTGTTGAAGCCGGTGCGGATCTGATCGACTGCGCGATGAGCCCTCTGGCCCTCGGTACCAGCCAGCCCGCGACGGAAGTCATGGTCGAGACCTTCCGCGGCACACCTTATGATACAGGCTATGACCAGGCTCTTCTGAAGGAGATCTGCGATTACTTCGCACCTTATCGTGAAGAATGCCTGAAGAACGGCTTGCTGAGCACGGCTGTCCTCGGCGTCAATATCCGTACGCTGATCTACCAGGTGCCCGGCGGAATGCTCTCCAACATGGTATCCCAGCTTAAAGAGCAGGGTGCCAGCGACAAGCTGACTGAAGTTCTGGAAGAGGTCCCGAGAGTCCGTAAAGACCTTGGTGAACCGCCTCTTGTTACACCTTCATCCCAGATCGTCGGCACACAGGCTGTCATGAACGTCCTGATGGGCGAGAGATATAAAGTGGCTTCTGCCCAGACCAAGGATCTTTGTCTGGGCAAGTATGGCCAGACCATCAAGCCGATGAACGAGGAGATCGTTAAGAAAGTCATCGGTGATGAGGAGAGGATCACCTGCAGACCTGCAGACCTGATCGAACCCCAGCTGCCCAAGTTTGAGGAAGATATCAAACAGTGGAAGCAGCAGGATGAAGATGTCCTGTCCTATGCACTGTTCCCGCAGGTCGCGATCGATTTCTTCAAGTATCGTCTTGCGCAGCAGGAGAAAGTGGATCTGACGAAGGCCGATACGACTAATAATGCATATCCTGCATAATTAAACCGGCTGATCATTAAGGGCTGCCACTGCTTTGCTTAGCGGCGGCCCTTTTTTTCTTTAATTGAGAGGTGCTGATGGAAAAGAAAGACGCTGTAAGGGAGTTATACCATGAGCTGCATCTGCCTATTCAAAATGTCAGCAGCCTGAGACCGTCAAAGAGGCTCAAGCCGACAGATGTTATCGATGGCTTTGAAGTGCGTCCGGGGCTGTATGACCAGCCCGGCGCAGTCCCTGTCCACGGCGGCGTCAGCTTTACCATAGTTTCACAGGGGGCTGAAAGCTGCACGCTCGTTTTGTATGAACGGAAAGCCAAAACACCCTACGCGATGCTGAAGATCCCCGAAAAATTCAGGATCGGCCGGGTCTATTCCATGATCGTATTCGGTCTGGATATCTATGCGTTTGAATACTGTTACCGTATGGACGGACCGTATGATCCTGAAAAGGGACTTTTGTTTGATAAGGACAAGGACCTTCTTGATCCTTATGCAAAGGCGGTAACGGGACAGCGAAACTGGGGAGAGGTCAAGCGTTCCGGTTACAGGGCAAGGGTCGTTGAAAACAACAGTTACATGTGGGAAGACGGCGATTTTTTAAAGACTCCGATGGAAGACAGCATAATCTATGAAATGCATGTCAGGGGCTTTACCATACATCCGTCTTCAAATGTCATGTATCCGGGGACTTTTGCCGGGATCATTGAAAAGATCCCTTACCTTAAGGATCTCGGCGTGACGGCAGTGGAACTGCTGCCTGTTTTCGAGTTCGACGAAATGATCGCCCCCAGGAAATACAAGAACCGGAGGCTGATCGATTACTGGGGATACAATACGGTAGCCTATTTTGCGCCGAATACTTCATATGCGGCTTCCGCAGAGTACAACGAAGAAGGAAACGAGTTCCGCAAAATGGTCAGGATACTGAATGACAACGGAATCGAAGTTATTCTGGATGTTGTATTCAATCATACTGCGGAAGGAGATGCTTCCGGTCCTGTCATTTCCTTTAAAGGCATAGACAACAATGTTTACTATCTTCTGGATGAGGAAGGGAATTACTTAAATTACAGCGGCTGCGGGAATACGGTCAGCTGCAATAATACCGTGGTCCAGACGTTTATCATCGAATGCCTCAGATACTGGGTCACACAGTATCATATCAGCGGTTTCCGCTTCGATCTGGCCAGCATATTAAGCAGGGGCACGAACGGGCTGCCTCTGCAGGATCCGCCCCTTCTGGAGAGGATCGCCAACGATCCTATCCTTTCAGATGTCAAACTGATCGCGGAAGCCTGGGATGCCGGCGGTATGTACCAGGTAGGTTCTTTCCCTGCGCATAAAAGATGGGCGGAGTGGAACGGGAAGTACCGGGATGCCATCCGGGGATATCTCAAAGGCGATATCTGGAATGCGCCGGAAGCGGCAAAGCGCATAATCGGTTCCCCCGATCTGTACCACGGGGCATATAAGGGATATACGGCATCCATCAACTTTATTACCTGCCATGACGGTTTTACCTTATATGATCTTTATTCGTATAACGAAAAGCATAATCTTGAGAACGGCTGGAACAATACAGACGGCAGCAATGACAACCGCAGCTGGAACTGCGGTGTCGAGGGGGAGACGAACGACCTGCATGTGCTCGCCTTAAGGCGCCAGCTGATGAGGAACGCCATCGTGACCCTGATGATGAGCCGCGGGACCCCGATGATACTGGCAGGTGATGAGTTTGCCAATACACAGGACGGAAACAATAACACCTACTGCCAGGACAACGAGCTGTCATGGCTCAACTGGGAAGACAGGGAACATAACGATACATTCTTTGATTTCTACAGGAATGTGATACGCTTGAGAAAGAACCACCCGGCCGTAGCGAGAAAACTTGCACCGGCTCTGTGCGGTCTCCGTGACTGCACACTGTCAAACGCGGATCCGGATGACCATGTCATAACCGACCAGTCGGGCACGCTCTGCGTGCTGTTTGCCGGAAACCGCGAAGATACAGGTGAAGATGATGTCATTTACCTGGCGATCAATGCGCACTGGGAAGAAACGGTCGTACGGCTGCCGGCGCTGCCTTCCGGATTCGGATGGGGTGTCATCGTCGATACATCCCAGCCTGAGGACCATTGTTTTTATGAAACTCCCAGGTTCTTAAAACAACCGATGTATGCCATGACTTACAGGAGCGTTGCCGTATTTACGATCGTCTCTTTGAAACCGATAATGACAGGAGAACTGAACTGATGACAAAAGTTCTGATCGCTGATGATGAACAGCTGATACGGACCCTGATCCGGGACTTTCTTGAGAAAGCCGGCTATGAAGTCACAGAAGCGGTGAACGGGCTCGAAGCAGTAGAACTTTTCAGCGCCGTGGGTGATTTTGGCCTGGTCATCCTGGATATCATGATGCCGGTCATGGACGGATATGAAGCTTTGAAACAGATCCGGACGATTTCGGACGTGCCGGTCATTCTCCTGACGGCAAAAAGCGAAGAGCAGGACGAGATCGACGGACTCAACTGCGGGGCTGACGAGTACGTGACAAAGCCGTTCAGCCCCAGAACGCTCGTCGCCAGGGTAGATGCCCTGATCCGGCGTTCCGGGGCTTATTCGGCGGGCCCGGCGGCTGCAGAGTCAAAGGATACGGAAGACCATGACGTTTTAAAAGCAGGCGGTATCGTGATCGACAAAGCTGCCCATACGGTCACGGTCGACGGGGTCGATACAGAACTCAGCTTCAAGGAATTCGAACTTCTGGCCTATTTTATTGAGAACAGCGGGATCGCGCTGTCCAGGGAAAAGATACTGAATAACGTCTGGGATTATGATTATTATGGTGACAGCCGCACTGTAGATACGCACGTCAAAAAACTCAGGGCCAAATTAGGCAGGGCTGGAGAGATGATCCAGACTGTCTGGGGACTGGGATATAAATTCCTGTCTAATCCTTCCGCCTGAACAGATAATAGGTAAAAGACAGTTCGCCGTTATTCCCCATCTGCTGGTCAAATGAATCCGCAAGTTCATAGCGGTCAAATATAAAATCAGGATAGGAAGCCCTGGCAACGACATAATCCGTCAGTCCCTCAAGGATATAGCGGTGCTGCTCGTCCAGGACTTCATCTGTCGGCAGTGTCTGCGTCTGGAACCAGTAACAGCCGGGTCCGGGATAGAGGCCGGCGGCCGTCAAAAGGCCGCAGTCCAGGCAGTTGTAATTGAAAAGGGTCGCATCCGGCCTGCCGTCTTCTGCGATGACCCTGGCAAAACTGCTTAAGAATACATCCTCTTTCCTGTAGGACATGTAATAACGGTTCATAGTGAGGAAAAAGGACAGACATGTGCCGAAAATGATCGATAACAGGGCAGTGAAGATGAAGGCCCTCTGTACACAGGCTGCCGTACGCCCGGGACCGGCGGCGTTTTTTCCGGCTCTGATGCGCCGTAAACAGGAGGCGGCCGCACCAAAGACCGTGATAGTGCCGGTAATGGCAAAGGCAGTCAGCGGGAAAGAATAATACGGCAGTTCCGATCCGCCGATGAAGATCCCGGTGAATAGTGCAAGGAACATGAGAGGAAGGGCGGCGTTATTCAAAAAGCTCTTCCCTGTGCCTTTCTTTCCAAGGCACCCGGATAAGGCGGCTGCCATGCCAATGACAGCGGGCAGCATGTACTGCGCGTTCTGTCTGCAAAGCCAGTAGAATATCTTCAGCAGGGACTTTACGGTCCCGGCAATATCAAGACCTTTTGAATTGGCGCCAAAAGAACTGTAAAGAAAGACATTGGTATAGATATAATCCCTGTACCAGTCATCGAGCGCTCCCCGGTATGAAAACCAGATGAGCCAGGGGATGAATGGTATCAGTACGAACAGAAGGAAAAGTCCTGCTTTTTTCAGGCAGCAGAGGATCTTCCCAACAGCGGTAAGATCTGCCGAGCGGAATATCTCAATGATGACGATCAGCGCATAGGCCATGAAATAACCGAGCAGGATAAACTTGGTGGAAGCAGCCATGCCGCAGCAGAAGCCGGTTATGCGGATAAGGCGCCATGAAGAAAACTTTCCGTCCGGGTCTGTGCCGCTGATAATGCGCATATAATGATAAAGCGGCCAGAGAAGGAAGGGCAGCAGGAGTTCTTCGGAACAGCCCCCCCAGTAAAAACTCCGGGAGGAGTAGATGAGCGCCGCAGTTATGATGGCCGCGGGCATTGCCGCGCAGGGCTTAAGGTACAGGGCAGCTGCCCTGTACATCAGACTGATGCTGACAGCCGCGGCGAAGACTTCCATAATAAACACACCGGTGAAATCCGTCGGGGAGACAAGGCTGCACAGACCGTAGACAAAATAAAGCCACGGGCCTTTCTGGTCGAAAAGGTCGCGGTAGGGAACATAACCGTGAAACCAGCTTTTCCCCATGGTAAAATAACTGTTTGAATCATCCCAGTTGTTATAAGGGTAAAGAAAAGACGAGCGTGTACAGATCATCATGATCAGAAACGCGCCGGTCAGGCAGAGGATGGCCGTTATCAGGACCTGGTATTTCTTTTGCAAAGCCGGGATAGTCGTATTAACCATAGGACAAGTTTATAACCGGGCGGGCTTAAAGTCCAGCGGCATCGCGGCAGGAGCCTTTGGCTGCCCGGAGGTCTGAGAGTACAGGAATGAAGAACAAAGGCGTTTTCGGTTCGATCAGGTTCAGGTTCATGATATCGTTCCTCCTGCTGGTGCTGGGGGTCGTATTGTTCATGCTGCTTTTCAACACGTTCTTTCTTTCTCCCTATTACCAGAACCGCAAAATGAAAGCTCTTGATGAATTGTATGCATCCCTGGATAAAGCGGCTTCTGATGATCTGCTTCTTTCGGATGAATTCGACATTGAGCTGCTGCGGGCTTCCAGAAAGGACAATATCGATGTTATCCTGATGAATCCGGATTCGAGGACGATCAAGAACTATGCGCCGGACAGCGACGTCATGCAGAGAAGGCTGTGGGAGAGCCTGCTGGACCAGACTCCTTTATTATCCGAACAGGACCAGTTTGAAACGGGGAACGGACAGGCGGCGTTCATTGTGCAGAGGCTCAGGGAAAGCCAGACCCAGGTGACCCAGATCGTCCTGGATGCCAGGACTTCCGTCAGATATATGGAGATGTGGGGGATACTTTCCGACGGCAGTTTTTATCTGATGCGCACACCGATGGAGAGTATTGAGAACAGCGCCAGGCTTGCCAACAGATTCCTAATCGCGGCGGGGCTTCTCTCTGCCGTACTGGGGCTTGTTACGGCGTACTTCCTGTCAGGGAGCCTTACCAAGCCGATCCGGCAGATGCAGGAAATATCCGAACGCATGCGCCGCCTGGATTTTACTGCAAAATACAGAGGCGGCGGAAGCAATGAACTGTCTGAACTCGGGGATAACCTGAATAAACTCTCCGAAGCCCTTGAATCCAATATAACCAGGCTTCAGGAGGCAAATGCCGCTCTGGAAACGGATATCCGGAAGAAGGATGAAACGGAGCGGATGCGGAAAGAATTCATTTCCAATGTTACGCACGAACTGAAAACACCGATCGCCATCATACAGGGATATGCGGAAGGGCTGGTCGATAATGTGGCTTCCGACGAAGAGATGCGGCGTTATTACTGCAGCGTGATCGCCGAAGAGGCGGCCAGGATGAATACCATGGTCCGTAAGATGCTGGAGCTCAATCATCTGGAATTCGGTACGGCAGAAGTCGTTAAGGAAAGATTTGATATTGCTGCCAGTATTCGGGGATATCTGGAGACCGGGAGGGTCATAGCCGACAAGGAAGGCGTTTTAGTAAGAGCGGACCTTGGCGACGCGGTATATGTCGAGTCAGCCCAGTATATGTGCGAAGAAGTATTTGTGAATTACTTTACCAATGCAGTCCATTATGCGGAAGGGGAAAAAGTAGTCAGGATCACGGTTCAGGATACAGACGGCCGGGTGCGGGTCAGTGTTTTCAATTCGGGAAGTCCCATCCCTGACGAAGCGCTGGACAGGATATGGGACAAGTTTTATAAAGTCGATAAATCCAGATCAAGGCAGTACGGAGGTTCCGGCATCGGGTTATCGATCGTGAAGGCTGCCATGGAGCTTTTGGGCGGCGCTTACGGCGTTTACAACACGGATGACGGCGTGGTCTTTTATTTTGAACTTCCCGGCGCGGAGCAGTAATTTAGGATATGAATAAAAATGCATATCTGTTATGATGCATATAACTAAAATCCGGACGGATCTTTCTGAACATATTGAACGGAGTGAAGCAGATGATTGCTGTTATTGATTACGGAGCGGGAAATATAAGGAGCGTGGAGAATGCCTTTGGCCGTCTCGGGGCCGGATGCTTTCTTACATCTGATCCCGACAGGATCCTTTCGGCGGATCATATCGTGCTTCCGGGCGTAGGGGCTTTCGGTGATGCCATGGCAAAACTGAATGAGCTTTCGCTGGTGGGGCCGATCAGGGAAGCGGTCCTTGATAGGCATATCCCTTTCCTCGGGATCTGCCTCGGGCTCCAGCTTTTATTTGAAGGCAGCGATGAGTCCGAAGGTGTTGAAGGGCTTTCACTTCTGCCGGGAACCATAAAGAGGTTCGATCCGTCACTTGCGGGCAAGATACCGCAGATCGGCTGGAACGACCTGATACAGCCGGTATATGATGTCAATAACGGCTGCGGGGAGAAAGGCCCTTCCTTCAGGGGAAAGCTCCTTTCCGGAGTCCCGGCCGGAAGTTTCTTTTATTTCGTCCATTCGTACTGCCTTTATGATGAAGGCCAGGATTTTGTGGCGGCAGGCTGTGACTACGGCATCAGATTTGCCGCGGCAGTGGAAAAAGACAGGCTGTATGCCTGCCAGTTCCATCCTGAAAAGAGCGGGGATATCGGTCTTAAGATCCTGTCCAATTTTATCGGGGAGAAATAAATGCTGACAAAACGAATCATTCCGTGTCTTGATGTGAAAGACGGCAGGGTCGTAAAGGGGATCAATTTCGTCAGCCTCAGGGATGCCGGTGATCCGGTCGAAAGCGGCAGGGCTTACAGCAATGCCGGCGCGGACGAACTTGTCTTTCTGGATATAACGGCTACCAGCGACGCAAGGGAGACCGTCCGTGATATGGTCAGGAGCGTTGCGAGAAAGGTCTTTATCCCGTTCACTGTCGGAGGGGGGATAAGGACAACGGACGATATGCGCGGTATCCTCAGGGAAGGAGCGGATAAAGTATCGGTGAATTCCGCTGCGATCCTTGATCCGGAACTGATCAGCCGAGGCGCGGATATGTTCGGCAGCCAGTGCATCGTAGTAGCCATAGACGCCAAAAGATCGGACGACGGATCTTTCCATGTATTCAGGAGCGGCGGACGGATCGATACAGGGCTCGACGCTGTCGAATGGGCAGTAAAGGCATGCAGTCTCGGAGCGGGGGAGATCCTTCTGACGAGCATGGATGCCGACGGAACGAAGAACGGGTATGACCTGGAACTGACGAGACTGGTGTCAGACGCTGTTTCCGTACCTGTGATCGCTTCGGGCGGCGCGGGAAGCTGCAGCCATTTTTACGATGCCCTGACAGAAGGAGGAGCGGATGCGGCTCTGGCGGCTTCGCTGTTCCACTATAAAGAGCTGGAGATCATGGAAGTTAAGAGATATTTACATGAAAGGAATGTACCGGTCAGGATGGCCGTATAATTATCATGGCGCAGATCTCAAATGACTGGCTCAAAGCCCTTGAGCCTGAATTCAGAAAACCATATTACCGGAACCTTTTCAGTTTTGTTCAGAACGAATACAAAACGAAAACGGTGTATCCGCCGGCACAGGACCTGTTCAACGCGCTTCACCTTACGCCGCTTTCCTCTGTAAGGGTGGTCATCCTCGGACAGGATCCGTATCATAATGTGCATCAGGCGCACGGACTTGCCTTTTCCGTTCCGGAAGACCAGGAGACGATCCCGCCTTCCCTCGTCAATATCTTCAGGGAACTGCATGATGATCTCGGCTGTTACATGCCGGATAACGGATGCCTTGTCAAGTGGGCGATGCAGGGAGTCCTGCTCCTGAATACCGTGCTCACGGTAAGGGCGCATCAGGCCGGGTCCCATCAGGGCAAAGGCTGGGAACAGTTTACGGACGCCATCCTTAAGGCTGTAAATGAAAAGAAGGAGCCGGTAGTTTATATGCTCTGGGGGGCACCTGCTCAGGCAAAATCCGGGCTGATCACCCAGCCGGGACACCTTATCCTGAAGGCGCCGCACCCCAGTCCGCTTTCGGCATACAGAGGGTTTTTCGGCTGCGCGCATTTCTCAAAATGCAACCAGTATCTTGCTCAGCACGGGGAAAGACCGATCGACTGGCAGATAGAGAATATACATTCGTAAATAATTGAAACGGCAGAAAGATGGAGGAAATGAATGCAGAAGATACCGGTACTGACAAAGGACAAAGCGGAAGAGATCACGGCAAAATGGCCGACACCTTTCTACATCTACGATGAGAAAGGCATCAGGGAGAATGCCAGGAAGGTGAACAGGGCATTTGCCTGGAACAAGGGGTTCCGCGAGTATTTTGCCGTGAAAGCCACGCCTAACCCTTTTATCATGCAGATACTCAAGGAAGAAGGCTGCGGTTTCGACTGTTCGTCTATGGCGGAGCTGATCCTTGGCGAAGCGGTCGGCGCAGCCGGGGACCTGATCATGTTCTCGTCCAACGAGACGCCGCAGTGCGAATATGAAAAAGCTGCCGCCATGGGGGCCATCATCAATATCGACGATATCACGCACTTCGGGATGCTGGACGAAGTGTTCGCGGACGGATATCCGGACACGATGAGCGTCAGGTTCAATCCCGGCGGTATCTTCCGTATGAGCAACGGCATCATGGATAACCCGTGGGATTCCAAATATGGCATGACGAAGGAGCAGGTCTTCGAAGCATTCGGCATGCTGAAAGAAAGAGGAGTCAAAAACTTCGGCATCCATGCGTTCCTTGCCAGCAATACGGTATCGGATGACTATTATCCGGTCCTGGCCAGAAAGCTGTTTACACTGGCTGTCGAAGCAGCCGCGGAACTTGATATCCGCATTGCTTTCATAAATCTTTCCGGAGGGGTCGGGATCGACTATACTCCTGAGGAGAGAGCCAATGATATATTCGCGATCGGCGAAGGCGTACGACAGGTCTATGAAGAGATCCTTACCGCGGCCGGTATGGGCGATGTTTCGATCTATACCGAGATGGGCAGATTCATGCTGGGACCTTTCGGAAGCCTTGTGACGAGGGCGATCCATAAAAAACATATCTATAAGGAATATATCGGCGTGGACGCCTGTGCCGCCAATCTCATGCGGCCTGCCATGTATGGCGCATATCACCATATCACTGTCCTTGGTAAGGAAAATGAGCCTGCTGCCGGTAAATTCGACGTCGTCGGCTCGCTCTGCGAAAATAATGATAAATTCGCGGTGGACAGGGAGCTTCCCGCTGTTGAGAACGGAGACCTTCTGTATATCCATGATGCAGGCGCGCACGGTCATGCCATGGGCTACAATTACAACGGCAGGTTAAGGAGCGCGGAACTTCTGCTGAAAGAGGACGGATCCGTACAGGAGATCCGCAGGGCAGAGACGCTGGAGGATTATTTCGTTACCTTTGACACGACGGAATATGCGAAAGCCCTGATCACAAAGTGATCATCACAGTTCAGAATAAAATAGATCCCGGTGAAAACCGGGATCTTTTTTATGCAGGAAATGGGACTTGAACCCACACACCCTCACGGATAACAGATTTTGAGTCTGTCGCGTCTGCCATTCCGCCATTCCTGCAAAATCACTACGCGGCTTATCTTATCATAAAGGGCAAAGGTTGACAATCGGCTGTTACGGCGCTTCCCCTCCTAAACGTTCTATCGTGTCATAGAATCCGGGATAGCTGACACTGACGCAGGCAGGGTCGTCGATCACCGTATCACCGTCCGCGGCAAGTCCGGCGACCGCAAAACTCATCGCGATCCTGTGATCGCCGTCCGTCCTGATCACCGCTCCGTGCAGCCTGCAGGGACCGTTGATGACAAAACCGTCTTCAGTCGCAGTTATATCGGCACCCATAGCCCGCAGGTTCTGTGTCACCAGGGCGATGCGGTCACTTTCCTTGACTTTCAGTTCGGCGGCATCCCGGATGACCGTGGTCCCTTCAGCCACAGAGGCTATGACCGCTATCACGGGGAGTTCATCGATCAGGGACGGAATAATGCCGCCTTCGATGACAGTTCCGTGCAGGTCCGAATACCGGACACGCAGATCCGCATACGGCTCGGCTGCAGAAGAAATGTTTTCGGCTGCAATATCCGCGCCCATTTCCTTAAGGACGGTAAGGATCCCGCTGCGTGTAGGGTTGATGCCGACGTTGCGGATCAGTATATCCGATCCTTTGATCATAAGGGCGGCGGCGATCAGGAATGCAGCTGAAGATATATCGCCGGGAACAATGATCTGCGGTGCGTACAGATCATCGAATGGCTCAACAGACGCATACCAGCGGCCGTTTTCCCGGCCCTGCGAGACATAGGCGCCGAACATTTTCAGCATTCGTTCGGTATGGTCCCTGGACAGGGCGGGTTCATATACTTTTACGGGACCGTCCGCGTACAGGCCTGCACAGAGGATCGCAGATTTGACCTGTGCCGAAGCGACAGGAGAAGAATAGACGATGCCTTTTAACGGGTTATTCCCTCGGATCAGAAGCGGCGCGCAGCCGTCTTCGTTCAGGGAAGAAATGTCGGCTCCCATTTCCTTAAGAGGGTCGGTCACCCGCTTCATAGGACGTCTGTTGACGGATGCGTCGCCCGACAGAATGGATGAGAAGGACTGCGCTGACAGTATGCCGCTCATTATCCTGGTCGTCGTCCCGCTGTTGCCGGTATACAGTTCGACACAGTTCTCATGATCGATATAAACAGAGGAAGGGGAAAGTCCGTGCAGGCCCCTGCCGTGCACCAGGACGTCGCCCGGGGCACTGCCGTAGGAAGGGTAGGATTCGATCTCGATACCGAGCCGGCAGAAACAGTCTATCGTTGAGAGGCAGTCGGCACCGTTCAGAAAGCCCCTGATCCTGGTATCGCCTTTGGCCAGGGCACCGAACATAACTGCGCGATGGGAGATCGATTTATCTCCCGGTACGGATACTTCTCCGGTGAGCGGTCCTGTCATGTCATTCATCCTCCGGTCAATCGTCTGTTTCTGAGTATTATATCATGAAAAACGCGTTGGTGATTTTCACTGACAGCGCTGCCGGCTGCCTGCGCAGCTTTCGTTATTTTACCCATCAAGGCTTGTAAAGTGGGTGCTGCTTTAGTACAATATCCATTGTATTTTGTCTTTTTTGAGAAGAACAGGATGCAGAATACAATAATGTATCGGAGGGTATGGCATGAAAGTTTATACTACTGACAAGATCAGGAACGTTGTCCTGCTGGGTCATGGGGGATGCGGCAAGACGACACTGGCGGAAGCGATGTGCTATCTGTCAGGCGTGACCAGCCGTATGGGCAAGGTCGAAGATAAGAATACTGTCAGTGATTTCACCAAGGAGGAACAGAAGAGGGGTATCTCGATCCGTACGTCGCTCATTCCGCTGGAATGGCAGGACTGCAAGATCAATGTTCTTGATACGCCCGGATATTTCGATTTCATTGGTGAAGTCGAGGAAGCAATGAGCGTAGCTGACGCCGCGATCATTGTCATTTCCGGCAAGGCCGGTGTTGAAGCCGGTACCGAAAGAGCATGGGATCTCTGTGAAAGATTCAATCTTCCCAGGATGTTCTTTGTGACGGATATGGATATCGATTCCGCATCCTACAGACAGATCGTGGAAGATCTTGAAGCTGATTACGGCAAGAAGATCGCTCCCTTCAATCTTCCCATCCGTGAGGATGAGAAGCTCGTGGGTTATGTCAATGTTATCCAGGAAAAGGCTTTCAAGTGGGAAGGCAAGAACGCGGTTGAATGCCCCGTGCCTGACTACAGCCAGGAATACCTTGAACAGTACAGGGATATCCTGATGGAAGCGGTCGCCGAGACCAGTGAAGACTTTATGGACCGCTATTTCTCCGGAGAAACATTCTCCGAATCCGAGATCCGCGCAGCTGTCCGCACCAGCATCCTGGATGGAACGATCGTTCCCGTGGAAATGGGTTCCGGACTTAGCTCCTATGGTGTCCACGTCCTTATGGATGACATCGTTAAATACATGCCTGCGCCTGAAAACCGCAAGATGAACGGCATCAACATGAAGACCAACGAGATCTTCGAAGCCAATTTTGATTTCTCGAAACCGAAGTCAGCGTTTATCTTCAAGACCATCGTGGATCCTTTCATCGGCCGTTATTCGCTGATCAAAGTCAGGTCCGGCGTTTTCAAGACAGACGATGTCGTATATGATTCCACACTGGATTCGGAAATGAAGATCGGCAAGCTTTATATCATGCAGGGCAACTCCACTTCTGAAGTCACCGAACTGCATGCAGGTGATCTCGGTGCCCTTGCCAAACTCGGCGATGCAAAGACCGGCGACACCCTTTCAACAAAGGCTAACCCCATCCAGTACAGCAAGATGGATATTTCCACCCCTTATACCTACATCCGGTATAATGCTAAGAATAAGGGTGATATCGACAAGATCGCACAGGCCATGGCCAAGATCGCTTCCGAAGATCCCACATTCAAGGCTGTCAACGACGCGGAGAACCATCAGCTGCTTATGTACGGTATCGGCGATCTGCAGCTGGATGTTGTTAAGAGCATGCTCTCATCCGAATACAATGTAGATATTGAGACCGAGAAGCCGAAGGTGGCTTTCCGTGAGACTATCCGCAAATCCTCCGATGTTGAATACAAATACAAGAAACAGTCAGGCGGACATGGACAGTATGGTCATGTCAAGATGCGTTTCTCACCGATCGATGATCTTTCTTCACAGTATGTTTTCGAACAGGAAGTCGTCGGCGGTTCCGTACCGAAGAACTATTTCCCCGCAGTGGAAAAAGGTCTCCAGGAATCCGTACAGAAGGGACCTCTTGCCGCTTACCCCGTAGTCGGCGTCAAGGCTGTTCTTTATGACGGATCCTATCATCCCGTTGACTCTTCGGAAATGGCATTCAAGACCGCCAGCCGCCAGGCCTTCAAGAAAGGCTTCCTGGAAGCGGGCCCCGTTCTTCTTGAGCCTATCGTGACACTTCATGTTACGATCCCGGATGCTTATACCGGTGACGTTATGGGCGACCTTAACAAGCGCCGCGGCAGAGTGCTCGGCATGAACCCCATCGCCGGCGGGAAACAGGTCGTGGATGCGGAAGTTCCCCAGATGGAACTGTTCGATTACTGCACGGTTCTCCGTTCCATGACAGGCGGACGCGGTGATTATGCTTATGAGTTTGCCAGATACGAGCAGGCGCCTGCCAATATCCAGAGCGCTGAAGTTGAGGCAAGGGCAGAAGAAGCAGCGGAAGATTCCGAAGACTGATACTCTGCCTGGACAGAGAAATTTAATTCTGACCGGCTACGGACCCCGGCGTGCAGACGCCGGGGTCTTTATATCATTAAGCCGATGCTGTAACTGAGATCATCCCAACCGGACCGCGAAAGCGGGACGGGGACGCCGGCGTGCAGACGCCGGGGTTCTTGTGTTGTATGATTGACCTCTTAATGCGTCGGCTCTATAATATTAAAGATTCTGTTTAAATTAGCTGATTAATAGATCAAGCAAGGAGTTTCCATGGCACAGGTGTTTAATCATCAGGAAGTTGAAGCAAAGTGGAGAGATATCTGGAATGAGCATCCCGTTAACGTGAATGACGGGAAGAAGCCCAAGTATTACTGCCTTGACATGTTCCCTTATCCTTCGGGAAGCGGACTGCATGTCGGACACTGGCGCGGATATGTTATTTCGGATGTCTGGAGCCGGTATAAAATGATGAATGGTTCGCATTATGTCATTCATCCCATGGGATGGGACGCGTTCGGCCTGCCGGCTGAGAATTACGCGATCAAGATGGGGATCCATCCCTCAGTTTCCACAAAGGAAAATGTTGATAATATCCGCGAACAGATCAAACAGATCGGCGCCGTTTACGACTGGGATATGGAAGTGAACACGACAGATCCTGCGTTCTATAAATGGACACAGTGGATCTTTGTAAAGATGTTCAAAAAAGGCCTGGCTTATCAGAAAGAGATGCCGATCAACTGGTGCCCTTCCTGCAAGACCGGTCTTGCAAATGAAGAGGTGGTCAACGGCAAGTGCGAACGCTGCGGCGCGGAAGTGACCAAGAAGAACCTGAATCAGTGGATGCTGAAGATAACTGCCTATGCCGACAGACTGCTGGAAGACCTCGATAAGCTGGACTGGCCTGAAAAGGTCAAGAAGATGCAGACGGAATGGATCGGAAGGTCTTATGGCGCAGAGGTCAATTTCCCGATAGACGGCATGGATGAGACGATCACAGTCTATACGACGAGACCGGATACACTTTACGGGGCGACCTTTATGGTACTGGCACCGGAACATCCTCTGGCTTTAAAGCTTGCTACGGATGAGACCAGGGCAGCGGTGGAAGCTTATATCGCCGAGAGCGCCAATAAATCCAATGTCGACCGTGTACAGAACAAGGAAAAGACCGGCGTCTTCACCGGAAGCTACGCGATCAATCCCCTGAGCGGCGAAAAGACACCCGTATGGCTCTCGGATTATGTTCTTTCCGATTACGGGACCGGCGCGATCATGTGCGTGCCTGCCCATGATGACAGGGACTTTGCATTTGCGAAGAAATTCGGCCTTCCCATCGTCCAGGTCATCGCGAAGGACGGGAAGGAGATCCCGGACATGCAGGAGGCGTATACAGAAGCCGAGGGCATCGTGATCAACTCAGGCGAATGGAACGGTCTTGAGTCGTCCAGCCTTAAAATGGAAGCGCCTTCCATGATCGAGAAGAAGGGCTTCGGAAAGAAGACTACAAACTATAAACTGAGAGACTGGGTCTTCTCCAGGCAGCGTTACTGGGGCGAGCCGATACCGATCGTTCACTGTGAGAAGTGCGGGCCCGTTCCGGTGCCCGAAGACCAGCTTCCGCTCCTTCTGCCGGATGTGGAGTCATATCAGCCTACTGGGACAGGGGAGTCACCCCTTGCCGCAATGACTGACTGGGTCAACACGACCTGCCCATGCTGCGGGGCGCCTGCAAAGCGAGAGACGAATACCATGCCGCAGTGGGCGGGATCCTCATGGTATTTCCTGAGATATGTTGACAACCGGAACGATAAGGAACTGGTGAACAGGGAGATCGCTGACAAATACCTGCCTGTGGATATGTATATCGGCGGCGTGGAACACGCGGTCCTTCACCTGCTGTATTCCAGGTTCTATACAAAATTCCTTTATGACATCGGTGTGGTCGATTTTGATGAACCGTTCAAAAAGCTCTTTAACCAGGGCATGATCAACGGTAAGAACGGCATCAAGATGAGCAAGTCGAAAGGCAACGTTGTCTCACCGGATGATCTTGTCAGGGATTACGGCTGCGATTCGCTCAGGATGTATGAGCTTTTCGTCGGCCCGCCCGAACAGGATGCGGAATGGGATGACAGGGGCATCGACGGCGTTTACCGCTTTATATCAAGGTTCTGGACAATGGTCCTGGATAATGCGGAAAAAGATGTCGCGGTCACGCCGGAACTTTTGAAGCTCAGGAACCAGATGGTCCACGACATAACCACAAGACTGGATGGATTCAGCCTGAACACCGTTATTTCGGGATTTATGGAATATAACAACAAGATGGTCGAGCTCACAAGAGCTGGCGGTGTCGATAAAGAAACACTGAAGACTGCCGTTAAGCTGCTTGCACCGTTTGCTCCTCATGTGTCGGAAGAACTCTGGCAGCGGCTCGGCGGTACCGATTCCGTATTCCATGAAAAATGGCCGGAAGCGGATAAGGAAGCCATGAAGGACGATGAAAAGGAAGTGGCTGTCCAGATCAACGGCAAGGTCAAAGACAGGCTCATGCTGCCTGTGGATATCGACAGGGACGAAGCCGTCGCAAGGGCGAAAGAACTGCTGGGAGACAGGCTCCAGGGCACGGTCGTTAAAGAGATCTATGTGCCGGGCAGGATCGTCAACATCGTCGTAAAAGGCTGACAGACAGCAGCACAGAATTCTATATAGCCAGTAAAAAAAGGAACGCGCAGGCGTTCCTTTTTTGTTCAGAACGTGCAGACGCCGGGGTCGTTGGATCAGCAAAACCAAAGCTGTCGTGTAGATCATTTCGATCGTCCCGCAGATGGCGGGACGATCGAAATGATCTACACGACAGCTTTGGTTTTGCTGATCCAACGACCCCGGCGTCTGCACGTTCTGAACAAAAAAGGAACGCCTGCGCGTTC
>JAEEGL011244929.1_pt1 | contig 17736 bp, 22 predicted proteins | sample 9134231 | NCBI WGS metagenome assembly JAEEGL01 (sample SAMN16246548, study PRJNA631951) | gut metagenome | biome: gut microbiome; feature: rumen; material: fiber-attached | host: Bos | place: Iran: Karaj | collected 2018-10 | reverse complement strand
GTTCACGTTGCTGAACGGCCGCTCCACCCTGCGGCACGCGAGGACGAGGCGTTCAAGCTCGTCCGCAGTAAGGTCTTCGACCGATGCGCCGTACCGCTCCTTGAGGTCGCGCAGTTCGCGTTTCAGGATCGCGCCGCCCACGTAATGCACTCCTTCCCCTTTACGGGTTGGACGGGGCGACGTAGTGCGCGACGTGGCGCGTGAGCGTGATCGACTGCGTGGTCATGCCCGTGTTCGACTCGTTCTTCCCGTTCGAGTCAAGATGCCAGTTGGTCTCGTCCACGGTGAAGTCCGTGCCCTTCGTGCCGCTGCCGGAGAACTCGATCGTAAGCGTCTCCACGCCGTCGTAGTTGTCGCCCGCGAGGTGCGACCCGTTGGCCTTCAGCTCGTCCACGTGGTTGATCTGCAACTGGTACTGGAGCGAGCGCACCGAGAACGCGGCGGCCTCCGTTAGGCTGAACACCGTGTTGTTCTCCGTGTCCTTGATGATCAGAGGCGCGCCGAGGTCCGTAGCCGGAAGCACGACGCTTGGCTTGTACACCCGCGTGTTCGCGTCGGCGTTGCCGTCGAGGTGCTTGTGGCCGGATGCCGTCATCGTCGGGAAGCCCGTGTTCGAGTACGACACCTGCAAGCTCTCCAGCAGGTAGTTGTTCAGGATCCCGCCAACGTCCGGGAGAACAAGGTCTCCGCTCGTGGCCGTCGAGACGTAGTTGCCCGTGACCGCCTCGCGCTTGTCGTAGCCCTTGCCGCGAATCTCGTCGCCGTCCCTGCCGAGCGCGCTTGCGCGCTGCTCCGTCACGGTCGCGTTGCCGCCAGTCTGCGGCTCCCAGTTCGTCAGGTTCCCGAACGGCGAGTTTGCCTCAAAAAATCCGTTGCTTCCGGCCATGGTTCATGCTCCTTTGGTGCTTTCGTGCTTCTGCGACTTGCCGCCGTGTCAGTTTCACTCCGGGGTCGCGTGGGTTCTCGTGCCGGCGTAGAACACAACGTCGAAAAGCACCGTCGCCGCGAACACGTCGATCTCTGGCGACCCCTTCCTCGGCTCCAGCTTCTGGGTCGTGATGTCGCTGATCGCGTTCGTCTCCGGCGCGATCCGAAACTGGCGGACGCACGAATCCCTGCGCACGACGTGCGACTTGCGCCAGTCATGCCCGATGGGCAGCTCCTGCAACAGGCGCATGATGTTCCTCTGGAGCGTCGAGCGGTTCCTGTCGTACAGGTCAACCGACGCCCTCCAATGGTACAGCCCTGCCGGGAAGCAGGCCACGTCGCCGGTCTGCATGTGGCCGATGTCGAACACCATGCAGTCAACGCCGCCGGCGCCGCGCACGCCTACGAACGCCGTCCTGTCCTCCATCTTCATGCCCAGCGCGTCGCAAAGGAACTCGAAGCACGCAATCTCCGCCTCCTCCATGGCCGTCTCGAAGCCCCCGACCGGGCTGTTCGGGGTCTCGCCCGTCTCGTCATGCTCGCTCATGCTCTCGCCAGCTCCTTTCTGATCTCCTGTTCAAGTATCGGCACGAAATACTGCCGCAGGTCCTCGATGGCGCGAAACACGAACTTCTCGTCGGCCTGCGGACCCTTCGCGACCGTGCCTGGGCCGCGCTTCCACCACGTCTTGCCTTTCTCGTCGTGGATCCTTTTCGCGTATGCTCCCGCCTCCGAGTTCGACGCGATGAAGATTCTGGCGATCGGTCCCTCCGGCGTGTTCTCCGTCTCGCCGCGTATGCTGCGCTCCAGTCCGCCCGGCGTCTTCTTGCTGGACGTGCGGCGCTTCAGCTTGAGCGTCCTGCTCGTGATGGTCTGGGTCGGGGATTTCGGCGCGTACTCAAACGCCTTCTTGCGCACCGCTGCGGCGATGCGCCTCATGGCCTCCATGCCAGCGCGCCTTGCCGCGACGCCGGAACGGGCTATGAGCTGGGTCACGCCGTCTACGCCTCTGATTTCCTCGATCTGAACCATCACGGATTGCCGCCGTGACAGTTGCCTACAGGATGCCTACACGGAGTCGATAATTTATGTGCCGAAGCCCCGAAAGCCGCTCTACGGGGCGTTTTCGGGGCCTATGGGGCGTCGTAGCCCCGTTTTCGGGTATGGGAGTGTTGGCGCCGTTCGCCTATGGGCCTAGCGGCGGGTTGATCTGGAGAAATACGCCCTTGCGTCGAACTTTTCGTAGGGACACCATCTGCCGCACTGCAAAACCATCCACATGACAAGCGCACGGTCTTCCTCAGGCTCGGAATCCAGCTTGTCGAGGTAAGACCCGCGCTCGCGATTTGCCCAGAACACCTCGACCATCCTCTCCGCGCCAAGCCGTTTGGCCTGTTGCCAGAAGATGCGCTCCCACTTCCAGAAACGTGCCGCATCTGGATCGGTCGGCTTTTCGTTCGGCTTGCCCGGATCGAAGTATCTGTAGCGCGGTGCTTTCATGTGCCCTCAATTATACGCTTTCCCGTCTGATCTGTGAATCAGAACCTGTCTCTTTCCCACTGTTCGCCGCCGCCAGAACTGGGAGGCTCGTACACGAATCCCTCCACGAGAATCGAGATGCCCATCTTCTCGCACTCCTTGCCCACGGCCTTGTACACCCTCTCCGCAGCCTCCTCCGTCTGGAGGTTGATGCTGTCCACGTCCTTCATTGTCAGCTTGCCGTGGAACTGTAGCTCTATGTACGGCACGCCAAGCTCTCGCGAGATAGCCTCTGGATCCATGTCTCTCATCCGGTCTATCGCCGCCCCTGATAGCCTGTCCAGCTTCTTCACGAGAAGGCCGTTTCGCCCCGCGAACCCCGACAGCTTGGGATTGTCAAGCATGGGCGCGGCGAAGTGCGCACCGCCTCCTTCATCCATCCCATCTACGACCTGATTCAGCGAATCGTCCATTGTGAACGTGGCACGGACGGAATCGCTCTTGAACCGCACGCACACGTCGCCGTATGCCTGAGCAGCAGAACCGTCGCCGTTGAAATCGTCGAACGGGGAAACCTTCGTCAGGATGCCGTACTTCTCGTGATCCTCGGCCGCAAGCCTGTCCGTGTCCGCGCCGAACATGCTACCTGTCACCGCGTCACGCAGGTCCTCGTTCAGTGATCCGCCAGACGTTCCCGTCTCGAACTGGCTCTTGAAGCCCTCGCGAATCGCCGCTATCAGGTTGTCCTCTTCGATGTACATACCCGGCATGCCGTTCTCGCGCGCCGCCGAGATAACATCCTTCGCCCTGCTCTCCAGCTCCTCGTAAGTATGCTTGTACTTGCCCGTCTCCACAAGGCGACGCAGGGCCTGCTCCGCCTCCGCCTGTCTCGCGTAAACCCTTTCAAGCGTCTTCGGCTCGCCGGTCTGCACCATGCGGCGAGGCTCCTCCTCTGGCGGCTTGGGTTTCTCCAGCCTCTTCTCCACGCCCGGCAGCTCCTTCAACGCCTCCGCCGTCAGCTCCCCGCGCGGCATTACGACGTGCCCGCCAGCCGATCCAGGCGTGAAGCGCGGCTCCTCGTGCCGCTTCGCCATGGAGAACTTGGGAACCTTCACGCCGTCCGTGAGCGCCGCCACCTCGCCGTCCGTGAGTCCCTGCACGACCTGCTCCGCTCCCTCGACGGGCATGCCGAAACGCGCCGCCGCCTCAAGACGCTCGCGCCGAACTGCCGCCTCGGCCTCGTCTTTGCCCATTCCGGCCTGCTGCTTCCGTGCTACGTCGAGGTCGAACGCCGCTTTCATCGGATCGTCCGCCTCGTCCGGCGACTCCTTTCCGCGCTGTAGCTCGATCTCCTCGGCGTCTATCAGCTCGTCAACGGTCTGGATGGAGTGCGTGCAGTTCGGGTGGAAGCATCCGGCGGCGCGGCACTCCTCGTAAGTCGGGTAGCCCTTGGTCTTGCCCGTCAGCGACAGGATGCGGCCCTCCCACGGAAAGCACTGCTTGCAGTTGGGGTCTCCGTGGCGCGTGACCTGCACGAGGTCCCCGCCGTCCTTCGCCACGTTCCCCGCAAGCACGTCGTTGTACACCCGCATCGCGTTCGTGCGGACGTTCATCGCGAAGTAGTCCCGCGAATCCCACTCGTGGCCGCCGGAGTCTATGAACCTTGCCTCGCCAAGCCCCTTGCAGGCGGCCTCCCACCGCTCTTGCATGAGCTTCTTCTGCTCCCCGTAGGACAGGCCGGCCACCGCCGCCTCCTGTATCGTCCCGACGGTCGCGTTGCGCAGGGCCGTGATGATGCTCTGCTCCATCTTCCGCGAATACACGCTCGCAAGGTTCTCGCCCTGCTGCTCCTGCACCATCGCCAGAATCTCGCGCGTGTAGTCCGCGCTGTACTTGACCGCAAGCCCGGTCTCGGCGTTGGCGTCCTTCACCGCCTTGCCCAGCGCAACGTCCATCACGCGGGACAGGTCGGCGTTCATGCGCTTGATCCTGGCGCGGATGGCCTTCTCCACCTTCTCGCGGTCGCCGGCGCGCCTGTGGATTTCCAGATCGCGCGAGAGCCGCAGGATGTCTCCACGGATGTCCTCGCCGACTCGCTGGGCCACCTTCGCGGCGTCAACGGCGGTCCGGGAGATCACCTCTTCGAGCGTCAGAGCATGCTTTCGGCCCGTCTTCGCCATGTCGTCACACCAGAACTATCTCGTTCGTGATCCGCTTGGCGAGCCACGAGAGGGCTTCCGGCGCGTACTTCCCGTAGCCGGACATTCTGGAGCGTCCGGCCGCAGGAACCTCCGACTGGTTCAGCGACGGGACTGGCGACTCGGCAACCCCTCGCGGGTTCTCCTCGCGGAGCAGCGTGTAGATCGCCTGCTCGTACACCGCGAACTCGTCCCGCGTCCTGTCGCCCTCCCTGTACTCCGGCTCGTCATCCCTTATGGCGCGCCCGAGCGCCTTTGACAGGTCGCGCCGCGCCTGGAAGATCGCGCGCTCCTTCTGTCCGGCGGAATACTCGTTCCACAGGTCCCGCGAGACGTGCTTCTTGAAGTATTCCGCCGCTCTGTCTAGGGTGATGTTCACTTCTTGTCCTTGGATTTGGCCTTTGCCGTCTTCGTGGCGGCTTCTGGCTCCTTTGACGGTGAAGGAGTAGGCTCCGGCGCGGACGCCGTGGCGGGGCTTTTTTCGGCCTCTGGCGTGGTGGCGGCTTCCGGCTCCTTGGGCTTCTTCAGCTCGGCCAGCTCCTTCTCAAGCTCTGCGATCCTGTCCTTGTAGCCCTGTATCTCGTCGTGCAGCAGGATTCTCGCCTCGTTCTCGCGAGACGCGCGGATTCGCGCGTCCCTCATGGCGTATCTGTCGGTCGGTCTCATCGTGTCTGTCCTTCCTTGTCTGGTCTCTAAAAAAGGGCGCACGGCCACGCCCTGTGACATCGTGCCGTGCGCCCTTCGTGCTTTTCAGGCACTTCCGTGGCCCTACTCCGCGCTCTCGATGGTGAACGTCACGACCTTCTTGCCGTGGTAGTCGTTCAGGCCCTCGATGGTCACGGTGCCGGTTCCCACGGCGGTGTTCGTGCCGTAGGAGACCGTGTAGTCCGTGTCCTTCGTGAGCGTCGTCGTGCCCACCTTCACAACCGGAGTCGGGGTGATCTGGGACCCCGTGGCCGTCTGGTCCTCGATGGGCGTCACGTCCGCGTTGCCGATGTCCTTCTTCAGGAGGGCAAGCACGTCGGCGACTGCCGCAAGCGCGGCCTCTGACCGGGTTCCGGCCTCCTGGTCGGTCTCCGGCTTCGGGCCGCGATACAGCGCGTCGCGGGTCGATCCCTTCTGGATTGCCGTGCTCATGCTTCCGCCTCCTTAGCCGATGCGGGCGATGATCTTCACGCAGCGGATGTACTCCTTCGGGTACACCATCGACCAGTTCGCCGCCGTGGCGAGGTCGCTGTTGCGCGGCGTGTTCGGCTGCTTGGACGAGAGGTCGCCGCTGCCGTAGGTCGCGCTCGCGTAGGCCGTGCCGGTCCACTTGACGCCGCGCACGTGCATGATGTCCGCCGAGCGCGTCACCACGAAGTTGCGGCTCTTGAGGATGTCGCGTCCGGCCTCGAACGCCACGAGGTCCTTGCTCGGGCAGTCGTTGTACGCGATCGCGCCCTTGCCGAACAGGTAGATTTCGGCAACGTCCGAGACGGACTTCGTGGTCGCTCCGCCGCCCGTGCCGACCGTGACGTTCTTCGTCTGGTCGATCTTGCAGGCGTCGTCCGTGATGAGCGTGCGCCCGTTGTACGACGGGAGCGTGGCGCCGGCCTGGGACGGCACGTAGCGGTTCGCCTCCGTGTCGATCTCCTGAAGGTACTGCTCAACCTCGCTGTTGCACACGATGCAGTCGAGGTTCAGCTTGCGCTCGCCGAGCAGCTGGGCCGCGCGGCCGAACGTGTGCTTGCCGAGGAACTGGTCGGCCTCCGTGGTGTTCGCCGTGAGGTCGAGCACGAGCGCCTGCATGGCGGAGACGCCGAAGATGCCGTCCAGCGTCGCGAACAGCTTGCGCTCGGACGCGCGAATCTTCCACTCCGCGATGCTGGAGCGGATAACCGCCAGCGGGTCGGCCGCCGACAGGATGCCCGCGAGGTCGTTAGCGCCCCACGCCTTGATGCGGATCGTCTTCACGGCCTGGTCCGTGCCCATGTCGATTCCGTCGATGGCGGGTTCCACGCCCTCCTCCATGACCTCCTCGTCAAGCACGGTCGTACCGCCGAGCGCGTTGAAGAACGGCAGCTCGACGGTCTTGCCCGTCATGTTCGCGCACTTGGACGCGATGATCGGGTCCGATCCGGCGATGCCCGCGCGGATGAACCGGGACTTCTCCTTGATTTCCTGCGCCACCGAGTCGGCGAACTCCTGCTGGTTCACCAGCGGGGCGAGGTCTGCGATGCTTGCATAAGCCATTTCTGCACTTCCTTTCGGATGATTTCTCTGGGTTTACTTGCCTTCGCCCTGTGCCTGCGCGGAAGCTGCGGCCTGCGCTTTAAGCTCCTGCGCCTTCGCCGGGTCTTTCATGGCGATCTCGCACTGCTTGGTCAGGTTCTCCTGGCCCTTCATCCACGGATTCTCGCCCGTGGCCACGGACTCGGCCGGCTTCGCCGACGTGCGGCCGGTGCCCGACGCGCCCTCGCTTGCGATGACGCCCGTGTACTCGGCCTTGAACGCCTCAACGGCGGTCTTCAGCGACTCCTCCTGGTCCACGTCCACGTTCTCCGTCGCGATCTCGACGAGCTTTGCGAAAGCCGCGTCAGAAACGCCCTTCGCCGCCTTGATCCCCGCCTTGTCGAACGCCGCCTTGATCTTGTCCGCGCGGTCGCGCTTCGCAAGTTTCGCGTCGGCCTCGGCCTTCGAGGTTTCCAGCGCCTTGACCCGCTCAGAGAGGGCGGTGTAGTCCGCGTCCTTCTTGGCCACGGTCTTCTCGCTCTCCTTCGTGAGCGCGTCGAGCTTGGCCTGCACCTCCGCCGTCTTGGCCTCGGCTTCCCGCCGTGCCTTGGCAGCGGCCGCGTTTGCCACGCCCTGCTCGTCGTACTTGCCCGCGAACGCCTTTTCCTCGTCGGTCAAGGTCTCGCCCGCCAGCAGTTTCTTGATGATCTCGCCTATCTTCATCCGTGTCTTTCTCACCGACTTTCGCCCTTTCGGGCGGGGCGCGGAGCGTCCCCTTGCTCATCCGCTGTCACGGCATGCGCCTAGTCCTCGTCCTCGGATTCCTCCTCGTCCTCGTCCTCAGCGTTGCCAAACTTCGTGGGCGGAAGTTCCACGAAAGGTAGATTTCTCGGCTCCGGCTCGTCCTCCAGCTCGTCGATCTCGCGCATGGCATCGTCCACCAGCTCCTTCTCGAAGGTGGAGATGCTCTGGAGCAGCCGGACGCCCGCTATGAGGCCCATCTTCCTCATGCTCACCGTGCAGCCGGGCATGTTCGTCACGGTCTGGATCGCCGTGCTGACGCCCTGCGGGTCGAACACGTCGAACTTTGACGGGTACTGCGGCGCGTACTCCGGGAAAGTCGAGTCGAACTCGCGGGAAAGCTCCACAAGCCGCGTCTCGGCGGTCTGGAGAAGCATCGCCCTGTGCCGCAGGGTCGCGTTCGTGTCCAGCTGGTCGAACTGCTTGCTCTCGGCGGTCTGCACCATGCGCGTCTCGCGGTTGAACAGGCTCAGTCCGGCGTTCTCGAACATGAGCGATCTGATCCTCGCCTGCTCGTCCGGGATGAGCTTCAGCCCGTTGCCGGACGGCTCGATGAAGCGGGACACGCCCTTGTCGCCCTCGCTCTCCACGAGCGGGTGGTTTCTGCCGCGCAGCATCTCGCGCACCATGCGCAGGGACTCGGCGTCCTTCTTCCCGTCTGCCCGTAGGCGGATGTCCGCGCTCTGCAAGGCCGTGTCCGATATCACCAGCTGCGGGAACACGGAGCCTACAAGCGTCTCGTTGTGCAGCGAACCCAGATTCAGGCACTGGGCCTGCGCGGCCTCCACGTCGTCGAACCACCACGGCTTGCCGGACGGAAGCCCGACGCACACGAACGGCACGCGGGTCAGCCCCGAAAGCACGTAGCCCTGCTTCAGCTCGTACGGGGCCTCGCCCTCGCACAGGAACTCGCTCATCGTCACCGTGCCGTCGGCCTCGCGCCTGAAAAGCGTCCGCACCTTGGCCATCTTCGCGTCGAGCATGGGGTCTGCGTCCGTCCAGACCTCGCTCTCCACGAGGATCCATCCGAGCTTGCCGTCATCGTCGAAGTGCCAGTCCCGGACAGAATTCGCGTTCCACAGGGTCCAGCGCACTCTGTCGCCGGACTCGCGCTTCTGCTGGACGCTCTGTCCGGCCGAAACGTCCCACGCCATGCGGTCAACCTGCACCCAGCACCAGCCGGCGACCGTGATCTCGCGGCAGACCTGCTGCACGAACGCGTCGATGCCGATGCCGTCGCCGGTCACATCGTCAAGAAACGCCTCGTCGGCGCCCTTGCGCACGATGGGCTGGCTGAACAGGTACTGCTCGATCTTCTGGCAGACGCGCGCCGCGTCGTTCACGTAGGCCGCGCGCTCCTTGCGGCCCTTGCACACCTGCTGCTTCTCATCGTCGATGCCGAGCCACGACAGGTCAGACTCGTTGGCCGCGCGCTCCAGCCGCTCCTCGATGTACGGACGGCCGCCCAGAGCCGCGAGGCGGTTCAGGAATATCTGCCGCCCGCGCAACTTCAGGTAGCGGTGAACTCTGTCGCGGATTGCCATGTCTGGAACTTGCCCGCGTGTCAGCCGCCATGCTTTGCCCGTGCTTTCCGTGCTAGATGAGCCTGGAACCCCTGCCGTCGAAGATGAAGTCCTCGTTGCCGTACCGCGTCGCGTCGATCCTGTGGTTCCTCATGTCCGGGTACTCCGGCAGAAGCGTACCGTCTCGCAGCCGCTTGTACTCGTAGGTGCTGAACTCGTCCCACGTCGTAGGGCAGCGCACCGGGTCGATCACGATGCACGCGAGGCGGCGGAGCCAGAGCATCCCCATCTCCACCGAGTTCTTCGGCTTCTGGGCCTTGTGGACGAGCGCGCCGTACCTGTTGATGTCGCCGATGATCGCCACGCCCAGGCCTCCGGCGTCGCCCACGATGTGCTCGTGCTCCAGCCCCCTTGCGCGGATCGCCTCGTTGAAGATCACATCCGCGAACGCGCAATGCTTCGACCACTCCCGGAAGATGTACAGCGTCCGCTTCCTCGGGTCGTAGGAACTCGTCACCAGCGCGCTCTCGTCGTTCGTGTGGCCGAGGTCGAGGCCGTGACGGACGTTCCTGAACTGGGCTATTTCCTCGTCTGTGATCCGGCGGTTGGATAGATTCGTGAACACCTCGGACCCCGTACCGGTCACTTTTCCGAGGAACACGTGCTCGTACATCGTGGGATTGGTGCGCTTCATCTCCTCGGCTTCTTCGATGAAGGGCGCCTCCAGCCACTCCTTCGGCACGTCAAGGTACGTCGAGTGGTGCACGTACCTGTCCGCCCTGTACTTCCGCGCCTCCGCGTTCACCCAGTTGGCCGAGCTTTCCGGCGGGTTGAACGAGCAGATCACCTGCGCATCCTTGCCGCCGCGCATGACCGAGAGCAGTGCGGTCGTGATCGCCTTCATGCCGTCGAAGCGGTCCAGCTCCTCGAACCAGATGTACTTGATGTACCCCCTGCGCACCTTGATGGATTTCGTCTTGCGCGGATCGTCCATGCCACGGAACAGGATCTTCTGGCCTGTCGGCAGGTACGTGACCTCCATCGGCGCCGTCATGACCGAGAAGTAGTCCGTCAGCCCCAGCTGGTCGATTGCCCACATGATCTGCTCAAGCACCGACTGCCGGATATCCGCCTTGCCCTGCATGAACACGACGGCGTTTGCCATCGGGTCCTCGACGATGCCGCATATCACGCGGAGCGAGGCGACGCTGGACTTCGTGCTTCCGCGTCCGCCCTCAAGCCAGTAGTGCCTGTGCCGGAACGCCCTCATGTCCGCCCAGACGGGCCAGAACTTCGGGGCAATCAGGCTCTTAAGGCTGACCCTCTTCGTGCCTCTCTGCACAAGACGGCCCTCACTCTCCGCCTTTCCGCCCCTTGCGCTTGCGGCAGTTCTTCCGGCTGCCGGACGGCGCGTTGACGGCGATCATCCCCTGTATCATGTCGGCGAGTCCCGGCATCCCGCGCTTCAGGCGCTCGACGTGCGCCGCCGCAGTCTGCCTCCGTATGCCCACCTTGGCCGGCATCCACTCCATCCGGGCGAACGACGAGACCGTTCCGCCGCGCATGAGCCACACCAGCAGCATCTGGTCGATGAATTTCAGCCGCAGGAATCCGGCCAAAGTCTCCCGCAGGCGCTCTTCGGCGTCGGGGGGTAGTGGTGTGAGCCTTTCGTCCTCGGCGCGCGTGGCGGGGCGGATTCTGCGCTCCAGCGCCATGTCTGGGCATGGGTAGGCGTCGATGCTCTCCACGCTCCGGCCCTTGTTCGACAGGTTGTCGATCCCCCTGTTCTGGCCGCGTCCGCGCCTCTGCGCCTCCTCGTCGCGCTTGAGGCACTCGAGGCACGCTTCCCGCAGGCGCGATATCTCCGCCGAATGTGGGCACTTGTGGCAAAGCATGGCAGCGTCAGCCTCCGTCCGTGCTTTCGTCCGCGCTTTCGTCCTGCTGCTCCGGCTGTTCCTGCTTGCCCGGAATGTCATCCACGAGCATCGGGACAGGCGCGCCCTCGTGGATGATCTGGCTCTCGACGTATCCGCGATTCTTGAGCTTCGTCTTGGCGTAGAAGATCGTCATCGTGATGTTGTCCTCCTTGATGTGCTTGGCGATCTTGCTCTCCACAAGGTCGCCGAACTCCTCCTCCGCCACGTTCAGGGCGTGCTTAAGCTCCGGGTGCTCCTCCATCGCCTTGACGAACGTGTCGCGAGCGCACCCCACGCGCTGGCACACGACCGTGATGTTGCCGCCGCTGCCTTCTATCGCCTTGAGGAACTTCCTCACCGAATACTTGCGCCATTTCGCCGTGCCCATTTTCCCGCCTCGCTATTTCTGGGATTCTTTCGCCCTGTCCGCCGCGTCCTTCAGGTCCTGCTCGTCGTGCGACGCGAGCCAGTCCCGGCAGATCGCGCACATCGTGTAGAACGCGACGGAGTGGTTCTTGATGTTCTTGCGCTTCTTGATCTCGGACATCACCTCGATGAACTCGTCCGGCGGCCCGACCACGATGCTCCCGTCCTTCTCGGATATCCCCCTGCGCTCCAGCTCCTTGAGGCAGGCGTCCACCTCCGCCTTCGCCACGTCGGCAAAGCAGAACGTGATCTCGTTCACCTCGAAGTCTCCGGCGGAGATCGTGGCCATCTCCTCCAGCTTCATGTCCATGAACTGGCGCGAGTCCACGCCGGAGTACGCCTTCTCTGAAATGTCCTGTATGCTCTCGTACAGCTCTTTCAGAATCTGCTCGTCATCCTGCCCCGAGATGGAGTTGTGCGACAACTGGATCGCCACCTGCCTGTCGTGGCCGATCTCCTCCTCGTCGAGGAACATCACCAGTATGCGCTCCAGCCCGGATTTCTGGGCGGCCACGACGCGGTGGTTGCCCGAAAGCACGCGGAACTTCCCGTTCGGCTGGCGCACGCAGAACGGCAGCTGCGACAGGAACCCGTCGCGGCGGACGTTCTCGGTCAGCCGGTTCTGCATCTCCTTCGTCATCCAGCGCGCGTTCGTCTTGAGCAGCGCGCAGTCGTGCTCCGGCGACACCCACGCCAGCTTGTACGGCTTGATGAGTGCGTTCAGCTCCTCCAGCTTCCGGGCTATCTCCTCGTCATGCGTCTCCATGAGACCTCCTTCCGATGATGTTCCTCCAGATGCCGAGCGCCGCGAGCGCGATGCCCAGCAGGTCGAGGACGAGCCGCGAGTTTAGGCCCGTCCTCCAGTCGAACGCGGCCCACATGACCTCGCCGACAAGCCAAAGCACGAAGCACAGGTTGCACCGCCACACGTTCACGACCGTGCCTGCGATGCAGATCAGCGCGGCGGTCCACGCGTACTCGCTCATGACGCGCACCCTCCGTACTCCTTGTCCCACCACTCGCGGTAGATTTCCTCAAGGGACCTGTCCCCGAAGTACCCGCAGTACGTGAGCTTCTTGGCCTTCTCGTCGCGCTCTATGAGCTGGAACACGCCCCGGTACTTCATGCTTACGGGCTTCGGCGTATAGACCGATGTCTGGATTCCAGAATAGCTCTGGAAGAACCGGCGGGTTATTACGCGCCGCGTGTCGGCGGACAGCAGCAGTTTGACAAGCAGCTTCGACAGGTGCCGGATGCCGGAGTCCATCACGAAGTCCGAGACCTCGAACAGGCAGCCGGGCTGCCGCGTGCCGAGCATGGTGCTGAAGCTCGCCCACCCGAACGCCTTGCCGTTCAGCCCGAACTCCACGCAAAGGTCCTCGCCCTTGGAGTAGTCCACGCGGGAACTCATGAACAGCCGCTTGTAGTGCAGCACGTCGTTCGACGGCACTATCGCGATGGACGGTTTGTCCTCGCGCCTCGGCTCGTGCTCGCGGGGGAGGAGGGCCGTGCGCGGGGCCTCCTCGCCGCCGCCGAGATCGTCCAGAAACACCGACGAGCGGCCGCCCCTGCGGAAGCTGGAGTACAGGAATATCTCGTGCTTGCCTCCGCCCAGCCGGATAGCGCCCGCAAGCCAGCCCTCAAGCCCGGCGTGCCGCTTGTCCGTGTAGATCATGCACTGCTTGCGCGCCAGAAAGTCCGCGAAGCACTCCGCCGCCTTGTCCGGGTCGAACAGCCGGTAGTCCGGGCGCGGGTACTCAAAGGCGGAATCGACGAACCTGTACAGCTTCTCGTAGCCGCCCCTGTACGTCGGCGGGAACGCGAAGATCACGTCCTGCTCGCGCGCCCGCTCGATCGCGTCGCGGAAGTCCCCGTAGAAAAAGTCCTCCGTGTGGAACGCCAGCATGTCCGTCTTGTCAAACTTCTCCAGCGTGGCGTCCATGAAGTCCGACGCCTTCTGGAGATACCTGTCGAGCATCATCCGCTCGTAGTCGTTCTTCCGTCCGACGTAGTCGCCGCACGCCATGGCGAACATCACCTTGGCAAGGCTCTCGCGCGCCGTGTCGCCGTACTTGGCGAGCACCGGCTTGATCGTCTCGTCCTTCACCACGGGCCTGAACAGCTCGCGCCCCGTGGCGATGAACCCGATCAGAGCGCTGTACAGGCTCACGTCGTTTGAGTGCACCTTGAACCCGCGCTGCGCGCAGAGCTTGTCTATCGCGTAGTTGCCGGAGCATCCCACGTACACCTCCGGCTTCTGGTCTCCCTTGAGGTCCCTGTACGGAGCGAGCGCGGCCGCTATGACCGCGCGCGCCTCGTGAGGCACCGATCCTACGAAGAAACTTCCCATCCTACCTCCAGTCCTGCACCTGCTCCCGTATCTCAACGCCGGCCTCCGCGAACAGGTCCGGCTGCACCACCTTCGGCTTCGCGGCCTCTGCTGCGTCCAACGCCAGCCGATCCTCGTACCCGTACTCCCGCACGTAGCGCTCGCCGTGCGAGTTGATCCACTCCGCCACCAGCGACCGGTGGCAGAACTTCGGCGGCTTCTCGTAGCACAGCAGAACCGCCTTCCGCTTTCCGGCCATCAGGGCGACGCGCTCGATGTCCGTGATCGTGGCCCCGTAGTCCAGCCGGGCCAGCACCCGCTCCCTGTACTGCCGCGTGTACTCCGCGACATCCTCTATGCCGAGCATTTGCGGGGCCGGGGCGAGCTTTCGCAGAAACGTGATGATGGATGGGTCTCCCAGCCACTTGGGCGTACCGATGGAGATACCGATCAGCGCGCATCCGCCTTGCAGGTATTTCCGTATGTTCGCGTAGTAGCCTGTGTAGATCTCGATTCCGTTCATGCCTGTGTCACCTTTCTTGCCCTGTCGGGCCGATTCAGATTCTACCATTTTCCGTTTCGTTTCTCAACTTCCCATTGCCGATTTCAACATTTTCTTTCAGTCGTGCCTATCCTCAAGCCCGTCCATGTTGTACTTGGACTGCTCCCGTATGGCCGCCAGCCACTTCTGGAACCGCTTGACCTCCGCGTTCGCGGTGGCCTCGTCGAGGCAGGCGCGACTCAGGATAAACTCGTTCTCCTGCTTCCTCGTGACCTCGTGAGGAACCCCGAGGCCGCAATGGACCTGCGCCCTGTCGCCGAACGCCGCCATGGTGCCGATGATCTCGCCGCCGAGCACCGCGCACCGGAAGAACGACTGGCTTCCGAGGACGTAGCCCAGCAGGTCCACGTCCAGCGGATGCTCCGGCCTCTTCGCCGGGAACTCGAAGAACAGGCCCAAGCTCGTCCCGTCTATCGTCACGTAGTTGGTGTTCTGCTCGTAGCACGTGATCTCGCAGGGGATGTTCAGCTCCTCGCAGATGCGGAAGATCGCCACGACCGCAGAGGTGCGCCACTTGAACCCCGACGCCCCGACGTGCGCCGAGGTCGCGATGTTGACGCCGATCCTCACGCCGAAGCGCGGACCCTTCACCTTCTTGGACTCTTCCCACATGTCCGGCTCGCGGTCGATCCACCTCTCCACGTCGATCTCGTCGCCGTCCTCGAGGCGCCGCTTGATCTTGCGCCTCGGCTTCTCGGTCGCCCAGTCCTCGCTGTCGAACAGCGACTCTCCGGTGCCGATCACGCCGGCCATCTTCGGGGTCGGCTCCAGAAGCTCCTTCCCCACCATGTCCAGCGTGTGGTGCCCGTTCCAGCCGTCCTTGCGGACGAAGCAGTGATCCCAACGGTCCACCGCTTCCTCGAACTGCTTTTCCTTGTACCGGCCGGCGACCTTCATCAGCTCGTCCACCCCGTCGAACCTCAGATATTCCCACCTGTTCTTCATGTCCTTCTCTGCGATCATCGCGCACCTCCTTACCGGTTGATCACCGCTTCCGCCTTGGCGCGCTCTTCCGGCGACCACGCCGCAAGGTACATTTCCCAGAACTTCGACTCGGGGATGCCGTTCTTGACCAGCGTGTGCGAGTTGACCACCGTGCGCGTGCTCATGATGCGCCTCATGTGATTGCGGTCGATCACCTCGTACCGCACCGCCCAGAGCTTCTTCAGCAGATCGTCCGTGCCGAGGATGCTACGCGCAAGGCTCTCCTCCAGCTTCTTGTCGTACCCGATCTCCACCGTCGAGCAGGCGAAGCGGTCGAGCGTCGCCGCGTCCAACTGGTTGCGCCCGACGTAGGTGCGGGTAGCGCCCGTGCCGTACGTGTTGGCCGCGCAGAGGAGCACCGTGTCCTTGTGCTTCTCGAAGATGCGTCCCGCCTGCGGCACCGACAGGTGGCCGTTCGCCAAGGCCGCGTTCAGGAACGTCATCACGTTCGCGTCCGCAGAGTCCAGCTCGTCGAACAGATGAACGCCGCCGTTCTCGTACGTCTTCACGAACGGCGAGCACTCGAACTTGAACGACCCGTCCGGCTGCGGGAGGTTGCGGCCGACGAGGTGGCTTTCGGTCACGCCCTCGCTCATGGAGTTGTAGGTGAATGTCCGCTTCATCGCCTCGGCCACCTGCCGTGCCAGATGCGTCTTGCCCGTTCCGGCGGGGCCGACCATCAGAACCGGGAGGCCCGTAGCCGCCAGCTTGCAGACAAGCTCGAACTTCTCGTGCACGAACCCGTCAACCTTCACTGGCTCGCCGCCGTTGACGATCACATTCACCTGCTTGATGGTCGCGTTCTTCTTGATGATCTCGCGCCCTTCCTTCGTGCCCAGGTACTCTGCCACGAGGCGGCGGACGGAATCTTCGTTCAGGCTCGATGCGCCCATCAGCTGCCCGAGCGCCTGAAGCACGGCCATCGGGTTCTGCATGTTGATCTGTGCGGGCTGAGCGGGCTGTGCCACTGCTCCCAGCGATCCGGGGCCGAACAGGCTCTGCTGTGTCGGCGGAAGCGCCGGAGACGGCTGCGCGCCGTCCGGGACATCAGCCACGATCACCGGATTGTCGCCGGGATCGGGCAACTGGATGATCTCGCCCTTCAGGAGCTTGATCAGGTCTTCCTTCTTCGCGAAGCTGACGCACTTGCCGTAGGCCAGCTTCTTGTCCGTGACGAGCTTTCTCAGCTCGGTCACTTTCAGAGACTCGTAGTTCTCGTTCATTGTTCATCACCTTTCTTCTGTTGTTCTGGCTTTCTGTTCCTTTTGTTGAGCTGCTGATCCGCCAGCGGAATCCAGCAGCAGTTGGATGGTTCGTAATTGCCGTTCACGTCGCGGCGTTCGATGGACAGGCCGGGCTTGTACCCGTTGGCCGTCGCCCACCTCACAAATTCAACTGGGTTGTGCCACTCTTGGCACACACTGATGCCCCTTCCGCCGTAATTGCGAAAGTTCCTGTTTTTAGGGTTCTCGCATCTTGACAACATGCCTTTCAGGATTTGATAAACCGGATGCACGCCGGTGCGTCTAGCGTACCCATGCTTCACCCGATTTTCGTCATTCTCCCTGTGCTTGCAACCGCAACTCTTTGTCAATCCCCTTACTAAGGCCGACAAGTGAATGTCCTTGACCGCTCCGCAGTCGCATCTGCATCTGCAAATCCTCGTGTAGTACGATTTGCGCACTCCCCAGTCGGCTTCTACTACAAGCCGCCCGAACCTCTGTCCGACGTATTTGTTCTCGTGTCTCATGCGTCTCCCTTCGGCGGGGCCACGGTGGAAGCCGCAGCCCCGCCTTTTAGTTAGCAACTCCTTGCTTGCATCACCCGGAGGATGAGCACTTGCGCCACCAACAGTTCCCTGTCTGTCAGCGAATGAAGGAATGCGAGCAGTGCTTTCTTGCCACGCGCCTTGACCTCTGACCTCACGCGGCCAGCGAATGATTCGGCGTTCAGTTGCAGACGGGCCTCATCAATTGAGATTCCCTGTTCTTCTGCGTACTTTTCGACCCTCTTCTGGGCTGAGGTCTTTCCCTTGCTCTTCGGATTCTTCATGGCTTTCCATTTCCATTCAGAAAAAGAGGAACCGTCCAAAGAGGGATGGAAAGTGCGTAGAGCTTACGCAGACCCTCAATGGACGGCTCCAATGTGGTTGGCACTCATTCCTCCGGGCTGGCTTTCCATTTCCAGTTTTTCCCGAAGTTGAGTATAGTCTATCAAAAATCTGGGCTGGTGTCAATAGGGAAATTGAAAAAATATTCATTTTTTTCTTCATCCTTGCAATCATGGGTTTTTATTGGGGTTTTCGGGGTTTTCGTTCAGAACGTGCTTGATTTTCCAGTTTCCGCCGATCTGTTTCTGTGCCCACACGAACCGAAAG
>JAEEGL016010134.1_pt1 | contig 17737 bp, 16 predicted proteins | sample 9134231 | NCBI WGS metagenome assembly JAEEGL01 (sample SAMN16246548, study PRJNA631951) | gut metagenome | biome: gut microbiome; feature: rumen; material: fiber-attached | host: Bos | place: Iran: Karaj | collected 2018-10 | reverse complement strand
GTGACGGCCGGCTGGTTGTCCGCCGCCGTGGAGAACACCTGGCTCTTCTTGGCGGGAATCGTGGTGTTGCGGTCGATGAGAGGCGTCATCACGCCGCCCAGGGTCTCGATGCCGAGCGTAAGCGGCGTAACGTCCAGGAGCAGCACGTCCTTCACGTCACCCTTCAGGATGCCGCCCTGGATCGCCGCGCCCATGGCCACGACCTCGTCGGGATTGACGCCCTTGTGCGGTTCCTTGCCGAAGAGTTTCTTCGCCTGGTCCTGGATGCGCGGCATGCGCGTCTGGCCGCCGACGAGAACGACCTCGTCGACCGTGGAGAGGTCTGCATCGGACATGCACTTGCGGCACGGTTCCGTCGTGCGTTCCACGAGCGAATCGGTGAGCTGTTCGAGCTTAGCCTTGGTGAGCGTGGCCTGCAGATGCTTGGGGCCCGTCTGGTCCGCAGTGATGAAGGGGAGCGAGATGTCGAACGTCGTCGCGCTCGAGAGGGCGCACTTCGCGTTCTCGGCCGCTTCCTTGAGACGCTGCAGCGCCATCATGTCGTTGCCGAGGTCGATGCCCTGCTGCGCCTTGAAGTCGTCTATGAGCCAGTGCATGATGGCCTGGTCGAGATCGTCGCCGCCCAGATGCGTGTCGCCGTTCGTGGCCTTTACCTCGAAGACGCCGTCGCCGATGTCAAGAACGGAAATATCGAACGTGCCGCCGCCGAAGTCGTATACGGCGATCTTCTCGTTGGACTTCTTGTCGAGACCATACGCGAGCGAAGCCGCTGTGGGTTCGTTTACGATACGCTTGACGTCCAGCCCCGCGATGCGCCCCGCGTCCTTCGTCGCCTGACGCTGCGAATCGTTGAAGTACGCCGGCACTGTGATGACCGCTTCGGTGATCTTTTCGCCGAGGAACGATTCCGCATCCTCCTTCAGCTTGCGCAGAATCATTGCGCTGATCTCCTGCGGGCTGTACGTCTTGTCGCCGACCTTTACGGCGGCATCGCCGTTTGCGGCGCGTACGACTTCGTAGGGAACCATCTTGATCTCCTCGGCCATCTCGTCGTAGCGGCGGCCCATGAAGCGCTTGATGGAGTAAATCGTGGACTTAGGGTTGGTGACGGCCTGACGCTTCGCCGCCTGGCCAACCAATGTTTCGCCCGTCTTCGTAAATGCCACTATCGAAGGCGTGGTGCGCGCGCCTTCCTTGTTGGGAATCACGGTCGCCTGACCACCTTCCATGATGGCCATGCAGCTGTTCGTCGTTCCCAAGTCTATTCCAAGTACCTTTGCCATGTTTCTGTTTCCTTTCTCGTCCTCTTGAATTATCACATAAAAAAGGACGGCCTAATAAAAGCAGAATGCGTGCCAAAAATGTTTTGGGGAAATCTGTCCCGAGAATTATCCCACTTTGCTAGTTTTTCATGTTTTATGTGTGCCAGACACTGTGCAAGGGCACATTGGTGTGTCATAATGGCACGGGTGTTGTCGATCATAAGTTCTTTCGTCTTTGGCCGAGGTTTGGTATAATGCTTTTCGATTTGAACGAAAATAAACGGAGAAGAAATGAGAGTAAAAGGTATTGTCACGGTGGCACTGGCCGTATCCGCATTTGCGGTCCAGGCATTTGAGGTAAAACAGTTGTTCCGCAGGGAACGTTTCTCACGTGACAACGTCAATCTGCTTGTACAGCAGCCGGCGGATGAAGCCGCGTGGATTTGGATCGACGATGCCGGTGCGCAGGCAGGTACAATGGATGCAGTTCGTTTCAGCCGCACGTTTGCCGCTACGGACGCCACGATGGAGTTGGACGTTTCCGGCGACGAGCGGTTTGTTCTTTTCATGGACGGACGCGAGATCGCGCGCGGTCCGCACAAGGGCCTGGTTACGCACTGGTATTACCAGACATATGCCATTACCGGGCTCGCGCCGGGGCGGCACACGATGGATGTTGTCGTGTATCGCATGGAGGAAAGGCGCCCGACCGGAGTGTTGACCGCAGGGAAGGGAGGTTTTCTCCTGAAGGCGTCAGGCGCATACGACAAGTTGCTTACGACCGGCAAGGCCGCCTGGACCGCAACAAGGATATACGGTACATCAATGAGCGGATATGGCGATAGCAGGACGTTTGGCGGATCCGGCGAAAGTATCGTCGAAGGGACCGGTTTCCTTGATCCGAAGGCGGCGACGGGCGCTCCCTGCCGCACGAAGATCGTACGTGCCCGCATCATCGACAACAACGGCGGCGTTTCGCGTATGGATTGGGCGCTATTCCCCACGGAACGTCCCGACCAGACCGCCATACCACGGCGGCCGGGAAAATTCATGGCCGGCCAGGCTCTCTACAAGGCTGACACGAACATCTATTACCAGACTTCCGATGCGTCATTTCCGCTTGTCGCGGAGATGAACGCGCTTCTTGAGCAGGGGAAGGCGGTTACGGTTCCTGCAGGAACTTCCGCCCGGCTCGTGTGGAATCTTGGCGACTATTATTGCGCATATCCCATACTTGACGTTTCCGGCGGCAGGGGGGCGGAAGTCCGTTGGGGTTGGGCGGAATCGCTCTACGACAGGAAACACGATCGCGCCGACCGGGATGCCTTCGACCAGAAACGCTGCGCGCACGCGCTGCGCGACACGTTCCGCCCAGACGGCCGCGCCGACGCCCGTTTCACCTCCCCTTGGTGGCGTTGCGGCTCTTGGTGCGAGTTCGAGGTGAAGACGGCGGACGAACCGCTCACGATCAAACGCATCGAATTCACGGAAGTACGCTATCCGCTTGCTTCGCTAGCATCATTCGAGTGCGACGATCCGTCCATCGCCGGGATCTGGAAGATCTGCCGCCGCGGTCTCGAATGCTGCATGCACGAGACCTACATGGATTGCCCGTATTTCGAGCAGCAGATGTATCCCGGCGATACGCGCGTCGTTATGTTGATTGCAGATGCGCTCAGCGGGGATTCGCGCCTCACCAGGTTCGGCGCCGGGCTTTTCGACTACGCCCGTCGCGACAACGGCCTGGTGCCAATGAACTTCCCGTGCCGCATACTGCAGGATTCCGCCACCTATTCGCTGTGCTGGGTGATGATGCTCGGCGACTACGCCAGATGGCAGGGTGGAGATGCCTGGCTCAAGGCGCGCATGCCGGGCATGTGCCACACTCTCCATCTTATAATGAACTACGCCAACGAAGAAGGGCTGCTCGTCGGATTGCCTGGCTGGAGTTTCCAGGATTGGGTTGAAAAGTGGGCCAACCACGGCATGGCGCCAGACGGCTACAGGGGGTTGAGCGCCATCAACAACCTGCTCGCCGTATATGCGCTGGGCTGCGCGGCCCATGCCGAGGATGCCGTCGGCGATCCAGACATGGCGGCATATTGGCGTTCGAAGAAAAGGGCTCTTGCGGATGCCGTCCTGCGCAAGTTCTGGTGCGAAAGCCGCGGTATCATAGCCGACACCGTGGCACAGGACTGTTTCAGCGAACATGCGCAGTGTCTTGCGCTTCTTTCCGGCATTCTGCCGCCAGACCGCGAAGCCCGCGTCCTTAAGGGCCTTCTGGAGTATGACGATCTGGCCCGCACGACGGTCTACTTCTCGCATTACCTCTTCGACGTGTTCATGAAATACGGGCGCACGGATCTCTTCCTCAAGCGCCTTGACCTCTGGCGCGGCTATGTGGACACCGGCCTCAAGACTCCCCTGGAGGCGCCAGGCATACATGCGCGCAGCGATTGCCATGCATGGGGGTCGCATCCGATCTACCACCTGCTCACGGGCGTGGCGGGGATATGTCCGGATTCGGACGGATTCAAGTCCGTCCTAGTGGCGCCTCAGCCGGGCGGGCTCAAGTGGATGAAGACGTCCATGCCCACGCCGAAAGGAATCGTCTCGCTCGACCTCAGATTCGAGGGCGATAGGGTGTCCGGCACGGTTACGATGCCGCAGGGATTGCCGGGCAGGTTTTCGTGGAAGGGCGTGGAGCGTCCGCTTGTCGCCGGCGTGAACAAGCTGTGATCAGAATTGCAATTCAGCACCAAAGAAAGGAACAATCATGTCAATCAAGAATACGATTCTCCTGGCGTGCGCATTCGCGGGCGCCACCGCCATCTGCGATACCGCGAAGAAGGGGAATCCCCCCGCCAAGCTGGATGCCGCGGTTTCTGCGAAGGTACTGCCGTTTGGCTCGCAGCAGGTGTCGAGTGCCGTGTTCGCCATAAACGAGATAGACAGCCTTGACGTGGCGGCAGACGAAGCATGGCGCGCAATCGGCTCCAGGGACGAATACGGGAAATATAGGCTGGAAATGCGCGCGAAGATGCTCGCGGCGATCGGCGAGATGCCGCCGCGCACGCCATTGAACGCCCGTACGGTGGCCACGTATCAGCGCGATGGATACCATGTGGAGAAGGTGGTGTTCGAATCCATGCCAGGGCTCTTCGTGACGGCCAACCTGTTCATTCCAGATGGAGAAGGCCGGCGGCCTGCCGTCGTCATGAGCTGCGGACACAGCAATGAGGGCAAGGACTATCCATGCTATCTGCGTGCTTGCGTCATCGCGGTGAAGAAGGGGTTCGTGACCTTGATGTTCGATCCCTACGAGCAGGGCGAACGCCGTTGGCATACGATGATCGGTTCTACACGCGGACATACGCAGATCAGTCTGCGCGGCGAGATGGTAGGCTGGTCCATGGCCCTCCTGCGCATCTGGGACGGCATGCGCGCTATCGACTATGTGGCGTCCCGCGCAGAGGTGGACGCCTCGCGCATAGGCTACATGGGGCAGTCCGGCGGCGGAACGATGACGGCGTTAATGGAGGCCGTCGAGCCTCGCATCCGCGTGGCCGCGCCAAGCTGCTATCTCACGAGTATGTCGGCGTTGTGCCACGTGAAGGGACCTCAGGATGGCGAACAGAACATCTACGGGCAGCTCTCTTTCGGATTGAACCAGACCAGTTACGTGCTCATGCCTGATATCCCCGTTGCCGTCACGTGCAAGATGTCCGACATGTTCCCTTACTACGGCACGCGCACTCTCTTCCGCACGGTCGAGTGCGTTGAACGCACGATAGGCTGCGCAGGGCGCAGCTGGCTGAACGATGCGCCCGGCCCGCATGGCTGGACGGAAGCCACGGAGACTTCCTCGGTGCTGTTCCTCGCGAACCATCTGATTCCCGGGTCGGCGGATCCGCGGCAGATGAAACGCGACACGAGATTGCTCGACATCGCTTTCGACAAGGATGCGATTGATGTCGGTCTTGCGGAAGAAGAGCGCGGCTGCGCTCCCGGGCGCGCGACGAAGAACATTCCGGGGGCGCGTGACATCTACGACATCATTGCGGTTCGCGGCGTGGCCGCAAAGGCCGCCCGCCGTGAACTTTCCGCATCGGAGAAGGCCGAGGCCGCACGTCGCCTTGCAGTGATACCGACGCTTGCCGAGGCGGACGCGCGCACGAAGGACTGGCCTGTCGGCACGGTCGAGGGCATCGATGTCGCGCGTCTCGCGGTACAGTATCCAGATGGCGCGATGCTGCCGGCGGTGTACCTTTCGCGGCCTGGCGCTTCGGGCTCGCCTGTCCTGGTCGCTTCCGCGAAGGGACGCGCGGCAGGGCTGGCGATCGCGCGGCGGTATCTTGAAAAGGGATGTTGCGTTCTCGTGGCCGATGTTACTGGAGTAGGGGAGGTCGGCAGCGAGAAGTTCCTGTTCTATTCGGCGAAGGAGCGGCCGGACGAAAGTCTGGGCGCCATGCAGTATCTGATCGGCGCGCCGCTGGTGGGCCGCCGCGCACGCGACCTCCTGGTCTTCGGCGACTGGCTCAGGCGTCGCTGCGGCAAGGCGCCGCTTCTGGTCGCCACTGACTACATCGCGATTCCGGCGGCCCATGCGTTCGCCGCGGATCGTGCCGCGTGGGAGTCGCTTGAGATCGTTGACCGTCCTTTGTCGTGGGGGGAGATTCTCGCATCGCCTCCGACTACGGCGACCTATTACGCGGACCTCGTGCCACGCGCCTACGCGACATACGATTGGGTCGATCTGCCCTGATGCGGTTTTGGGCGATTTAGTTTACATCTGCGTTTGGGTTGCCAATCATGCCGATAAATGTTATCATATTCACCGACGGTCGCGGGTATTGTGCCAATGGCCGGAAATCTGGATTTAAAACATAGTCAACCATAAACAAAGAAGGAAAAAATGGAACAGAACAGACGCGAATTCCTGAAAAGTACGGCATGGATGGGCGCTGCGGCGATGGCTGCGGGCTGCATCAGCAAGACAAATGCCGCCAACACCGGCATCGGCGCGCCGATGCACGGATTCACCGTGGCGCCGATGAAGACGGTACGTGTCGGCTTTATCGGCATAGGCAGCCGCGGTACGGCCGCCGTGCACCGCATCGCGCAGATTCCGGGCTGCGTGGTGACCGGTCTTGCAGACATCAACCCGAAGCAGCTTGATGCCAACAAGAATTGGCTCAAGGAGCATGGCTATCCGGAACCAAAGGAATGGGGGCGTAACGGCAACGAGGACGCATGGAAGGGGCTTTGCGACAGCGATTGCTGCGACGTGATCTATTCCGCGACGCCGCGTCCGCTCCACAATCCGATCAACGTGTATGGCATGGATCACGGCAAGCATGTCCTGCAGGAGGTCCCCGGCGCGTTCAACCTGGAAGAGTGCTGGGAGACCGTGGAGGCGGCCGAGCGTAACAAACGCCATTGCATGATGCTCGAGAACTGCACCTACGGCGAATACGAGATGCTCGCCTTCAACCTCATCCACAAGGGCAAACTTGGCGAGATCGTGCAGGCGGAAGTCGGTTATCAGCATGACCAGCGTTCGCTCCAGTATAATCCCCGCGATGGGCGCTTCTGGCGCATCGACCGCCACATGCACCACCATGGCAACTACTATCCCACGCACGGGCTTGTGCCGGCGGGGCGCTGCCTTGATATCAACCGCGGCGACCGTTTCGAATACCTCGTCTCCATGGAGACGAAGAGCGCGTCCTTCGAGGCGTTCGGCCAGGCCAACTTCCCTGCGTCCGACTGGCGCCATACCGCGAAGATGGTCAAGGGCGACATCAACATGTCGCTCATGCACACCGCTCTCGGCAAGACGCTCTCGCTGATCCACAACGTCTGCACGCCCCGTCCGTACGATCGCGGAAACCTCTTTATGGGCACGAAGGGCATCTACCGCAGCTATCCCGACCTCATGTTCGCATGGGAAGACAAGGTTGGCGACGGCAAGGCCCATAAGTATTTCGACAAGGAGAAGACCGAGAAGCTGCGCGAGGAGTACAAGCATCCGTTCTGGAAAGTGGCTGGCGAAATCTCGAAGAAGGTCGGCGGCCACGGCGGCATGGACTTCATCATGGATCTCCGCTGGGCCTACTGCCTGCAGAACGGCCTGCCGCTCGACACGGACGTCTACGATCTCGCGACATACAGCTCGATCGTGGAACTCTCCGAGAAGTCCGTCAACGCACGCTCGGCGGCGATCGACTTCCCGGACTACACGCGTGGCGGCTGGAAGACGGCCAAGCCCTTCACCGTAGATGAAATCGACATGGGCAAGTTCGATTTCAAGAACGGCGTAACGAAGGACAAGGACGCCCAGAAGACCTGATCCTCCCGTCGATAAACGGCAAAAGGCGCGGCCAGGAATCTGGTCGCGCCTTTTCGTCAATCCTACCGCAATCTCGCCGCGATGGCGTCGCCCATCGTGGAAGTCGAAACAGCCGTCTGGCCAGAAAGGGCGATGTCCGCAGTGCGCAGACCATCGTCAAGCACGGTGGAGACCGCCCCTTCGATCGCCTCGGCCTCTTCGGCAAGCCCGAAGGCGTGGCGAAGCATCATCGCGGCGGAAAGGATCGTGGCGATCGGATTTGCGACGCCCTTACCGGCGATGTCCGGCGCCGAACCGTGTATGGGTTCGTACAGTCCGCCGCCGGCGTTTCCTATCGAAGCGGACGGCAGCATGCCTATCGAACCGGTTATCTGCGAGGCTTCGTCGGAGAGTATGTCGCCGAACATGTTCTCCGTCAGGATTACATCGAATCTGGCCGGATTTCGTACAAGTTGCATCGCGACGTTGTCCACGTACATGTGTTCCAGCGCGACGGCTGAATACTCCGCATCGTGCAAGGCGGATACGGTCTCGCGCCATAGCCGCGATGTCTCGAGCACGTTCGCCTTATCGACGCTTGTGACATGATTGCGTCGCCGCCGTGCGGAATCGAACGCCAGACGACCGATGCGTTCGATCTCGCGTCTCGAATACGGTATCATGTCGTATGCGCCCGTACCGTCCGCCGAACGTCTCTTCTCTCCGAAGTAGGCGCCACCCGTCAGTTCACGCACGACAAGGATGTCGATACCCATCGCCACGATCCCTTCCTTCAGCGGGCTTGCATCGCGGAGAGCATTCCATACCTTCGCAGGACGCAGGTTGCCGAAAAGTCCAAGTTCCGAACGGAGGGTGAGAAGGGCACGCCGCTCCGGACGCTTCTCCGCCGGCAACATATCCCATTTCGGCCCGCCCACCGCACCGAGCAGCACGGCATCCGCAGCCTTGCATGCGGCCAAGGTCGCCGCCGGCAGGCAATCGCCGCACAAGTCGTAGGCCGCGCCGCCCACAGGATATTCTTCAATTGAAAACCGGTGGCCGAATCGCGTAGCGACCGCTTGCAAGACCTTCACGGCTTCCGCTACGATCTCCGGGCCAACGCCATCGCCCGGCAACGCCGCAATTTTCGCTTTCATCGCATCTTCCCTTTCAAGTATTCTGCAAGGCCTCCGGCGGCGATAAGGTCGCGCATGAACGGCGGAAATGGCTCTGCCGAGAAACAGCGGACTGTTGTGAGGTCTTCGATCACGCCAGTTTCGAAATCTATGGACAGTTCATCGCCGTTGACTATCGCTTCCGCCGCCGCCGGACATTCCAGGATCGGCAAGGCGATATTCAACGCATTCCGGTAGAAGATGCGTGCGAAACTTGCCGCGACAACGCACGATACTCCACAGGCCTTGATGGCCAGCGGCGCATGTTCGCGTGAACTGCCGCACCCGAAGTTGCGTCCGGCGACAATGATGTCGCCTTCGTGCACGGTGGACGCGAAGTTCGGATCGATATCCTCCATGCAATGCGCGGCGAGTTCCCGCGCATCAGGCGAATTGAGATAACGGGCGGGGATGATCACGTCCGTATCGACGTTGTCCCCATGTCTGAACGCTTTTCCACGTGCTTTCATTTCGTTTCCTCCATCATGGCGATCTTCCCGGCGATCGCGGAAGCGGCGGCCACGGCAGGACCTGCGAGATAGACCTCCGATTCGACATGGCCCATGCGCCCAACGAAGTTCCGGTTGGTCGTGGCTACGCACCGTTCACCCTTCGCCAGAATGCCCATGTGGCCGCCGAGGCAAGGTCCGCATGTCGGCGCGGATACCGCACAGCCGGCCTCCACGAAATCCTTGAGCAGACCTTCCTCCAACGCCTGAAGGTAGATGCGTTGAGTCGCGGGGATGACGATGCATCTCACGCCGGCTGCGACCTTTCTCCCGCGCAGCACTTCGGCGGCGACGCGAAGGTCGCCTATGCGTCCGTTAGTGCACGAACCTATCACGACCTGGTCAATCGCAATGTCGCGGGCCTCGCGCACGGGTTTCACGTTCGACGGCAGATGCGGGAACGCCACCATCGGCTCCAGGCCGGAAAGATCGATGGATAAGGTGCGTTCGTAGACGGCATCGTCATCTGGCGCGAAGATGCGCGGCTCTTTTGCCCCGTGCTCCTTCAGGTAGGCGAGCGTGGCGTCGTCAACAGGAAATATCCCGTTCTTGGCCCCAGCTTCTATTGCCATGTTCGCGATCGTGAAACGGTCGTCCATTGAAAGCGCAGACACACCTTCGCCGCAGAATTCAAGCGATTGGTACCGCGCGCCCTCGACTCCGATAAGCCCTATGAGATGCAGGATCACGTCCTTTCCGCCGACGAGACGCTGCGGCCGTCCCGCGAGTTCCACGCGTATCGCGGAGGGGACGCGGAACCAGGTCTTCCCTGCAGCCATGCCCGCTGCCATGTCTGTCGAGCCGACACCGGTTGAGAACGCGCCAAGCGCACCGTACGTGCATGTGTGGCTGTCCGCGCCGATGACGAGGTCGCCAGCGGTGACGAGTCCCTTTTCGGGAAGCAGGGCGTGTTCGATCCCGCAATCGTGGCCGACTTCGAAATAGTTCTTGATGCCCTGTTCCCTTGCGAACTTTCTCATGCAGGCGCACTGCGCCGCCGCTTTTATGTCCTTGTTTGGCGTGAAATGGTCGGGCACGAGCGCGACCTTTGCGGCGTCGAAGACCCGCTCGCTGCCGAACTTCGGGAATTCCGCGATGGCGACAGGGGCCGTGATGTCGTTGCCCAGCACAAGATCGAGGGACGCCATTATGAGCTCGCCCGCCCGTACGCTTTCGCGGCCGGCGTGTGCTGCGAGTATCTTCTGCGTCATTGTCATATCTGCATTCCTTTCGATGTCGCGACCGTTGCATTCACTTCTCGAGCATCCTGTTCACCGCGACGAGAAGGGCGAGTATGGACCCTTCGATCACGTCCGTGGAAACGCCGCGTCCGCGATACGTGCCTCTGGCGTCCGATATCTTCACAAGCACCTCGCCAAGGGCGTCGCGCCGCTCTGTGACAGCTTCGATACGGTAATCCTCCAGCACGAAACGGTGGTGGATTATCTTTTCCACGGCGCGGAACGCCGCATAGATCGGCCCTGTACCGATGGCGGCCTCCTGTACGGAGCGCCTGCCTTTGACGAGCGTTATCTGCGCCGTTGCGCTCATGTGGTTGCCGCTGTTCACGACGAACGAGTCGAGCCGCCATTCCTGCGTGGAGGTTCCCTTGGACGCCACACGCGATTCGGCAAGCGCGACAAGGTCGCGGTCGGTGATCTTCTTCTTGCGGTCTGCGAGCGCCTTGAACGAAGCGAAAACCTCGGCCACATGTTCTGCGTCGAGATCGTATCCGAGATCCTTGAGGCGACTTTCGAGCGCATGCTGTCCGGAGTGCTTCCCGAGCACAAGTTCCGTCTTCTTCATTCCCACGGATTCAGGGGTCATTATCTCGTAGGTCTCGGCCTTGGACAGCACGCCATGCTGGTGTATGCCGCTTTCGTGCGCAAAGGCGTTCACGCCCACGATGGCCTTGCTCGGCGATATGCGTACGCCTGTGATGGTCGAAAGGAGGTGGGCGGTGCGGGCGATCTCTTCCGTCCTTACGCGGCAGGCAAGCCCGCCATAGGCGTCTTTACGCGTCCGCAGGCCCATGACGATCTCCTCCAGCGCGGCGTTGCCCGCACGTTCGCCTATGCCGCATATCGTGCATTCCACCTGCCGCGCGCCTGCATGGACGCCGGCGAGAGAGTTGGCGACGGCGAGTCCGAGATCGTTGTGGCAGTGCGTCGACACGATCGCATTCCCGATTCCTTTCACGCGGTTCATCAGCCTGGCGATCAGCGCACCGAACTCGTCCGTGGTGGAGTAGCCCACTGTGTCCGGTATGTTTACCACGGACGCCCCTGCTGCAATTGCGGTCTCTATGGCCCTGCACAGGAAATCAGGATCGGTGCGAGACGCGTCCTCCGCCGAGAACTCCACATCCGGGCAGAGGTTCCGTGCATATGCCACGGACTTCCTTATCTGCTTCAGGCAATCGGTGCGGCTCATGTGGAGCTTGTATTTCAGATGCAGGTCGCTCGTGGCTATAAAAGTATGTATGCGCGGCCTTTCAGCTCCGGCAATGGCCTTGTAGGATGCTTCGATGTCCTTCTCGAGCGCGCGGGACAGCGAACATACCGTGGAAGTCCGTACGGTATCGGCAATCGCCTTTACCGATGCGAAGTCGCCCGGCGAGGCGGCGGCGAAACCGACCTCCATCACATCGACGCCGAGCGTTTCGAGCTGAAGGGCCATGCGAACCTTTTCTTCGAGGTTCATCGAATAGCCCGGAGCCTGTTCGCCGTCGCGGAGCGTCGTATCGAATATCTGGATTTCATTATTCATTGTCGTTTCCCTTCTGCCGTAAAAAAGAAGCGGCCCCACTCGTTCGAGCGGGGCCGGTTGCCTGTCACGGATTTAAATCCTTCTCAGGTAAGCACAACCGCCCCGCGCCCGGTAAGCGCGAGAAGAAGAAGGCCCTTAAGAAGGAGGTTCGTGTTCATCTCTGATTCGTCCTTTGCGCGGTAGTATACCATATCCGCTTTCCCGAATCAATGGCGAATTTCACCAAAGCCGGTTTCGGTTCATTGCCTACGGCGAATGCCGGGGCGATGCATCGCCCATGCCTTACATCACCTTCAGCACCTGGGCGACTGGCTTGCGGGGATTCTTGAAATATGGCTGGGCGGACTTCCCGACCGCGATGACGGACATGAGAATCTCTTTGTCGGGGATGCCTAGTATCGATTTGATTTTCGCCGTGTCGCGGATGCCCATTATGAGGGTGTCCCACCCATGGTTCTTCGCGGCAAGGATGAAGTAGGAGGACGCGAGGCCGCAGTCATACGCCCCCCACATCTCGCCAAGCTCGTCGGCGGGGGCGTCGCCCATATAGCCGCTTTCGCCGGGAACAAAAGCCACGGCAACCAGAGCGGCGGCATTGGCCGAACTTGCCGAATTGAACCCCGGAAGCGCGTCGCTCCAGATCTTCGCCTTTACGTCGTCCCCGATAGCCGCATAATACCGCGTCGTCTCGGTATTCTTCCAGCTCGGGGCGTTGAGAGCCTCTTCGACGATCTTCGCCATTTCGTCTTTGGTTATCTTCGCCTTTGCGTACTTCCGTACGCTGCGGCGCGCCTCGATAAGTTCGCTGAACTTCATTTCCATTGTCTCCTCCTTGCGTGGTTTCTCGTCAAAGCATCCGACGACGCCTGACATTGCCGCGATTCCCGCCGCAACCGACGATTTCTTCACGAATGTTCGACGTGTGAGCATAGATGTTCTCCTTTGCAGTAACGGTGTTTGCCTGCTACTGCGATTTGCGATGCTGGTAATTTACCAAAACACGTTCTCCATGTCAATGTGCCTTATCGGTTATTGCAATAGGCTCTCGGGAAATGCTATAATGCTGGTTCGTGAGTGACTATTGACCAATAAACAAAGTGAAAGGAGACAATGGCATGAACAGACGAGAATTCGTAAAAGGTTCGCTGGCGCTCGCGGGCGCGGCGGCATTTGGAAACATCGGCATGGCCGAGGAAGGAAGAAAGAAGATGAGCAAGAAATGCATGGTCGTCTATTTCTCGTGGAGCGGAAATACCCGTTTCGCGGCTACGACTATTGCGAAGAAGGCCGGAGCGACCGCTTTCGAAATCAAAGCCGTGACGCCATACAATAGTGACTTCGGCAAGTGTTGCGATGAGGCGAAGCCGGAATGCTACGGCAAGAAGTTGAGGCCGATCAAGGCGATTGTGGGGCTTGACCTTGCGAAGTACGATATCGTATTTGTCGGCTCGCCGAACTGGTGGGGCACGCTCGCACCGCCCGTGCGCACATGGCTCACGCAGAACGCCGCCGCGCTCAAGGGTAAGACCGTGTGCCTATTTCAGACGCATGGTGGCGGCGGAATGCAAAGTCTCGGACGCGACTTTGCCGCGCTGCTCCCCGGATCAAAGGTGCTGCCGCCCAAGGCGTTCGCCGGCTCGTCCATAAAGTCGAGCGTCAAGGCGCTTGAGGAATTCGCCGCCGAGCGCATCGCGGCCAGTGAAAGCGAACTTAAGAGACCGTGATGGTCGAAAAATCTCACGCATAAGGGATGTGAAGGCGATGAGAAAGCGTACGAGAATCATCTTGATTGCCCTTGGCGGTTATACCTTATTATCGCTTATATTCGGTTGCCGAACGCCACTTAAACCGATACCAGGCCCGGGGCGTGATGGACGGCTTTACTGTTATACCGTGGATTACTACGACCAGTATCTACCATTCAGCTTGATCGGAAAATCGCTCACTTGTGGCGGCGGAGACGGATCATGGGCGATACTGCCGCCACCAACGGCCATTTTCCCGGGGTCGCCGTTGTATCTGATTGAGAGGTTCGCGATCTGTCCGGCGATCGATACGCTGATGATTCCGTATGATATTTGGCTTAAATATTGGAAATCCCATGTCTGCGACAAGTATGGCGTTCTCGTGAAAGTCAGGGACCGCGACGGCAACCCGATTCCCGACCTGGAGTTTGACGTCAGCATCGATCAGCGCCCGGGTTACAGGATAGTCTATGACGGTGTTGCTCGTCCAAGGGGATATTATTCGACGAGCGTACGAAGTGACGCAAGCGGCACCGCCTATATTCCCATCGACCTTGGAAGCTGCGATAAAGCGCGTTTCAACAGTTGGTCTTTGACATCCGTCGGAAAGGAGATTTTTGACGGCGGTATGGATAATGAGGGCTGTTGGGTCAGGGTCGGGACTCGCGCTGCGGACAAACACGTAAGATGGGATGAGATGACTGACGATGCGAAGACGGTAGAGTTCATGCTCTCCGGCAGATACGATGCCGCCAAACACGCTCGTCATTTGCCGCCAGGAGTATCTTTCGCGGCGGGGAGTGATCCGGACGAGTTCATCGCATCGCTCGGAGGTTCTGCTCGGAATGACGTGATGCGTCAATGGCATTCAATGTCCGTCCCAAAGAAAGTAGCCGATTTCGACGCATACTGGGATGCCGCCGTTGTCAAAATGAAAACCTTAAGGAACGGAGAGCCGGAATTAGAGGAGTTGCAGTGCGACGACAAAGAACCAGTCCGTATCAGCCGCATTGTCTTCAAGGTCGGGGAGAATCAGTTGGAGGGGTGGTTGTGTGAACCTCCGCGGCGCAATCTGGCCTTGGAACGTATGCCGACGCTCGCATTCTTTCCTCGCGGCAAGACGCCATCGTCATTCCCACGCCCCACAAACAGAGTGGTCCTCTATCTGTCTGTGTTCCCGCCGGACTACGACTATGGACGTTCCGAATACGCTATTTTGAAAAGGATCGGAAAGGAACGTACAGCCTGTTCGGAGGCGTATTCGATCGACGGCATCGACAAGAGCCGCGAAGAGTATTTCTTCTATCATGTGTTGGCGGGCGCGACATGGGCCGCCGAATGGCTCAAACAACGCGAAGGCGCGCAGGGCGGCATCAGATGCATTGGCGCAGACCAGGGTGCCGCTCTCGCGATCATGGTTGCCGCGCTTTCGGGCAGTGTCTCGTCTGTCGAGGCGTGTCAGCCGGGGTTCGTCGCAATAATGTCCGACGGTAACTGCTGGCCGCAGTTCTCCTGGCATGGTCGCTGGCAAGACGGTAAACGTGTCAATCCCGCCCAACCCAATTTGCCGTATTGGGAACTTTGCTCGTTCGCCTCGCGCGTCAAATGCCCGGTCACGGTCTATGCCAGTCAACGCAATGTCTCTGTCATACGGACGCAGTTGGGCCTGTTAAACCCGAGCTTTGTCGCGTTCGCGGCCCTGAACGATTCCGCAAAACGCTCGCTTGTGATCGACAACACGCTGACGCCGACCGAATTTCTCACTTTCCTATTCAGCAAATGATGGGTTGGTGCCAGCCGTTCATTTGCTATCGCGCCTTTTCTTTTTGTTTTGTCATGCCACGAGCTGATGACGGACGGTCAGGTGACGCTATGGCCATTGGCGCGGCGTGTGCCAATCGGTCTTTCAAAATTAAACTTGGTCATGTTGTCCCAGATATGGTATAATGAAAGGCAGCAAAAGGAGAAACCATGCCAACGATGTTGAACGTTCACGAAGCGAAAGCAAATTTTTCGGGTGTTCTCGCGGAAGTGGAGAACAATCTCACGGTCATAACGATCATGCGCTATGGGCGTCCTGTCGCGAAGATTGTGCCGGTCACGCCAAGGCGAAACATGGGGCCGTTGCCTGGTTTTGCGGGGAAAGTGAAAATGCATGGCGACTGGTTCGGCGATGATTCGTCAGAATGGGAGAATGCGTGATGCGCCGGGTCTTGTGCGACACCTGCGCGCTTATTTGGCTGGCCACGGGCGATGCCAAGCTTTCTCGCGTTGCGAGGAATGTGATTCGCGATGCCGAGCTGCTTTGTTTCTCTTCAATCTCGATCTGGGAAATTGCACGAAAAGTCAAGACTGGAGAATTGGAGATCCCCGTGTCGCCGGCAATGTTTGCAGACATGCTCGTCAAGCGGTATGGCATGAAGGAACTGCCGTTAGATAATGCCATTATGCTTCGTTCATCGGCTCTTCCGGAAATCCACAAGGATCCTGCTGACCGTTTCATCATAGCCACGGCGCTCCTAAACGATTGCGTCATCGTCACCGGTGACCGTCGTTTCCAGGAGTATGGCGTGGAGACTATCGAATGAAGTGTATTGATCGGCAAAGAAGATGAAAACCTACACCACACAAGGAACCTGCTCGCGGGCGATTGAATACGAGGTGGCAGACGGCGTACTGACCGCTTGCCGCTTCATCGGTGGTTGCCCCGGCAATACGCAGGGCGTTGCCAAGCTCGCCGTCGGGCGCAAGATCGATGAGGTTGTCGCCTTGCTCAAAGGCATCCAATGCCGCAACGGAACATCCTGCCCCGACCAGTTGGCACGAGCTCTGGAATCTGAAATCGTCGCGCAAGCGTTCTCCTGTGGGAAGACTCTGATGTAAAAGTCATGGCGACCCTGCGAGGCATAAGAAGTAATGATGGCTGATAATGAAAAAGGGAAGTGGAGGGTGCTGTCATCGCAGTACCTTATCCGCAAGCCGTGGTTGACGGCGCGGGTGGACAAGCTGGAGTTGCCGGACGGACGCATCATGCCGGAGTACTACGTCATTGAATATCCCGATTGGGTCAATGTTATCGCCATAACCAAGGACGGAAAATTCGTGATGGAGCGCCAGTATCGCCATGCCGCAGGAATTACCGCTTATGAGCTTCCGTGCGGCGTGATCGAGAAAGGCGAATCGCCGCTTGAGGCCGCAAAGCGCGAACTTGCCGAGGAGACGGGCTACGGCGGCGGCGAATGGCGCGAGCTCATGCAGATTTCGCCCAATCCTGGCGCAATGACGAACATGACGCATTGCTTTGTTGCGACGGGCGTGGAGAAGGTGGCCGAGCAGCACTTCGACGAACACGAATGCCTCACCGTGCATCTTCTGGGTCGTGATGAAGTCTTCAGGCACAGGAACGACGGCTCCATGGTGCAATCGCTCATGCTCGCCCCGCTCTGGCGGTATTTCTGCGAGACGGGAATGACGGCAGATTGTGGCAAACGAACTCACGAGGCGTAAGATGAACTGGCTGATATTGATAACGGCTGGGCTGTTCGAGGTCGTCTGGGCGACCGCGCTCAAGATGTCGAACGGATTTCGTAATCCCGTCGCGGATGTGGTATGCGCAGTCGGAATGACGCTGAGCGTCTGGCTGTTGGCCGTGGCCATGCGGACGATTCCGATGGGGACGGCATACGCGGTCTGGACGGGCATCGGCGCAATCGGCGGCGTTGCCGTCGGAATCGCCATGTTCGGCGAATCGGCATCTGCCCTGCGCATCGCCTCCGCCGCGCTGATCGTTGCCGGAATAGTAGGCCTGAAACTGGCGAAATAAGTAGAGCTATCTCACGCATGAAAGGAAGCAGAAAATGATCGACAACAAGCCATTTGCGATGTTCTTCAACGCCAGCCCGCGCAAGGGCTGGAACACGCACAAGATGCTGGAGGCGGCCAAGGC
>JAEEGL014147471.1_pt1 | contig 17737 bp, 11 predicted proteins | sample 9134231 | NCBI WGS metagenome assembly JAEEGL01 (sample SAMN16246548, study PRJNA631951) | gut metagenome | biome: gut microbiome; feature: rumen; material: fiber-attached | host: Bos | place: Iran: Karaj | collected 2018-10 | reverse complement strand
TGTAGATAGTCTTCTGCAGGCTTGTGGAAGGTCTCCTCCAGCCAATCACAAAAGTAGTCTTTTATTTCGAAAGGATAGGGGAGCTCCAAACCAAATTTCAATTTACCCCATTTATCTTTCAGGAGAGAATTCAGGGAAAGAAACTTGTATCCGTTCTGTTTCAGTATTCCAACTGCTTTATACATTAATTTCGCTCTGTCTTCCGGGGTCGGGTATGGATTTGCTATAATTCCTGCCTTAAACAGCTGAGCGAGGCTCATGCCGTTCTTTTGCCCGATACTTTCAATTGCATGAAAATCGATGTCCGGATTCTCTTCGACTAAAGAATCGTAATTCTTTGCAGGCGGCTTGCCGTCATATCTGACCTTTGCTGCTGATAATACATTCTCAAGATATGTTTTCTCTTGATCCTCTGTCATAAACACGCCTTGCTCGGTGAAATAATCCATCGGTTTCACGCCATACAGTTCCTGTATCCATTTGCTTGCGTTCTTGTCACCGGTATACTCTGTAAGCGCATCTTTTGCCATATGAGAGCGGTAAAATTTCCCTTGATTCTCTTTTACAAAGCTTGTCAATATCTGTTGCTTTTCTTCTCGTGATAGTGCCATTTTTCGTCCCTCCATTTATGTGATTATTTATTTGTCTCTTCATGAGAAAGGATTTCATTCCGCGCATTGATCAGGTATTCCGTTACATCATTCGCTGCATATGTTTTAGCACATTGGATCAATTCATCGATATTCCCGATACTGAGGAAACTCTTTCGCTGCTGAAGGGTTTCATAATCATTATCCATAACTGCCGCTTCGGCACATAAACAATCCAGCAGAAAAATCATTCTGTTTACATATGGGCAAAAACGCGTCTTTTTGATATGGTCGGATTCCAAAATTTCCATGTCTTCCAGTATAAAAACGGTCTTCTCAGGTTCGTAATAAAGTGGCCATTCGCCTGATGGTTCGGGCTTTGCTGCAGAGAGAAAAAGGAAACTGAACTTATGTTCTCCGGCTAATGCGAACTTTCTGGGAAATCTGCTGTCATCCCATTCAAGACGAAAATGTTCATTTTCCAATTTAATAAGTGACAGCGCATGAATCCGGATCCCACGAAACCTCGAAACAATAACAGGCGACGGACCCTTGAAAAAATCGAATCTTGTTTTTTCTCCAAAGTCAGGATCTAACTGATATGGATCATACAACGTTTCAAACATTTGCACAAAAGGCTGGGAGATCGAATGATCCCGCAGATAATTACGCCAGGCATTCCGTTCAGTAATATCCAATTCCGCAGGATGCACCAATCGTATCTTCAATTCATCAAAGAGCTCAATGCTGTTTCCTTGAATATCTACGGCAGTCCCATCGGAATGCAGCATAAAAGTTTGGATAATCGACGACTCCGGAAGCCCAATGTTCCGTTCGCAAATTGCCCAGACCAGCTTTTTTGCTGATTCATTATAATATGGATTGTTCCTCAATCGCTCCTTCCATATCGACGCCCAGATATCGCCGTGTTCGTTGCGCCAAAGATACTGTCTTTTCAGTTCCAGCAATGCGCCAGCCTCAGTCATGGGTTTATTCCCGCAAGAATGGGCGTTTTCGTCCCAATACATCAACGGCCGACACTGGGTACGGGCAAAAGCAGGTAGTTTCCTCATAAACTGAGGATAACAAAAAATGGTCATCTTAGGTTTGCGCCTGGACATGAACGAATCCCATTCGGCAAAGAACTCAGGACCCCATTCATCACGTCCGTTTCCCGGATGTACTTCAGAGGACATCACAACCATTGTTTGTAAATACTCCATCCCGCAAAAGCGATCACCAAGCAGCTGCACGCTTGATGGTATAATGATTTCCCGACATATAGAATCATCAAAGGCCATGCTTTCGATGATACGTATTCCTTCCGGCAATCGAATCTTTCGGATCGGGTTTCTTCCGAAGCAGCCAGATTCAAGTATCCTTGTGCTTTCCGGGAGAATAACCTCTTTTAGTGAACAAGCCCAGAATGCACGGCATCCGATACGATATGTATCTGACGGCAGGGCAATCTCGGTCAACTGCTCGTCCAATTCGCAGAGATGTGCAGGGATTTCACGGATCCCACTTCCGAAAGCCAGCCGTTTCAGGTTTTTACATTTAGAGAAAGCATAAGGCTCTATTTCTGCTACTGAATCAGGAAGCGAAAGAGTTTCAATTTGTGAATTGCCGAAGAAAGCATTTTTACAAATCTTTTTGATTCCGGAAGGCACGCAAACATCGATATCCTTTCCGGAATATCCGTTGAGAACTCCATTATCCGAAATAGTCCACGTTGCTTCAGACATTACAGACCTTTCTATATATGAATACTCAGCATGAGGTATTAATTCTGCTTCGGCCCATTTTACTGTGGTTCGGGTTTGTCCATCCTGCCGAAGGATAGTTCTTTGTGTTGATAGTGTATATCAATCTATCAACATCTGTTGAAGCGATGCATGATCCAGAAATACTTCGCGCTTAAGCTTTATGGAAAGCATTTTCCGGAGCTTCCTTGCGCTCCCTTCACTTGCGTTCTTAATAAACTGGATCCTGCCATACACGGAGACTAACGCCTGTTCAAGCTCTTCTTTGGACAGGGAATGTCTGTCGGATAGAAGGTTGCAAAACTCGATGCTGGTCTTTCGGATATAACTGTCGCTGACAGTGATCCTATTCGTATCGGAATCGGTTTTCACCAGATTCAAGCCGAGGAGATGGATCGCATCTCCGGATTGCCGTAATCTGCGGATGTATGTTTTTTTCTTGTTCAACTCCAGACCGAGTTTACCCAAACGATCGCGAATCTCCTCCAGTACATCCTGTAATACGCATTCAGCGTTTTCTCCGGAAGAAGAAATAATAAAGTCATCTGCATATCTCGTATAGACGATATCCTTCCTCTTTTCAAAACAGGCATCCAGTTCGGTCAGATAGATGTCGGAGAGAACGGGGGAGGTGATGAAGCCGAGCGGCAATTTATCCTCATAATAGCAGCAGCCCACAATCGCGCCGCAAAGCCTTTTATAACGGCGTTTCACAGTTCTTTCCAATTTCTCTTTCATACGATCTTTTTCGATAGAAGTAAAGAAAGAATGGATATCAGTTTTCAAAAAGACGTCTGAGTGTAAATGACGGTTCAGACAGGACAGGATATTGCTGTTTTCTTTGTATGCAAATGAGGCATCACTCGATACATATGAGTTCTTAAGAAAGGAATTGAGCGTGTGATGATAGTGGCGAAGTGCTGAGCCTTCCGTAGAGCATTTGTAAGAAACGAAAGTACGTTTTTTTCCGTTAACAGTTGCTTCCCATGTTACAGTATAATCTGTTGGGTTCGAGATATATCCGTCCCTGATCGTGAAATAGATATATTGAGCTTTCAAAAAAGCACTATTACGTTGTATTCCTCTCTCTCTTTCAGTCCTCATTTCCCAATTTTCCTCCAGATGCAAGTTTTTTATATGCGTGTTCCGATGCAAAGATATAGAGAGCAGCCCTTGCCCGCGTGATCCCGACATAGAGAAGATTCAAGTATGCCGATCCGAAAACGTTCTCGACATCGGTAATAATGATTACGGGACTTTCCAAACCTTTGAATCCTTGTATTGTGCAGAAGCGGATCTCGTTTTTTCTTATGCGATCGCTGTCAGCGATGGAATAGTCTTCGACCAGTTCTACACAAGAAGATTCTCTTCGGACAGGCGATAAGACCACAATATCATTTGTATTAACTCCGTCTTGAAGCAAACGTCCGATCAGTTTAGAAAGGGCTTCCGCTTCAGAAAGCTTGTTTTTATAAGATCGTATTTCAACGTCACATCCGTATTCAAAACTCAGATGCGAGCGGGTATTTGTACCGAACCAAGCATCCATCTTTTCGATGATGGAAATGGAGTTTCGACAATTGTCTTTCAACGTGTAGTTCGCATAAAAAATGCGCTTTTCTTTGAGCAGTTTCTTCACGTCTTCTTCTGATACGGTTGCATGGAAAAGGTTTTGCTTCTCCGCGTCCATAAAGAAGCACCAGTTTCCATCCCGCAGACCACCCCTCAGGAGACAATCCATGGCTTCAAGAAACTGATCCGTCATTAGATCCTGTGCTTCGTCCAGAATCAATACGTCGAACGGCTCCATGTGTCCGTCTATGCACGCTTCCGCCAGGAGATTCGGAAGTGTCTTATTATAATAGGTGTCTCTGTCTTCTGCCGGATCGATCCGGTTCGCGTAAAAAGCTTTGGCTGTCTTTTCCGCGTAATCGGTAAAGCTCCCGCAAACTACATTCTTGTAGTCGACAAATTTCTCGCGGAGATCCTGCGCAAGGCGGAGATTATAACAGAAGAATCCGACTCGTTTTCCTTGCTTTGCCAATATTTCAGCATAGTTTTTTGCAAGGATCGTTTTGCCTGTTCCGGCACTCCCCTTAACGAGATTCCTTTCATTCTCCAGCAAGCCATCAAATGTATCCTGCTGATTCTGCGTCAGTTCCAGAATCTGATCATCCAATCCACGGATGGCAGTGCCGACGGTGATCCGTGACGTCACGTCCGGCCTGAGCAGACGAACGATTTCGTCACATTGCTGTCGGTTTGGCAGATAGATGCTGGCTGTTCTCTTTTTCGCGGCATAGTCGATTAGACGGAGTAGGTAGCGCTTTACGTTAAAACAATCAGACATATCGGCTATCTGTTCGCGCGCCAGATCCGGGATTGTCAGTTGATTGCCGATTTCTGTATCAGGGAAAACCACGCCGAACGTAAACAGCGCAAATTGAAACTTACTGCCGATACCTTGGTTAATTGCAAGATGGTTTTTTATTGCATGCATGGCGTCGTTTGCTTCCTGCTGCGGGTTTTTGATTTGATACTGTATCGAATTGCGATCGATGGAATACCATAATCCGTCAGTATAAGAAATGCCGCCGCCTTTGACCTCGAGAACGATCACGCCCCTATTCGGGATAATCACGACAAAGTCGGCTTCTCCTTGTGACTGCGAGGGATGATCAGCAAGCGCAACTGAATGCATGATGACCCAGTCATCTGTGCCAGACATCTGTCGGAACAAGCGGTATAGATTCTTTTCTGCGCTGCTTTTTGTTTCGGGATCAAGATTTGAGGGTATAAAACGTGCCATGCTGTTACCTCACTTTTACAAAGAAAGGCAGCCGCCGAGCTGCCTAAAGAGTTACTTTAGGTTGTTGTATACGTCTATAACGGAACGTTTAGACGTATAATGCCCCATGAATTGGACATCTCCATCTTAGATGAAAACCTAACTCTTATAACTACATTATATACACAGAACAGCTGCTCGTCAAGAATTACCATACGAATAATCGCTGTGAAATCTTCATGGCTACAAAAAACAGCTCAGTTTACCTGGGCTGTCAAAAGAGTTACTTCAGGTTGTTGCAAAACATCTAAATCGTTCCGATTTAGATGTTGAATGTCCTTAATTAGGGCATCTCCATCTTAGATGAAAACCTAACTCTTTATTAATATTATATTCAAGTCTATTATTGCCGTCAAGAGTAAACATAATGAAATGAAAGGTTGTTTATATACATATATTACATTCCGATATTCATGATGTAGTATCACCGTACTATCTGTTCCGATTTATGGGACAGGTGGTATAATTAATTAAACGTAGACGTAGAAAAGAAGGATTCATTATAGGATTTAAATTGAAATGAGCATAACTACCATTGCAAAACAACAAGGATCTTTTTTCAAAATATCGAATTCTGTCGTTTTTTCACTTTTAAATCAAGGAAATATATGATAAAATACAATTAAATACTTACTATGATCATTATATTTGAACAAAAGCTTCTGGGAATTATTCGGAATATAGTTGAGGGAGCGCTATGGGGGCAACAAAGTATAAACAAAACAAACCAACTGCTGAAGTTTTGATGACTTCGATGAGATCTATGGGCTACTCGTTTGAGAGTGCTATTGCTGATGTAGTCGACAATAGTATCAGTGCAAATGCAACAGAAGTAGTTATACGTTTCCCAATAGATCCGGCGGAGTGTTTTATTGCAATCTGTGATAACGGAACAGGTATGTCGCCCGAGGAATTGTTTGATGCTATGAAGTATGGCAGTGAACAAAAACTGGGAGGAAGAAGCAATTCCGATCTTGGAAGATTTGGACTTGGTTTGAAATCGGCATCATTATCTCAGTGCAGAAGGCTTTCTGTGATAAGCAAGAAAAAAGGTGTTGTTTCGGCCTATGTCTGGGATCTTGATCTTGTCCAGAAAATGAAGGACTGGGTCATGATAGAATGCGACGCAGAACAAATAAAAGCAATCAAGTATGCGTCTTATCTTGATACAGTTGAGCATGGGACGGTTGTTCTTTGGGAAGACTTTGACTTTATAGAAAAGGCATCTGCAAATACGTATGCAGAATTGAATAAACTACAGGAATCAACGTCCAAGTACTTATCATTGATTTTTCATAGGTTTATCAATGGGGAAACACAGAATCCGTTGAAAATCAAGATTAACAATTTCACGATAGAACCACTTGATCCCTTCTTGGAGAATCATAAGAAGACCAACATCCGCAGGAGAGTAGAGATACCTATCAAAGACACAGACGGGATTGAACGCATGGTATACGTTCAACCTTTTGTGTTGCCTTTTCAGAAGGATTTGTCACCGGAAGATAAAAGGTTATCTGGAGGATTGGAGAACTACCGAAGCAAGCAAGGGTTTTATATTTATCGCAATAAGCGCTTGATTGTCTGGGGAACATGGTTTGGAAGACCAAGGGATGAACTGACCAAATATGCGAGAATAAAAGTTGACATCCCTAATACCTTGGATGATATCTGGGGAATAGATATAAAAAAACAGAATGCGAAGATTCCCTCCAGTATCAAGAATCGTTTAACCAAGGCAGTGGACGACGCAATGGATGTTGCCGTCAAAGCACAGACTTACAGAGGCCGGATTGAAAAGATAGATGATACTGTCGATTATATCTGGGACAGAGTCAAAATTCGAGAGAATCAATATGTATATCGTATCAATCGTGACTCACGCATTTTTGATCTGCTGAAGGAGAAGGCATCTGATGAAGTAATGACCCGGCTCGATATGGTGCTGACGGAAATTGAAAGGAGTATCCCGTATCAGCAGATTTATATTGATAAATCTCAAAATCGTATGGATGAAGAGGTTGCAACTGATCAAAGAAAATCTGAGCTCTTGGAAGAAGCGGAAATGCTCATATCTATGGCTCGACTAATGGGAAACACAGACAGGAGCGAAGTGGTTGAAAAGCTGTTTGTGTCTGAACCATTCATCAGTTATCCGGAGCTTAAGGACATCTTATTGAAGGAGGAAAGCAAATGAGCGTTAGCTTAGCAAAAGTCAGCAAGTTAACTGGATTTGTGGATAAATTGATCCAGCTACAGAATTTAGAGAATTCTTTGGATGAGGCAACAGTTGACAGCTTGCTTTCAAATGCTCTGCAATTCAGTAAAGAAGACTATTTGCCCGAAGAACTTGTTGCGGCCAAAAGAGATATTCTTTGGAAATATCAGATATATGCTAATCCAGGCGAAAGCATTTTAGGGGATTACGATCAGGACAGATGGTACGATGATGTAAAAGACAGCATCGTGCCAAAGTTCTGGACCCGGTATCGCGATTATTTGATTGATGAAAAGCATTTCAGCCCGAATGTGGTTGCTACTCTTAGCGATGACACACTGGATCAGAAGTTAATGAATTATATTCTTGATCCAAAGGCGGACTACGGTGACAAAGCCGTCTTAAGGAGAGGCTTGATTATCGGCGATGTCCAATCCGGAAAAACATCGACATACATCGGCTTTATGTGTAAAGCTGCAGATGCTGGTTACAAGGTATTCATTCTGTTAACTGGTACCATCGAATCGCTACGGAGACAGACGCAAGAAAGAGTTGAAGAAGGTTTTATTGGTATTGACATGTCAGCCAACGAGACAGGCGGAAAAAGGGTAGGTGTCGGAAAGGATAATAAGCCGATTCTGGCAATGTCAATGACCTCCAGAAAGGCAGATTTTACGGGAGATCATGACAAGATTGCGGTTTCTTTGGCAGCAAACAAAGATGCAGTTGTTTTCGTCATAAAGAAGAATACTACTTCACTTAGAAAACTGACAGATTGGTTGCTGACTTTGAATGCAGATCCGGTGACCAAAAGAATCAATATGCCTATGCTGATGATCGATGACGAAGCTGATAATGCATCGATTAATACAAGCACGAGCAAAGAAGATCCTACTAAGATCAACAAGTTGATCAGAAGGTTGGCGAGTGTGTTTTCTGTGTCCAATTATGTCGGCTTTACAGCAACTCCATTCGCTAATGTATTCATTGATCCGGAAACCACGGAGAAAATGGAGACACATGATTTGTTCCCCGAGGATTTTATAGTTTCTCTTCCGACGCCGTCCAATTATATCGGGCCTGACAAGATTTTCTTTCCTGAAAGTGATTATTACTCTCAGCTGGTTTACATCAAGGACGCAGGAGCTGAGGAAGAAGATGGCTTCCCGTTCTATTTCAAACATAAAAAGGATTGGGAAGGTGAACTCCCGGAAAGCCTGACAGATTCGATATACACGTTTTACCTTGCGAATGCAATCAGGGATCTTCGTGGTGACGAAAAAGAACATCGCTCCATGTTGATCAATATCACGCGCTTCATCAAGGTCCAGAAATACATTAAAGAAGTCGTGGAAGATATCCATGATGCTGCATATCGCTCCATAAAATTCAACCTCAGCCATGATTTTAACGAATCAATGAAGGATCCGATACTGAAAAGGATTTATGATAATTGGGCAGAACAGTATTCGTCTTGTGAGTTTAAATGGGATGATATTTGCTCCGTGTTGTATCATTCTATTGAGAACATACAGATAAGGGTTGTGAACACAAGAAGTAAAGAAAGATTGGAGTATCCAAAGAATGAGTCACTTCGCGTGATTGCAATCGGAGGTCTTGCTCTTTCAAGAGGATTAACGCTTGAAGGGCTGATAGTCAGTTATTTTTTCAGGAATACCAATACCTATGACGTCTTGATGCAAATGGGACGCTGGTTCGGGTACCGGAAGAACTACGAGACACTATTTCGCATCTGGACACATGAGGCATCTGCCCGTTGGTATGCTGAAATAGCAAGAGCTACAAATCAGCTTAAGGATGATATGTCAATCATGAGAGAACGTGAATTGAAACCGAGAGACTTTGGTATCAGAGTCAGGGATAATTCATCAGAACTCAAGATTACGGCATTCAACAAGATGCGGAATACAAAGGACGAGTATGAGTTCAACAGCTACTTCGGTGGGATTGTTGAAACTCCTTATCTTCCTATGGATCCCGAGTCTCACATGCAGAATTATAATCTGATCCTCGATTTGGTTGATAAAGCATTGAGCAGAGGCAGTGCATTTGAAAGACAAAATCAAAAAGGCCATTTTATTATCAGGAATGTGCCAAAAGAAGATATAACTGCACTTATCAGAAAAGCCAAGGTATCCCACTATAGTTCTTCTTTTGATTGCTTACAGATTGTGTCGTTCCTGGATAGCTGTATTGATGAATCCCTGGACGTGTTTGATGTTGCCTTTATGGAGGGCGGCAAGATGGAAGATCCCTCAAAGATTGTGAATATACGGGGCCGTCAGTTTGCAATGCTGACGAGAGGCAATTGTACGTTTACACACGAAGAAAACCGTATCAGCATCGGCGCCAGAGGTAAACTTGGAGGTACTTCCGATGGAGAAGCAGGATTATCCAAAGATAAGATTGAAAAGGCAAAAGCGAATTTTAAAGCAGACAGAGATAATGAGGGGAAAGGAGTAGCTTCTGACACCTGGTTCAAATACTTGACGAAGGATGATCGGAAGCCATTGCTGATCATTTATTGCATTGACGTTATTGCATATGAAAACCAGTTGAAACAGCAAACCGCGTTCAAAGAAAAACTAAATGGTTTGCCTGCTATCGGGTTCGCTCTTGGTATTCCAAGAAATGATTCGATTGCGCAAATGGGAACAACGAAGTACAAAGCCAATAAAGTATACAACTGGTTTGAACAGGATGAAATCATTGCTGAGAGTGAGGAGGAAGAATAGTGGATTACAATGAGCTTTTTCAGAAGTTTACACGACCAAATTATTTTTCCAGGGTGGACAATTCCCATCCGTTGGATTTGTTCTTGGGCCTTGATGAACGCGGACGTAAAGCTTTTGAATTAAGGAGCATCTTTTCTCCAAGAAAAGTTACGGGGACATCCGCAATTGAGGTCAATCAGTATAACAACCGGCAATACCAGACGATCCGATTCTCTTTGTGCGATGAGGAAATAAGCGGACTGTTTTATAAGTTCTGCGAGGATCTGACTGAATTCACAAGAGATAACACGGAGAAAGAAAATGGGTATAAACTTATAGTTGCCAGATTCTTTCAGTGGAAGAAGATGTTTGTCTCAGCAAAGGTAAGTCTTCTCTCGGAGTCGGAGATCATGGGATTGATAGGTGAAATCCTTTTCCTTAAGAATATTCTGTCGGCCAGAATTGGATTGATCAATGCTTTGAAAAGCTGGAGCGGACAGGAATTGACGCATAAAGACTTTTCATATAATGACACATGGTCTGAAGTGAAAACAATAAGCCGAGGGGTTACAGGGGTAAAGATATCATCACTGGAACAATTGGATTCGCCTAATGAAGGCGAGCTGGTTGTATATTCACTTGAGAAAATGGGGGCAGCTTACAACGGGATCACTTTGAACAAGCTTGTTCTTGAAACAAGAAATCTGTTCACTCCGGGGGAGGACAGAGACAACTTCCTGGCAAAGGTAGCACTCCAAGGGTATGAGTATAACGATTATTATGACAATTATGTTTACGAGGTCAGCAATAATGCGTGTTATCGGGTTAATGAGCATTTCCCCAGATTAACCCATAAATCTGTTCCGGCTCCGGTAATCAAAGCATCTTATGAACTTGTGTTGACAGAACTGGAACCATTCAGGATTGATTAAGAGGGATAATTGATGGATTACACTGAATACAAAAAAGATTTCCTGGAAGAACTCCGGAACGAATCGGCGATCAGTGGGGCCGATACTGAAGACGAGTTTTTAAACAGGGTGCTGGGTCTTTTGCAGGACTTTGATGAAATTGAGGATCCGGTTCGCCTTGGAATGGGGGATAAAAGAGGAAAAGGCAATCGTTTGATGCGGCTGGATGGCTATGCTTTTGATGAAACTGATCATAGCTTGATTCTGCTGATCAGCGATTTCCAGGATTCTTATGATCCGGACAAGCTTACTTTGACAAGAGTTGATGAACTGTACTGGAGATTGTATTACTTTCTGGACGAAGTATGCAACGGGAGAATAAGCGACTATTTTGACGATTCGGACGATATTATCAAAATCTCCAGACTCATTAAAAACAGGGTAAATGCACAAAACGATGATGAGAATCTGATTCTGAAAATCAAGTTCTTTGTTTTGACCAACAAAGAACTGGATACTAAACTGCTGTCTGCCAATCTTTTGGAAACCACCATCAAAGGCACGAGAGGCAACTCAAAGAAGGCTAAGTCAACGAAAAAGATAAAGAAGGCAGATTTCAATGGGAAACCTCTTGAGATCAGTTTGTGGTATCTCGAGAGATTCTTCGAGATGGAGAATTCCAATACCAACGATCCCGTCATAATTGATTTCCAGACGGACTTTCCCGAAACTGGTATCAAAGGTATTCCTTGCTTGCGCGGCCACGTTGGTGAGAATCTCGGGTATGACGCGTATATTGCCATTATTCCGGGCAGAGTTTTGGCAGATATCTATATTGAACACGGGAGCAAGGTTCTCGAAGGTAATGTGCGCGCCTTTTTAGGCACTAATGGCTCAAAAAGCGTCAATTATGGCATAAAAAGAACCATTAATACGGACCCGACTAAATTCTTCACATATAACAATGGCATTGCAACTACTGCATCTGATGTTGAAATTGAGGAAGTGGAAGGGGAGCTGCTGATAACTAAAATTGTTGATCTGCAGATCATAAACGGTGGTCAGACAACTGCATCGCTTGCGGAAGCGGTATTGAAAAAGACCAACGTAACATTGGATGGCATTTTTGTTCCGATGAAGCTGACGGTGATTGAAGATCGTGAGACAGAAGATGATAATGGAGTCAGGTTTTATGACTCGATGGTTCAATCCATTGCAAAATATGCAAACAGCCAAAATAAAGTAACGGCGGCAGACCTGTTTTCAAATGATCCTTTCCATGTGTGGATGGAAAAGATGTCAAAAAAGCTTCTTGCTCCGCCAGCTAATTATCCCATTCCGACAGGATGGTATTACGAACGTTCCAGAAAGAAGTATCAACAAGAGCAAATCAAACTGCGCGGGGATGAGGCAAAGCGCTTCTTGTTGAAATACCCTAAAAAACAGGTGATTACAAAAGAGCAATTAGCGATGTATATAACCGCGATTCGTTGCAAACCGGATATTGTTTCAAGAGGGAAAAACTGGGTTATGAAGGAGTTTGGGACGGAGATCGGGAAGGAGTATAAAACCAACAAAGCCTCTTTCAATGAGTTTTATTATAAAAAATGTGTTTGTGCTGCCATCATATTCAGAAGCATTGATGAGTATCTGGAAAACAATAAGGATAGTGCAAAAAGGCCAACGGGATTCTGGTATAAAACAGGTGGTTACAAATTGAACATTGTGCCTTATACCGTTGCAAAGATCCTGAGCTCTGTTCCAAAAGGCTATGAGCTGAATTGGAATTATATCTGGAATAAGCAATCACTATCATCTGCTTTCATGCATGAGGTGGAGCTTGTCACTAAAATGACAAATGACTTCATTTGTGACAGCCATGGAATCATTGTAACAGAGTATTGTAAACGACAATCTACATGGGAAGAATATAGGGACAAAACACCTTATCATCCAAGCGAGAAGTTTATTGACGAATTGGTTCCTCAGTCGCTCTTGGAAGAAGAGAAAGCAAGCGCGAAGAGTGACCAAAAAGAGATGGATGATCTGCAGTTTATCATGACAGCGATAAACAGAGGGGCGGAGTATTGGCAAAACTTGATGAATGCAGGAATTCATGCTAAAATAATGTCTTATTCAGAGCAAACCTATGTACAGCAGTTAATCGGAATGGCAAAAAAGAACAGCATTCCTGTTGGTGCAAATGGGAAGGTTCCATATAAGACCCTTGCTATTGTCAAAGCTGCTGAGGCCGCGAGAAACAAGGTTGAATCGGAAGGAATAATTGTTCATTGATGAAGAAATATAAGATTGTTGAACTTTTCAGTGGTATTGGCAGCCAAGCTAAAGCGCTTGGTAACATTGGCATTACTATTGATAAGACCTACACGTGCGAATGGGATATTCATGCCATGACGGCTTATGACGCAATCCATAGCTCTCCGGATTTACCGCTTGAAGTGCTAAAGATCAATAAGGAAGAATTACTGCGACAACTTCATGATCTGGTATTGAGCAATACTGGAAAAGAACGCATGGATTATGACGTTTTGAGAACATATTCGGCAAGTGCATTGCGCAGAATATACGTGGCAATCAAACGAAATAACAATTTTGTTGATGTGACTACGTTGACTGGAGAAATGATGCCGGACGACATTGATCTCATGACCTATTCTTTCCCATGCCAGGATTTGTCAAATGTTGGCGCATTTCATGGGTATAATAAGGGAATAGATAAAGATTCGGGAAGCAGGTCCAGCCTTCTTTGGCAGGTTGGCAGAATCCTCGAAGAAATGAAGAAATGTGGGAAAAAACTTCCAAGATTCCTGCTGATGGAGAATGTCCCGACTTTGCTGTCTAAGCGGCATCGCGGCAATTTCATAGAATGGATGAATGATTTAAGCAGACTTGGATATGTCAACCATTACTATCATTTAAACGCCTGTGACTTTGGCTTGCCGCAGAATAGGCCTCGGCTTTTGATGATCAGTGTATTTGCAGGGAAGGATAATGATCTTAACAGCCGGATCGAAGAGTATTTTCTCTTCAAGAAAGAAAGTGATATAATTGCAGACTACAAAGCATCACCATATTATCATAAGTTCGAAGTGAAGGACTTGCTTCGAATTGACTATTCTGACGAACTCTTATTTCAAGAGGCATGTGAATGTACTCCGAATGATACGGTTTCACGAAGAAAGATCTGGGATGAAAACCCTCAGTTGGTTTTGGAAGGAAATATCGTTAATCCGGCCTTTGATGTTATACGCACAATAACAACAAAGCAGGATCGTAACCCGAATTCAGGGAATCTGTTCTTCGAGAGCGGAATCAAAGGGCGTGCGTCTTTCCGTTATCTCACGCCCAGGGAGTGCTTTCTCTTTATGGGATTCACGGATCGGGATTATGATAATGTAACCAAGTATAATCCGGAAGTACATAAAGGGACGAGATTCTTTTCGCGCGATAAGTTAATTCGGATGGCTGGAAACAGTATCCCTGTCAAACTGCTGGAAGGCGTGTTCCTTCAGATCAAGCAAATTGATAAGGTCGTGTTTGGCAATGGCGGACGTTCATAATAAAGAGACAAGAAGTTACAATATGTCTCGGATTCGTGGCAAGAATACCAAGCCGGAAGTATTTGTTCGGAGCCATTTGTTTTCACTTGGATACAGATACAGGAAAAATGATAAACGATACCCGGGGACACCGGATATTGTACTTCCGAAATACAGAACGGTCATATTTGTTAACGGATGTTTCTGGCATAAACATGATGGCTGCAAATACTTCGTCTGGCCCAAAAACAATGCAGATTTCTGGAAGGAAAAGATCTGTAAAAATGCAAATCGGGACAAAAGAAACTATGAACTACTCCGTAGCGAAGGCTGGCATGTCATTATTATCTGGGAATGCGAATTAAAGCCGGAGAACCGAGATACTACACTCAATAAACTGGTCTGTGACTTGGAGGGCAGAAATGAACGCAACGAATAAGGTGCTTTCTATTATAGCTTTTTATTTGTCGGAATATGATATGGAAGCGGTTACAGAACTGGGTTTCAGGAACAGGAGCGAGGCAATCAACACTATTTCCGCAAGCTTGGGGAGCGGTAACAACTATCTGAAGCTAAGACGTGATGAGTTTGATGCATTACCCGATAGCGCCAGTTTCAGAATGGGATGGAGAAATCGACCGCCACTCAAAGAGGTTTCAGAGATGGCGGCGTATCTTCATCAGTTCTCTTTTGATGAGCTTACAGAAATTGTTAAGTCTCTACTCGGAAAGACAGAAGAAGGTGCACACATAAATATAGCTCATCCTTCCCTGGTGGATTCGGAAAATGTTAATGAGGAGGAGCTCGAACATATAGTCAATTTCACTGATCCTTCTGCAAGTATCATTATCAAAACAACGACCGGATCGCAAAGAGTCTATAACCGTTCGATTGTGGCTCAGTTGAAAAAACTATATCGTGGATGTTGTCAAATATGTGGGATGAATCCTGCTGCAGGTTTTGGTTTGAATATTTGCGAAGCGCATCACATAGACTTTTTTTCTGAATCACAGAATAACGATGCCAGCAACATTATAATTCTTTGTCCTAATCATCATAGATTAATCCATATGTTGAAGCCTTCTTTTGATCCGGAGATGCTAACCTTTTATGCAGAAGATCAAGAGCCGATCCATGTTAAATTGGATTATCATTTGAAAAGAAATAATTGATATTGCTTGGTGATATGTGTTTATGGACATAAAAGATGATAATCACCTATAGAAAGACCGATGTTCGCGCTTCGGTCTTTTTTGTTAGCTCATGCTGTCCGTTTTATCGTACAGGAATAGTGATAGACTCGGAATGCGATAAGGGAGAGAAGCTGCATTTATCATTATTTCCGGCGAAAGGAGGGACGGCAATGGGACTCAGAATTATGGTCGAGCAGATGCTTGGGAGGATCATTTTGAAAACGGAAAGCGGAGAATGGAGGACCATCAAAAACAGCGAGCTCCTTCCAATTTACTATTTGATTCCGGACAAAATCGCGTTCCGAATGGAAAGACAGTTTGATGAACTGCTGCGCATGCCTGCGGAACTCCTTCTTGATCCGAAGAGCGTTGCGCTCGTGGAAAGCGACAAATTCAGGGAACATATGGGCGATGCGTTTGCATATCTGGCATGGCACACGATCGGAATGAAAGGCTGGATGGAGCTATATTCCGGATATGCACCGCAATGGATCATCGTTCATGAGACGTATTTATGGATGCAGGTATTGCAGAAGGAAAAGGCTCTGTGGACGAACTTCGATTTGTTTTGGGACCCGTTGCTGCATCAAATCATAACGTTTCCGACTGTCGAAGAAGCGTATGAGATTGTCGCAATGGCGAAAGAACCGATGATGAAACTGTGCGATCACGGAGAGATCATCAAGATCGCAAATGAGATGCCCTGCGAAGAAGACTTCGATTTCAGACGCTTCGAAAACAAACGACGCGCGAACTGGAGGCGGTCCTGGTATCATATGAGGACTAAGCATCCGACGGCATTCTATGATGAAATCATAAGAAGTCCGGGTTCTTCTGATTATCAACTGCTGATCAGTTCCACTTCCGGTATCAGTCCGGAACAGATTGCGATCGATCGGGAAGAAGGAGAACGGTTCTTCAGAACATTGTCTCTGACCGATCGAAAGATCATCCTTTTGCGTAATCAGGGATACACTCTGGAGGAAACGGCGAAGATGGTTGGATTCGCCACACACAGCGCTGTATTGAAGCGGATCCGCAAAATAGGGAAGGCATATGAGCACTTTTCCGGGGAGGATCTCGGATTCAGCGAAAAAAAGATACTGTAAGTTTTCATCTGACGGAACATTTGATATAGAGAAGCGTCCTCTTTTATTGAAGGGGCAGAGAGCTCGTTCGGAAGAACACCGAACGGGCTCTTTTTGTATTCCTGTAAATGAATACTGCGCCCACTTTTTTCAGGAAGGAGGATAAACTGGGATCGCACCGCGCCGCGGGAAGGGAACGCTTCGGACAAGAGTCTTTGCATCGAGCGCAGAAATCCTGCGCTTTTTTCGTATGAAAACGATGCATCATGGAAGACGGGAATCAAAAATAGCGCCGCCAACAGCGGCGGAAAGGATGTGTATGAAACACAAAAACAACAACGCTGCCGGGCAAATGAACGCCCGAATCGCCATGTGCATGATCTGCAACATAGCGGATTCACATGACCTGAACCGCATTTTAGAACAGGAAAACAAGGAGGAAAAACAAAATGAAAATGCGCTATACGATGCTGAAACGGTACGGCGAGTTCGTACCTGCAATCAAATGGGAAGGCAATGTGTACAGCATTGCCGATTATACCGGGGAAACGGTCGGCAAGGTTCGGCTTGTTTTCTTCGATGAGGAAGACAAAAAATACGGGATACTGATCGACGGTGAATACGGCGATAAAGTGTGGATGCCGCTCGGACAGTGGCCCTGGCTGAAGGTGAGGGAATACGCCAGCGCAAACCCGGGAGCAACCTTCTGGTTTGTGACGAGCTATTCGGAAAAACGCGGTCACGTAAAGATCCGGAAAGTCGTATGGTTCTATGAGCCGGAAGAGGACTCTGTCCAAAACAGTAGCGAGCAGGGAACTTGTACGGCAAGTT
>JAEEGL014136932.1_pt1 | contig 17737 bp, 14 predicted proteins | sample 9134231 | NCBI WGS metagenome assembly JAEEGL01 (sample SAMN16246548, study PRJNA631951) | gut metagenome | biome: gut microbiome; feature: rumen; material: fiber-attached | host: Bos | place: Iran: Karaj | collected 2018-10 | reverse complement strand
TCTCCCCGTAAAAGACGCGAAGGAACCGGAGTACATATCCCTCCGGAATGCCGGAAGAGGCTTCGGGTTCCCTGTCGTGATAAGCATAAAGGGTGTGGTTCAGGGTACGGAGTTCCGTAAGAGACTTCTCCCGGAGTTTTCCGGAAGAAACTTCCTCCAGAGTCTCCCGGAGCAGCAGCAGAAACTCCGCCAGGGTATGAAAAACCTCCCCCACAGCGGCGGGAAGGATCTGTTCTTCTATGATCTCCCGGATCCGTTCACCGGAAAGGAGGTACCGTTCTTCCATGGGCCGTCCTTCCTAAGCCAGTGCCCGGGCATAGAGGATCGCGCTCAGCACAAAAAATGAGATCACGTTCATCACGATTCCCAGTATCCGGAAAAACCGGAATTTATCATGTTCCAATACGGAGATCACTCCGAGAATGAAGCCTGTGATCATAAAGATCGTGGCAAGAAGGGCGCTGCTGCCCAGTCTGTCCGTGTCATAGGTCCTGCCCAGATAGGCGAGCTGGATGCAGGTGCAGTAGGTAAACAGGGACAGCGCACCGAAAACAGCCGACATGATCCCGAAGACGGAATGTTTCTTATTGGTGAAAATATATCCTCTTCGAGCCATGGGGCATCAGAATAAAAGATTCCGTTTATTGTGAAGGAGCCTTCCGCCGTTCACCAGCATCAGCACTCCGGTGACGATGCCGACTACGATGCAGATCACGCCGAGCGCGATACTGAAGCCTCCGGTCTGAGCCATGGTCTTGTAAATCTTCTCTTCCATATCCTGATCAATTCCTTCCCTTAAGACTTGGCGCCATACTGGGCATAATAGCGGTCGATCCTGTCTTTGATCTCATCGTCGATGAGGACGGAACCGTCCACCTCCTTATTATACAGGAAATCGATGACTTCTTCCATAGTCACGATGGCATGTGCCGGGAATCCGTATCGATCCGTAATGTCCGCAAGGGCGCTCTTATCGGTGTCGATGCCCTTTTCCATACGGTTCAGGGATACCATGAGTCCCACGATCTTAACGTCAGCCTGGGACTTTAAGATGGGAAAGGTCTCCTCGATGGATTTACCGGAGGTGGTCACATCCTCGATCATCACCACCCGGTCCCCGTCCTTAAGGGCACTTCCCAGCATGATCCCCGCATCTCCGTGGTCCTTTACTTCCTTACGGTTGGAGGCATAACGCACTTCCACCCCGTAGAGGGAATGAAAGGCGATGGCAGCTGTAACGGAAAGGGGGATCCCCTTGTAGGCAGGTCCGAAGAGCACATCAAAATCCGTGCCGTACCGGTCGTGGATGGCTTTTGCGTAATACTCCCCCAGTTTCTTCAGCTGATACCCCGTCACATAGGCACCCGCATTCATAAAAAACGGGGATTTCCGCCCGCTCTTCAGGGTAAAATCTCCGAACTTCAAAACCTTGCTCTCCACCATAAAGGTGATGAATTCCTCTTTATATGCTTCCATGTCCAAACCTCCCCGGATATGCTTTGCCGGTTTTCTATAACAGTACGGCACGCTCGATGTTCCTGCCGTTAACCTGGAACCTGGTCCTGCCGTCAATGATCCTGATATTCCTTGCTTTGGCGTGGGTATCCGTATCCGTTCCCGTGCGGAGATCCACCTTGATATCCGCCATGATGAAATCGATGGTGGATCTGTCGTCGTCTCCGCCGAAGGCAAGGGCTTCCTCGCCGTCGCTGATAATCCGGACACCGCCGTGGTCCACCGTCAGCTCCGTCTCTCCGGACAGGGCACCCATACAGGTGGAATGATCCGCCTTCATGTCAAGACTGACATTGGCGTCATAAATATTGATCCTGGCCTTCTCTCCGGTGATGGTGCCGAAGGCGGCCATGGTCTTGGCCGTGGTATAACATTTGATCAGGGTACGCTCCACATCCACGGAAGCGTTGCCGTTCATGGAGCCGAGGCAGACGCCGTCGGACAAAGTGGTATCGATGGCCACATCGCAGCCGTGAACGCTCAGTTCCTCATTTCCCTCAAAGGAGCCGATGGCAACACCGTATTTGCCGGCCTGGGTGATGCGGACCCGTCCGTGATGGAGTCTGATCACGCCGCCCAGTCCCGAACCGATGGCCACACCGTTCCTTCCCGTGGCGTCGATCTTGATCTCACCGATCTGGGCAAGGGACAGTTTCCCGTGCTTTTCATTCAAGCCGGCACCGATGCCGTAATAACCCACATGATCCAGGCGGATAAGGAGATTGCCCTCTCCTTCCATGCGAAGGGAGCTGTCCTCGGTCACACGGATCCCGCCGCCCACCAGGGTATTGTCTCCCTCCAGGATCAGGGTGGCTCTGGAACGCTCCGCGATATCCACACTGGGACGGTTCTTGATATTGGAAAGACTCACGTTTTCCAACGTCAGGGTTCCTTCGTAGCCCCCTGCGATCTCCACATGGATATCCGTCTGCTGCCCGGGGATCCCGATGAGGGTGATGTCCCGATAGGTCATGCGCCCGTGTCCGATGAGGATGCTGGTAACGCCTTCGCTCACCAGGGAACTTAAGAGCACACGGTTGGTCTTGCCCGCCACATAGATGGACTGATCCGTCCCGTCCTGCCGTTCCTGCTGGAACCTGCGGATCTCCCTGCGGATATCGTCGTCAATGGAAACGGGAACATCCGGAGAGGGTCTTCCCGTATAATATCCCTGGATCAGGTCCGCGCCGAAGCGGATCACCATACGGAGTTCCTCCGCAGTCTCCACCCCTTCCGCCAGGGCCTTGATCCCGTTCTCATGACAGAAATCTATGATCTCCCGCACGAAATGCTGTTTCTGCAGGCTGTCCTCGATATTGGAAAGCAACGACCGGTCGATCTTCACGATATCCGGCATATACCGAAGAAGGTTGCTGACGTTGGAATACCCGGTTCCGTAATCGTCCAGGGCAACGCCGGCACCCAGTGCTCGGTATCTGTCCTTGAGGGCCCGCAGGGCCTCATCGTCAAGCTCCGACTGCTCCGTGAATTCCACCACCACGTTGGGGGAACGCTTTCTCATGAGCTCGTCGATCTTCTGCTGATCCTCTTCCTCCAGATGGGTCCCGGGAATACTGTTGATGAACACCTTTCTGTCGCTGAAGAGCTCATTTCCGCCCACAACCTCAAGCACATTGAGGAATGTGGCCCGTTCCACCTCGTCCAGCCGGTCTGCCATCTCCGCATACCGGATGATGGAAAGGGGCGGGATGCTGAGGGCGCTGTCCGCCCGCATCAGTGCCTCGTAGGCATAGATCTCTCCCGTGGAGGCATCCACGATGGGCTGGAAGAAATAATGGAAGAGATTGTCCTGGAGGATCTTCATTGTCTCCCGGTATTCCTTCTTCTCGTCCTTGGTAAGTTCCCGGACCTTGCGGCTACGGTTGTCACCGGACTGTCCGTTTTCCTCTTCATTGATCCTCGCCCTGTCATCCTTGAGTTCCATGGTGCGGAGCAGCACCTCGAAGCCGCGCATCATGGCGCTCATCCACATGGCATATTCCAGGTCGAAGGCTTCCTCCGTCCCCCGGAAGGAAACGGCGGCGTATCCGAAGACCTTGTCGTTGTAGAAAAGGGGTGTCAGGTAAAAGGCATAGGGTTCCTCCGGCTCGTCGATGACTTCCGGAAGGATATCCGCAACACGGATCCTTTCGTTAAAGCCGATGCGGCTGTCGGACATGGAATCCCCGTTATAGTCAAGCACATGGAGCACCTGGTCCGTAAGGGCCCCGCTGCGGAAGGTCAGATCCGCAAAGATATCGGGCTCCAGCCACTTGGTGCTCAGGAACAGGTGGAACCTGCGGATGTGATTCATCTGGGACAGATAGTCGAAGATGGTATCCAGGAACTGCTGCAGATCGGAAGTGCCGATGATGTCCACATCGAAGGTATTGTGTACGGAAAGATATCCCATGGCGGAATCCGTCGTCACCCAGGTCTTCCGCTTGTCCGGGATCTCCATCTTGATGCGGACCCCTTCCTTTACCCGGGTGGTCTCACCGTAGTAAAGCCTGGTCTCCTCCTCGTACTGGGTGGCGATCTCTTCACCCACGATGAGCCGGTATATGGTTCCGGCGGCGTATTTGCCGCATTCTTCCGCGCTCAGATAGGCACTGGTGATGCTTAAAGGGCTCCGACGGCCTTCGTAGGCGCTGTCAAACCCCGTTACCGCAATATCTCCGGGGATGGAATATCCCATCTTGGTCAGTTCTTCGCAGAGACCGATGGCCATCATGTCGTTGGCACATACCACCACATCCGGCATTTTGGTCTCCCGTTCCTTGAGCTTCCGGGCACAGGCGTTACCGCTGGAGTACCAGAAATCCCCGTCATATACGATGTCCTGTCCGATGGTGACCCCGTAGGAAGACAGGGCATCCAGAAAAGCACCCAGACGTTCCTTGGAATGCCGGTGCCACTTTTTACCGTTGAGGAACACAAAATCGCGATAGCCGCAGTCCTCGTACAGATGCTGCACCAGTTTCTTCATGGGACGGGTGCTGTCGGTCCAGAGTTCGTCGTAATACTTGCTCTCCCCGTCCACAAAAAGGATCTTTCCCTTGAATTCCCTGCGAAGTCTTTCTTCCAGCCGCCTAAGGAGTCCGTCGGTCTGGATGGTATCGGCCAAAACAATAACAGCCTCGAAGAGAGAAAAATTCACGATCCCGAAAATGGAGGAATCGCCCTTTTCCCGTTCGACGCTGTTCTGATATTCCTTATACATGGCAAAAACACAGATGTCTAGATCATGTCCCCATCCGTGTTCCGTAAAACCCTTAAGAAACAGGCGCTGATATTCTTCGTCCGCCTGCCCCAGCAGGACTGCGACCCTTCTTCTCGTTTCTGCCATAACCCCCCGATACGTTCATGTGTTCATGCACGTATAAAGTATATCATATCGAAAGTAAAAATCCTATCAATTCTTGAAACTGTGAATGGGCGCCGGGATCCGTCCCGTCCTGTTGATAAAGGCGGAACAGTCAAAAGCGTTGACGCTCATGATGGGCGCATGTCCCAGAAGCCCCCCGAAGGTTGCGGTATCCCCTACGGTCTTGCCGATGACGGGGATGAGTCTTGCCGCCGTGGTCTTCTGATTCACCGCACCGATGGCCATCTCATCCGCGATGATGCCGGAAATGGTGGTGTCCGGTGTATCTCCGGGGATGGCGATCATGTCAAGTCCCACGGAGCAGACACAGGTCATGGCTTCCAGTTTCTCTATGGTAAGGGCACCGGCGTTTGCGGCGTCGATCATGCCCTGATCCTCCGATACGGGAATAAAGGCCCCGGATAAGCCTCCCACATAACTGGAGGCCATCACCCCTCCCTTCTTCACCTGATCGTTGAGGAGGGCCAGGGCTGCCGTGGTACCGGGAGCGCCGGGATGTTCCAGCCCGATCTCGCACAGAATGTCCGCCACGGAATCTCCGATGGCGGGAGTGGGTGCCAGGGACAGATCCACGATGCCGAAGGGAACCCCCAGCCGTTCCGAAGCTTCCTTTGCCACCAGCTGTCCCACCCGGGTCACTTTAAACGCTGTCTTCTTAATGGTCTCGCACAGGGTCTCGAAATCCTTCCCCCGTACCGCTTCCAGGGCGGTCTTCACCACGCCGGGTCCGGAAACCCCCACATTGATCACCTTATCGTATTCCGTTACTCCCAGAAAGGCACCCGCCATAAAGGGGTTGTCATCCGGGGCGTTACAGAGCACCACCAGTTTCGTGCATCCGATGGAATCCCGGTCTTTGGTCAGGATCGCCGTCTGCTTCACGGTACTGCCCATGAGCCGTACCGCGTCCATATTGATGCCGGTCCGGGTACTGCCCACCACCACGGAACTCATGACCCGTTCCGTACATGCCAGGGCTTCCGGAATGGAACGGATGAGCAGTTCCTCCTTGGGGGTCATTCCCTTGGATACGATGGCGGAATAGCCGCCCACGAAATTCACGCCCACGTCCGCGGCTACTTTGTCCAGGGTTTTTGCAAGGGTGATAAAATCTTCGCTGCTCTGACAGGCCCCCGCCCCCACAAGACCTATGGGAGTCACGGCGATCCGCTTGTTCACGATGGGGATCCCGTAATATTTGGAGATCTTGTCTCCGGTAGCCACCAGATCTTTGGCGCTTTCGTAGATCTTGTTGTAGATCCGCTCCTTTAAGGACTTCAAGTCCGAATCGATACAATCGAGCAGGGAGATCCCCAGAGTGATGGTACGTACGTCCAGGTTCTCCTTTTCGATCATTTCATTGGTTTCACTGACTTCTCGCAGATTGATCATCGGTCCCGTCCTTATACTCTGTGCATCTGATCAAAGATCTCTTCCTTCTGACACTTGATAATGACACCGATGTCATTTCCGATGGCCTCCAGTTCGTCCGACACATCACCGAAATGCTTCGTGCACTCATGCATATCCACCACCATCATCATGTTGAAATATCCCTGCACGATGGTCTGGGAGATATCCTCGATATTGATGCCGTTCTCCGCAAGGTAAGTGCAGACCTTTGCGATGATCCCAACGGTATCCTTTCCTACTACGGTAATGATTGTCTTGCTCATGATCGTTCTCCTTATGCTATCTGTATGATCTCGGACATTTCGTCCCGTTTTGCCACAAACATGGGAATATCGTTGATGGAGATCTTCCCTTCATTCCCCTGCCGCTGTTCGTTCATGGTGACTTCCACCCGCACGGACTCATAGGCCAGTTCCGGAATGTTGTTCTCTTTGCTCAGATGCCCCAGCACCACATACTGGAGGCCTTCATGCATCAGAGCGCTTAACAGATTCCCCGCGCTTTCGTTGCTTAAATGTCCCCGGTCTCCCAGGATCCGCTGCTTTAAAGGATAGGGATAGGGCCCCGCCTGCAGCATGCGGATATCGTGGTTAGCCTCCAGGAACAGAACATCCATCCCCTTAAGGCCGGCCACCGTATAATCGTTATAGGTGCCCAGATCCGTCACGATGGCGGCTTTCGTTCTGCCGTGGGACAGCCGGTAGGCCACGGGCTGTGCCGCATCGTGGGATACCTTCATGGGATTCACGGACAGATCCTTGATGGTAAAACGCTCATCCGCACTCACATCATGAAACAGATCCCCGTCGATCCTTCCCACACCGGAGGACCGTAGGATGGCGTTCCTGGTGCCGGCGGTGGCATAGATGGGGATCCCGTATCTCCGGGCGAGCACCCCCAGTCCCGCGATATGATCCGCGTGCTCGTGAGTAATGAGGATGGCATCGATCTCGTTCATGGAAAGATCCAGGGCATGAACCCCTTCCTCGATCCTTTTGCCGGAGATCCCGGCATCCACCAGGATATGGGTGGTGTCGGTGCCCACATAGATGCAGTTCCCGCTGCTTCCGGAAGCGATGCTTGACAGTCTCATTGTTTGATCTCTTCCCAGTAGATCTCGATATTGTCACCGTCATGGATATTTTCCATGTACTGGGCCTGTTTGCCGTTTAACAGGGTAACGATCATCTTGCCCCGGACCGGCGTCAGGTCAAAATCGATGGCGTCGAAGACATCCACGAATACAAAGCTCTGCTTGCCCCGCAGGATCACGGGGGCGCCGTTCACGTTCACGGTGATGACGCTCACCGGAGTCGGGCCTTCATAGGTACCGTCATCCTCGGGCAGATCCCTGTAGGAATCTCCGTCCTCGGGGGAAAGGTCCTCTTCCTCCGTCTCCTCTTCCGTCTCTCCTTCCTCTTCGTAGAGATCTTCGTCTCCGGGAAGATCCGCATAGGTCTGCGCTTCGGAGGCACGTTTTTCCTCCATCTCCTCACGCTCCGACTTTAAGGTCTCCAGGGTCCAGTTCAAAGTAAAGTTCTCGTAGACCTTCGTATCCCGGTCCGCCAGATTGTTGTTCACATAGATGTTCATCTCCGGATCCAGGATCACGTCCATGAAATCGGCGATCTGCTGAACCGTGTAATAATTCAGCACCTCGATCTCGTCCCCCTCCCGAATGTCGTAGAACTTGGACTGGAGGGAACCGTTCACCGCCGCAAAGCAGGGGAAGGTCACGGTCTGGTCGTTGACGATGACGGAAAGGGACCGTCCCAGTTCCTCCAGATCTCCCAGGGTACATTCCGCCTTGGGCCCGCAGGTGGATTCCGTCACCCGGATCACGTCATTGGCCCGGATCTTGCTGGTGATAAAGGCTTCTTCGTCATTGATGCTGATCACCGCCGCCTCTCCGGGGAGTCCCCGTACCATACGGGTCTTGCCGTTCACGGTAAAGGTAAGGGCCTCACCCCGCTTGGGGAAGAGTCCGTCGTTGGGGAACTGCGCCTGGGTGGCCACGTCCGCAACGGTCAGATTGTTATTGTCATACATCTTGATCCTGCTGCCGTTAAAGGAAACAAAGATAAAGTTGTTGGACTGTTCGTAATAATTCAGGCAGATACCGATGGGGGTCACCAGCAGGCTGTCCTTTTTGATGTCCTCCTCAAAGATGATATTCTGCATGACTTCCTCGCCTCTTAAGGCCACTCTCTCCCTGGCGATACCCAGTCTGTCCGCCACGGCCTCGGCGTAGGCTTTGTTCTTGCCGCCGCCCCCCACGATAAAGACGGCGCTCACGGCCTTGTTACCGTTTAATTCTTTGATCTTGTCGGCCACCTGATCCGCCATGGACTTTACGGTGTCCGCCATGATCCTGTTTACTTCCTCGGAACTGATCTTCTGAGGAAGGAGCATGATATCCGTATATTCAATGTCCCCTTCTTTGTCCGCCCCTTTCTTGATGCGCTCCGCCTCGTTAAAGTCCACAAGACAGGCTTTGGCGATGGCTTCCGTCAGCGCATCTCCGGCAATGGGGATCATGCCGTAGGCAAGAATGGATCCGTCGTTGGTAATGGAGATATCCGAAGTACCGGCTCCCACATCCACCAGGGCGATGTTCAGCATCCGGAACCGCTCCGGAATAGCCAGCTGGATGGCCGCGATGGGCTCCAGGGTCAGGTTGTCCACCTCAAGTCCCGCGATCTCCACCGCTTTATAAAGGCTGTCCACCACCTCATCCGGCAGGAAGGTGGCGATGAGGTCCAACCCGATATTCCGGGCCTTGTGGCCCTCCAGGCTGGTAAACTGGGTCCCGTTGAGGAAAAACCGGATCACGGAATGTCCCACGCAGTAAAACTTGGTCTCCCGATCCTTCTCCGTTCCTTCCCCGGAGGAGAGGAATTCCTCATAGGCTTTTTCCACTCCCGCGGAAATGAGACTGAAGATATCCTCCTGGGTCACCTCCCGGTTGTCGATCTCCAGCTCCGCATGGGTATTCACCGTATAGAGCATACGTCCCGCGGCGGCGATGCAGACCCCGGTGAGTTTTTCGCCGGTGGCTTCCTCCAGTCGTGCCCGGATCTCCCGGATGGTATCTCCCACTTTCTGTATGTCGTGGATCTGTCCGTCCAGCATGGCACGGGTATCGTGTTCCTTCACCCGCTGGGCTACCACCACGAACTTATCCTGTTTCCGGTACCCCACGGTGCCCACCACCGAACGGGTTCCGATATCCAGACCAAAGACCAGTTTTTCTTTCATTCCCATAATCCGTTCCTTATTCTGTACCGAGATGCGCCCGGACCTGGCTCATGGCCTCCTCCAGGGTTCCCGAATTATCCACCGTAAAATGACAGTTGTGTCGGAATTCTTCCTCTCCAAGCTGACTGTTCATGATGGCGTCGATCTTTTCATCCGTATAACCGCGCCCTTTTTTCAGACGCTCCCTGCGGACCTTTCGGTCCGCGTGGATATACCACATTTCATCCACCACCGCAAGGTAACCGCATTCGATAAGAAGAGCGGCTTCCAGGAAGAACCAGTCGACCTTCCCCGCTTCCTTCTCTTCCCGGATCCTTGCAAGGATATATTCCCGTACCCCGGGATGGATGATATTGTTCACCTTTTCCCTGAGATCATCGTCCCCGAAGATCCTTGCGGACATCTTTCCCTTATGGATCTGCCCCTCTTCATCAAGGATCTCCTTCCCCAGCAGGGATACCAGTTCATCATAACATTTCCGGCCGGGTTTTTCGATCTCTTTGGCGGCATCGTCCGCATAGAGGATCACGCTGGGATATTCCTCCCCGATCCTTTTGAGCAGCGATGATTTGCCGGAGCCTACGCCCCCCGTTACACCGATGACCTTCATCCTACTTGGCCTCGTACCAGTCGGAGCCGGTATGGAGATCGATCTCCAGTTTCACCGCCAGATCCGCGGCTCCCGTCATCTCCTCTTCCAGGATCTTCCTGCAGATCTCTTCTTCACCGCACCGAACCTCCAGCAGCAGTTCGTCATGGACCTGAAGGATCAGCCGGGAGGACAGCCCCTCGTCCCGAAGCCTCTGCCATACCCGGATCATGGCGATCTTGATGATATCCGCGGCGGTACCCTGGATAGGGGAATTCATGGCCACCCGTTCTCCGAAGGAACGCTGCATGAAGTTGGAGCTTGTAAGCTCCGGAACCGGGCGCCTGCGGCCGTAGAGAGTCCCGGCATATCCCAGTTCTTTTGCGTCCGCCACCATCTTATCCAGAAATTCCTTGATACGGGGATAGGTCACGAAATAATCGTCGATATATTTTTTTGCTTCCTTCTGGGAGATCCCGAGATCCTCTCCCAGTCCGAAGGCCGAGATCCCGTAGACGATACCGAAATTCACCGCCTTGGCGTTCCTTCGCATGAGATCCGTCACCTCATCGTAGGGCACATGGAATACCAGGGATGCGGTGGATCTGTGGATATCCGCATGCTCCGAATAGGCCCGGATCAGTTCCGGATCTCCGGACATGGAAGCAAGGACCCGAAGCTCGATCTGGGAGTAATCCGCATCCATGAACACATATCCCTCCCGGGGAACAAAGACTTTGCGGATCTGTCTGCCCAGTTCCATCCGGATGGGGATGTTCTGGAGGTTGGGATCCGCCGAGGAAAGCCTCCCGGTGGCGGTAATGGTCTGATGAAAAGTGGACCGGATCCTGCTGTCTTCGTCGATATACTGGGTCAGGCCGTCGGCATAGGTGCTCTTTAATTTGCTGTAGGCACGGTATTCCAGGATGTCCTTTACCACCGGATAGTCCCCGGAGAGTTTCTCCAGCACATCCGCCGCCGTGGAATAACCGGTCTTGGTCTTTTTTCCTCCGGGAAGCCCCAGTTTTTCAAAAAGAACCTCTCCCAGCTGTTTGGGGGAATTGATATTGAACGCCCCGCCGGCCTCCAGGTAGATCTTCTCTTCCAGCCTCCGGATGTTCTCTCCCAGCATTTGGGAATACTCCCGGAGTTTCTCCGGATATACCCGGATCCCTTCCCGTTCCATATGGTAAAGGACACGGGTCAGGGGGATCTCGATGTTGCGGTAAAGATCCTCCATCCCGGCCTCTTTCAGTCTCCTATCAAGTTCCGGATAAGCCCTGACACAGGCACAGGCAAGGAAGCAGGCATATTCCCCGAACTCCTCCGGATGGGAGGAAAGGGCATCTCCATAGGACTGCTTCGGTGCCCACTGGGAAGGCTCCCGGATCAGGATGTTCAGATATTCGTTGGCGATATCCGTGATACCGTAATCGTTCTTTAAGGGATTCAGCAGATAGGCACAGATCACCGCATCCTCATACCGGCCAAGGTCCTCCGGCCCGAAAAAGCCGAAGATGCGCTTTAAGTCATCCGTAACGATGCGCCCTGCCTTTTCAAGAAGGGGACTTACAAGGGAAAGGATCTTTTCCTCGGAAAGGAGCATCCAGACCCTGAAAAAGCCGCTGTGCTCCCCGTCGGAAAGGGCAAATCCCAGAAGTTCCTTTTTGTTTTTGTTATCGAAAAGGGGAACAAATCCCAGATCAAACGTATCTCCGGAAAGGATCCGGGAAACAAAAGCTTCGCCTTTTTCCGGATCGTCGATAAAACAGAATCCCTTTGTGATGTCATCGTAACTGATCTTTGTCTCAAACCGGGAAAGATAGTTCTTAAACTCCAGTTTCTTGAACCACACATAGGCTTCGTCCGTATAGAAATTCCGGATCCCGGCGTTTCTGTAATCCACTTCCGTGGGAGCATCCGTATCGATGGTGGCCAGTTTCTTCGAAAGGTAGGCCAGATCCTTATTTGCCTTCACGGATTCCCGGACGGCGTTCTTCGTGATCTCATCCGCATGGGCGTAGATGTTGTCCAGGCTTCCGAAGGTCTGCATCAGTTCCGCAGCCGTCTTCTCCCCTACTTTGGGGACTCCGGGGATATTGTCGGCCGTATCTCCCATCAGCGCCTTTAAGTCGATGAAACCCTCCGGCGTTACATGATAGCGCTCCAGCACGTCGGATGCATGATAATCTTCGATCTCCGTTCTCCCCCCTTTGGTCTTGGGGATCCGGATCATGATCCTGTCCGTTGCGATCTGCAGCAGATCCCGGTCTCCCGATACCAGGGAAACCTCGGTGCCGTCCTTTTCCGCCCGTTTGGCCAGGGTCCCCAGGATATCGTCCGCCTCGTAGCCCGGAAGCTCCGCCAGGGTGATCTGCATGGCCCGCAGCACCTCCTTGAGGACGGGAACCTGCTCCCGGAGCTCCTCCGCCATGGGTTTGCGGGTACCTTTATAGGCTTCGTACATCTTATGACGGAAGGTGGGGGCATGCACGTCAAAGGCCACCACCAGATAATCCGGGTCCTCTTCGTCAAGGATCCGGAACAGGATGTTCAAAAACCCGTAGACTGCATTGGTGTGAAGCCCCTCCGAATTGGTCAGGTCAGGGACTCCGTAAAAAGCACGGTTTAAGATGCTGTGTCCGTCGATCAATACCAGTTTTGCCATAAGAATGCCTTTATCTGTACAGGAGCAGGAAGATCAGCAACGCAACAACGACCTCCACACCCACCAGTCCGGAGATCGCATAATAAACAAGCTTCAGGTTCTCCCGAACCTTAAGCTTGTGTTCGGCCATACCCATACGGGCGCCGAGTTCCCGGTTCAGATCGAAAACGGAGCCTTCCTCCAGACGCAGGAGCCCTTCCTGTACCAGGAAATCGATGGTCAGTTCCTCCCTGCACATCTCGCAGGTCTTCACATGTGCAAGGAATTCCCGAAGTTCATCCACATCGAGCTCGTCATTCAAAAAAGAAGGCACCAGATGTTCCACCCGTTTACAAGTCATGAGAACACTCCGTTTTCCTTTTTACCGCACGCGGGACGGTTTGATGCCGTCCCGCGTGCGTCCTTAAGTCTTATCCTGCCGGCGGCGGGGGTCGAACCCGCACGATGTTGCCATCAACAGATTTTGAGTCTGCCTCGTCTGCCAATTCCGACACGCCGGCCTACCGACAAATCATACCATGATATCACATAAAATACAAGGTAGCGGGCCCTTCAGGAAAGCAGGGAAGGGCCATATTCGGAAAAGTCAAAGGTGCCGAAATAATCCCGGGGCGTCTCCGCCCGGCGGATCAGTTTCACCTTTTTGTCCTCCCCGTAGAGCAGTTCCGCGGACCGGAGTTTGCCGTTGTAATTGTATCCCATGGAGAAGCCGTGGGCTCCCGTATCGTGGATCACCAGGATGTCACCGATCTCAACCTCCGGAAGGCTGCGGTCGATGGCGAATTTGTCGTTGTTCTCACACAGAGAGCCGGATACGTCATAGGTATGGGTAAGGGGCATCTCCTCCTTGCCCAGAACCGTGATATGATGATAGGCGCCGTACATGGCGGGTCTCATGAGATTGCAGGCACAGGCATCCACTCCCACATAATCTTTGTAGATATGCTTTTCGTGGATCACCCTGGTCACCAGCTGTCCGTAAGGTCCCAGCATGAACCGGCCCATCTCCGTATAGATGGAGACCTCCGTCATGCCCGCTTTCACCAGGACTTCCTCGTAGGCCTTCCGGACCCCTTCCCCGATGATGCGGATATCATTGGGCTCGGCTTCTTCGGTATAGGGGATCCCCACACCGCCGGAGAGGTTCACGAAATCCATGGACACCCCCGTCTTTTCCCGGATCTCCAGCACCAGTTCGAAAAGGGAACGGGCAAGTACCGGATAATATTCGTTGGTCACCGTATTGGAAGCGATAAAGGCATGGATCCCGAAACGCTTTACTCCCTTTGCCTTAAGGCGGGTATAAGCTTCCATGATCTGTTCTTTTGTCATGCCGTACTTGGCATCTCCGGGATTGTCCATGATGCCGTTGGACATGGTAAACACGCCGCCGGGATTATAACGGCAGCTCATGGTCTCCGGCATTTTTCCCAGGGTCTTTTCCACGAAATCGATATGGGTGATGTCATCCAGATTGATGATCCCTCCCAGCTCGTTGCAGAGGGCGAAATCCTCGGGAGGCGTATCGTTGGAGGAGAACATGATCTCCTCTCCGGAAGCCCCCACCGCCCGGGCCAGCATGAGTTCCGTATAGGAGGAGCAGTCGAATCCGCAGCCGCACTCCTTAAGGATCTGCATGATATAGGGATTGGGCGTTGCCTTCACCGCAAAGTATTCCCGGAAACCCTTATTCCAGGAAAAGGCCTCGTTCACGGCTTTTGCGTTCTCACGGATCCCTTTCTCGTCATAAATATGAAAGGGCGTCGGATACTCCTTTATGATCTCCAGCGCCTCTTCTTTTGTGATAATGGTCTTCTTTTTCATTCCGTTCCCCATTTCCGACACAAGTGTCATTTATTAGATCCGGACGCTGACTCCGCGTCCCTTCAGATACTTCTTTACTTCCTCCACGGACAGTTCCCCGAAATGGAACAATGATGCGGCAAGGGCCGCTTCCGCACCGCCTTCCGTCAGGGCATCGTAAAAGTGTTCCGGACATCCCGCACCGCCGGAAGCGATGACGGGGATCTTCACCCTGTCCGAAACCGCTTTGGTAAGTTCGATATCATAACCGTTTTTGGTGCCGTCGCAGTCCATGGAGGTCAGCAGGATCTCTCCCGCTCCCAGTTCTTCCGCTCTGGCTGCCCATTCCACGGCATCAATCTCCATGTCAACCCGGCCGCCGTTTTTATAGATGGTAAAGGAATCCCCCTTACGCTTGGCGTCAATGGCCACCACAACGCACTGGGATCCGAATTTCAGCGCCGCTTCCGAGATCAGTTCCGGATTCATGATGGCCGCGGAATTCACCGCCACCTTGTCCGCCCCTTCCCGGAGGATCATCCTGAAATCCTCGATGGTCCGGATCCCGCCTCCCACGGTAAAGGGGATGAAGATCTGTTCCGCCACACGGCGCACCAGATCCGCCTTGATCTCACGGGCATCCGAGGAAGCGGTGATATCCAGAAAGACCAGCTCATCCGCTCCGGCCCTGTCATACAGTCCCGCCACTTCAATGGGATCTCCGGCATCCACCAGATTTATGAATTTGGTTCCCTTGACCACTCTTCCGTGATCCACGTCCAGGCAGGGAATGATCCTTTTCGTAAACATCTTCTTACAATTCCAGGAAATTCTTTATAATCCTGAGTCCCGTATCCGAACTTTTCTCCGGATGGAACTGGCAGGCAAACAGATTGCCCCTTTCCACAGCCGCATCAAAAGTGACCCCGTACTGCGCGGTAGCGGCCACATCCTTTCTGTCTGCGGCTTTCAGATAATAGGAATGGACAAAATAAACATAGGGATCCTGTGAGAGGCCCCGCAGCAGCCGGCTTTCCGGATTGACCTTTAAGTCGTTCCAGCCGATCTGGGGAACCTTGAGTCCCTCTTTTTCCGGGAATCTCAGGATCCTGCCGGGCAGGAGGGACAGTCCCGGTACCCCCGGTGATTCCTCGGACTCCTCAAAGAAAAGCTGCAGTCCCAGGCAGATCCCCAAAAAGGGAGTTCCCTTATCCACAATGCTGTGGATCACCTCCACAAGGTCGTAGGCATGAAGCCGTTCCATGGCATCTCCGAAGGCACCTACCCCGGGTAAGATCACCTTGTCCGCCTGAAGGAGGGTGGATCTGTCACGGGTGATACAGGCCTCTTCCTTCAGGTACTGAAGTGCCTTTTCCACGCTTTTGATATTGCCGGCATCATAATCAATGATCGCGATCATAAGTCCATCAGATCCTCTTCTTCCGGCAGGAAATCCGCCGGTACCGGTGTGGGAGGCGCTGCGGGTTCCTCCGCCGGTGCATTCATGTTATCGGGCGCACTCTGATCCCCGGGGGGGCCCGGGTTCTCCGGCGCGTTCCCGGCATCCGGCGCAGGTGCATCCATTGCCGTTTCTCCCGGGTTATATGCCTTTCCGGCAATGATATCGTTCAGGGTATTGATATAGGTGGCATTATCCGGGATAGCGTAGATCTCCAGGGCCTGTTCCTCGCTGATATGGTAATGCTCGTTGAGGACCGTAAGGATCCGGCCGTAGGTCTCATCCACCTTGCCCTTCACACCGAGGCTGTCGTTCTGCTGAAGATCCCGGTACAGAGCCACGCCTTCGATCAGGGAATCCAGAGCTTCCAGCTCATGTCCCAGTTTGATCCGGTTATTATAGGCTTCCCATCTCCGGTTCATGATCAGGATCATTTCCGCACGGCGGTAGATCAGTTCCTCGGAGCTGTTCCTCTTTTTATTATAGAGTTCGTCGTAGACCGTCTCATAATCTTCCAGATAATATGCCCGGGCGGCACGGGTCTTGTCCGCATGATCGGGCAGGATATCCGACAGGATCACCACGGCGGCAACCAACGTCACGCAGAAAGCCACAAGGGCGATAAAGGCCTTTCTGGACAGGACCTTCTTGGTAGGCTCCTTGACCTTTTCTTCCTTGGGAGGCTTTTCCTTCTTGGGCTTCTTTTTCTTCTTGCCTTCGGCTTCTCCGCCGCCCTCGCCTTCTTCGCCTTCACCGGCGCCGGCGTCCTTGTCTCCCTTTCCTTTCTTGCCCTTCTTGTCCTTCTTTGCCTTCTTGCCTTTCTTTCCGCCCTTGGCGGCTTCTTCGGCATTCTCGGCATCGATCTCGGCCAGGATATCTTCATTGGAGACCTCGGCGGGAGCTTCCTCCTCCTCGTCGTCGATCTCATCCGTGAGCATGGCGATCAGACGGGCAAAAAAGCCCATCTTTTTGGCGGGTTTTTCCGGAATGTCCTCCAGGGATTCCAGGGGAACTTCTCCCAGTTCACCTTCCGGGATCTCCCCTTCGGTAATGGAAGAAAGCATCTCTTCCATTTCGGGGTTTTCTTCGGACCCGGCTTCGTCCCCTGCTTCCGCAAGGCCTTCCAGCGTTTCTTCGGTGTCTCCCGCGCCTTCTCCTTCCGGTTCTCCTTCTTCTCCTTCTTCCCCTTTCTTCTTTTTCTTCTTAAAGAAAGGAAGGGAGAAGCCTTTTTTCTTCTTCTTTTTCTTCTTTCCTGTCTCTTCCGCCTCTTCTCCTGCTTCGCCGGATGCTTCCGCAGATTCTTCCTCCGCACCGGCGTTTTCGTCAATGCCTTCCAGCAGGGCCAGCAGATCCTCGTCGGAATCACCGGTCTCATCCAGCAGTTTTCCGATATCCTCCGTTGCGGCAACTTCCTCCGCAGGCTTATCCGACAGGGAATCGTCAATACCCGCCAGCATGGCTTCCAGATCCACCTCGGAATCCGTATCTTCCATCAAGGGTGCCGCTTCTTCGGCGGGAGCTTCCTCGGCGGGGGCTTCCTCCGCAGACGTATCCGCCAGGGTATCATCAATCCCCGCCAGCATGGCTTCCAGATCCACCTCGGAATCCGTATCTTCCATCAAGGGTGCCGCTTCTTCGGCGGGA
>JAEEGL016288850.1_pt1 | contig 17738 bp, 12 predicted proteins | sample 9134231 | NCBI WGS metagenome assembly JAEEGL01 (sample SAMN16246548, study PRJNA631951) | gut metagenome | biome: gut microbiome; feature: rumen; material: fiber-attached | host: Bos | place: Iran: Karaj | collected 2018-10 | reverse complement strand
GAATGCTGGAACTATTAATGCCATGATAGATGAAGTATCAATAAGCCCTGTATTAACAGAGGCTCAACAAAAGTATTTGGATTATATTGTTACATATGAAGATGGAGTAGCTTTAGCAGAGAATCAAAGATTAGATGCTGGGACTAGTGAGAATTTAAGAATAGCTTTTATTTATAAAGAAGCTGATGATCCTGATGATTATCCAGATGAAGATGAAGATATTCCGATTGAAGTATCAATTACTTATGTACAAGAGAATGGTGAGGCTATTGATGTTGATTATGCTCCAACACTATATAACGTTTTAAAACGTGCTTCTAAAGAAGGAACATATGCAAGAGAATATACTGGAGCACATAAAGATTCATTTACCCAAAATCCTAGTAAAAAGATATATCATTGGTATGCAGCAAGTGATGTAGATGGTACTTCTATTTTAGATAAAAATAATGTTATATTTGCGAATCATTGTTGGCAAATGATAAGAACCACGGATACTGGTGGAGTAAAGATGATTTATAATGGTGAAGTAGAAGAGGGAAAATGTTTGGATACTAGAGGAACACATGTAGGATATGGTGGAAAAAGAACAAGCCAAAACTTAGCTTCTAACTATTGGTATGGAACTGATTATACTTATGACTCTACAGCAAAAACATTTAAAGTAAGTGGCACAACAGAACAAACTACATGGAATGCAACAACAGGACCAGGACTCGTTGGAAAATATACTTGTAAAGATACAAATGAAGATGGTACTTGCTCAACTTTATATTTAGTGGAGTCTTATTACAATGCATCAATTGCTTACGTGATACCACTAATTTCTAGTTCACACTATTCCCAATTTGGACAATTACAATTCAATGCAAACTCTGGGTCTCTTGCGGATGTGGGCTATATGTATAATACAAGATATTTATATAATGAAAAGAAATTAACTTCATCAGATACCAGTTTTTCAAGTGCTTCATTATCAACATCTTATTGGTATGCTAATGATATAGTATGGGGTAGCCCAACTGCAAACAAATATAATTTAGATAATCCATATCAGATTAATTCAACAACCGATTATCGTAACTTAGTAGGAAAGTATACATTTAGAAATGCTACCGAAAATTATACAAGTACAAGTGTATATTATATTGTTGCAGTAATTGGAACATCTATGTATTACATTCAATTAAATAATACTGGAAGTCATACTTTGAATGATTATAACTACACATACACATATGGGGATAGTTACACTGATAATGGTAATGGGACTTATACTATAAATAATGCAAATACATTTAATAGGATTGACTGGAATGCAAATTACACGAAACTATGGAAAAAATATGTATGTAAAAATGCAATTAATGATACATGCAGTGATTTGTGGTATGGGATAACATCAGATTATAGTCACTTAACATATATCAAGATTGATAATAACTATAAATATGCTAAAAGTTATACATGGGATGGAAGCAAGTATATACTAGATAATGATACATCTGTAAGTTTTTGGAATATAAATGATGCAACAAATTTTGTAAAATTATATAATGCACATTATACTTGTTGGAATACAACAGGAGAATGTACTACAATATCTTATATATATGGTAATGAAGGTTATGCGGCATATACATATTATATTAATTTAAAAAATGGAAAAGGCATAGAAGATGCAAAGTACGAAATGTTATATGATGATGATGTAAATACCACTAATTCCACAATAAAAGATGGAGTAGAAGCTTGGTATAAAAAAACCTTATTAAAAGAGTATAATGATTATATTGAAGATACTATTTATTGTAATGATAGGAGCCAGAAAAATGCTGATACAAATGCTTGGAATCCAAATGGTGGAATCTTATCAACATATATTTCTTTTTGTGGATCAGGTGACTTAAGTTGCCCAAATGTTACTGACAAATTTAGTACATTAAATGAAAAAGCAATGTTAAATTATAAAGTAGGGTTAATGAGTTATATAGAAATGAGTTTATTAAATCAAAATAATGCGAGAAAAACAGGGCAATATTATTGGCTTGGATCACCTTACTTCTTATACGTAAATCACCCATATGGGTGGTATGCCAGAAATGATGGTGGAATGGGTGCTGGAACACAAGGCAACATTTCTACTACAAGGGGGGTACGTCCAGCAATTTCACTGGTACCTGGCACCCGTTATTCATCTGGAGATGGAAGTATGGCAAATCCTTATGTAGTTTCTACTAATTAAATTAAGGCAGCTTGGCTGCTTTTTTTTTGTTTACTTATTCTATTTTTAATTTTATAATGTTATTAGATAGAGTAGGAGGTGTATGTATGTGGTGGAAAAAATTTAAAAGACGTCAACGGTTTGCACGTAAGAGAAATTTAACATACTTACTCTTCCTTTTTATTTTATTTAGCATGGGTATTGGTTATGCTATATTAAGTTCTAATTTAAGTATTACAGGGGCTTCTTTATTAGCAAGTGCTAGATGGGATGTTCATTTTGAAAATATTCAGGTAAAAGAGGGAAGTGTTACTCCTACTACTGAGGCAACAATTACTGATGATACAACGGTGGCTTTTTCTGTTACTTTAGAAAATCCAGGAGATTATTATGACTTTAATATAGATGTTGTCAATGGTGGGACAATAGATGCAATGATTGATGCTATTTCTATTCAACCAGTATTAACAGAGGCTCAACAAAAATATTTAGACTATATTGTTACTTATGAAGAAGGAGGAGCTTTAGCTGAGCATCAGAGTTTAGATGCGGGAGATAGTGAGACTTTAAGGATTGCTTTTATTTATAAAACTTTAGATAATTCAGATGATTATCCAGAAGAAGATGAAGATATATCTATTAGTATTTCTATTACTTATATACAAGCAACTGATGATGTGGTAGATGTACCACGGGCCCCAACTGTGTATAACGTCTTAAGGGCTGCGACTAAAGAGGGAACTTATGCTAGAGAATATACAGGAAGTCATCATGATTCCTTTACTGAAGAACCAGCTAAAAAGATATATCATTGGCATAGTGAAACTGGGGCTGGTGGGAGAGAGATTTTACATAAAAATAATGTGATATTTGCGGGTCAATGTTGGCAAATGATAAGAACTACCGATACTGGTGGAGTTAAAATGATTTATAATGGAGAAGCTGAGAATAATCAGTGCTTGAATACTCGTGGGACACATGTAGGTTATTCATCACGCACAACACAGAATTTAGCATCTAATTATTGGTATGGAACTGACTATACATATGATAGTTCAACTAAAACATTTAAGGTTAGTGGAGAAACAGAACAAGTGACATGGAATACATCTACGAGGGCTGGTTTAATTGGAAAATATACTTGTAAAAATACAAGTGTTGATGGTACTTGTTCAATATTATATCTAGTTGAATCTTCTTATAGTACATCTAGTGCTTATGTAATTCCACTAAATTCTGAATCACACTATTCACAATTTGGGACTTTAAAATTTAATGAAAGTTACAAATCAATAGCTTATGTCGGGTATATGTATGGTGATGTATATACACATAGTTCTTCTTCTTTAAACACTTCTTCTACTAGATTATATACACAAGCTGAAGGTTTCTTTTCATCAGGAACTGTAAACACATCATATTGGTATGCAGACTCAGTTGATTTTGGAAATTTAGCTTCTAATAAATATTCATTGATTAGCCCAGAACAAATAAGTTCATCTTCTGATTATTCAAATTTAGTTGGAAAGTATACATTCCAAAGTACTAATATGAACAATACAGCAACTTTCGTTTTTTATATTGTTTCTGTTGATGGTACTACTATATCTTATAAAAGACTAGAAAATGGTAACTTATATTCTAATTATGATCCTGTGGTTGTTGGAGATTCTATTACAGATAATGGAGATGGAACATATACGATTAATAATCCGACGTCAGTATCATTATCTGATTGGAATACAACTTATGCGAATTATAATAAGAAGTATACTTGTGGTGAAAATAGTATAACTTGTACTAATCCTCGCTATATATACTCAGCTAGTAAAAAAGGGTATACATCTATTTTAGCTAGTGAAAAGACAGTTCTTGGAAAAAGAAGAGATGGTTTAACCTTATTAGATACTATTACTGTAAGATTGGATGAGCTGTCCAAAAATCCTAATAATTATAGTGATTATAAATATACCTGCAATACTGATAGTGCTACATGTACTGAGGCCCAGTTAAGTTTGATCACTTCTTATACAGAAAGTAGATATAATTATGTTCCTAATACTTATTATGGAAGCGGTGTTACTTGGGATGGAACAAATTATACATTAGTTGATACGCTTGAAATAGAAGATAATAAAAATCTAGAAAAATTATCCACACACCATTATTTTTGTAGAACTATTGGACAAAAAACATGTCAAACGGTTGGATATGTGTTTTATTATAATGCTTCGGAAGATAGTAATTATTATATAACATTAAGTAATGGAGTTAGTTCAATTGCTCAGACATTAGATAATATGTTAACTAAAAATACCACTAATTCGACAATAAAAACAGGAGTAGAAGCGTGGTATAAACATAATCTTTTAGATTATGATGATTATATTGAAGATACTATAATGTGTAATGACAGAAGTTTTAAATCAATTGGTGGTTGGAAAGATGATGGTGGAATGACTAATGTTATTTCAACTTTTAATTCACATAGTACAACGGTTGGATTGGATTGTCCAAATGTAACTGATCAGTTTAGTGTATCAAACTCTAGGGCAAAACTAACATATAAGGTGGGATTAATGACTTTTCCGGAAATGATTATGGTTAATCTTTATGCTATATCAACAGGCAAAAAATATTGGCTTTTAACGCCATATGGGGTTAATGCATCAACCCCTGGACGAGCTTATGGAACTGGAGTGGATACTAGTGTGGCTATGTATAATGGTGAAATAACTTCTGGGTTAGGTGTACGTCCAGCTATTTCTTTAAAGCCTGGAACTCAATATGTTTCTGGTGATGGTTCTATGGAAAATCCTTATATAGTAGATACTAATTAAAAGAACAAGTTACTTGTTCTTTTATGTTTTTTATTTTATAATAATGATAGGTTAGTGAGGTTGGTATTATGGCTAAAAAGAAGAATAATAATCAAGATGATAAAGCTACTAAAAAGATTCAAAAGAAAAGAGAAATTGATCGAGATACGTTAGAAAATACAATGAAGATTCGGGTTGATATTGAAAGATTAGAAGATTCTGAATCATTGGATACTAGTTTTTTAGAAGGTAGAATTCATAAGAAAGTTCAAAATAGTGTAGAAGCTAAAGAAAAAATATTAAAAGAGAAGAAAGAGTTTCATTTTCCTATTCCAATTTTAAAAACTGTTTTTATGATTGTCTTATTAGCTGGGATTATTTTTATGATATATGTTGTTGCTCAAAAGTTTTCTAATGATTCTAATACTGTTGTTCCAGAAGATGAGGTAGTGCAGAAAGAGGAAAAAATAATTGATAGTAATTATTTGTTTGTAGGTGATTATCATACTCAGAGTTTTGATTTTGATAAGTTTGACTTAGATTATCATTATGTAAAAGTAGGAGAAGATTCTTTTACAACTAAGGATTTATTAGATGATTTAAAGAAATATGTTTATGACTATAATCCTTCTATTGTTTTTTTACAAGTAGGAATGAATGATTTACTAGATAATAGAGAAAATGATGATGTTTTAAATGATTTAAAAATAATTATTAAAGAAATAATAGAACATAGACCTTATGCTAATATTTATATAGAATCTATTTACCCAATTAATCCAGAGGTTGATGATTTTGATGATGATTATAAAGATATTGAAGTTTCTACTATTGAAGATTTTAATACTGAGTTAAAAGAGTTATGTGATACTTTAAAGGTAAATTATTTGAATGTTTATAATGAATTAAGTGAAGATTCTTTATTGAAAGAAAAATATACAGATGATGGAATATCTTTGAATACTATTGGTTATGAAAGATTATATAAGATTATTCGTGATGTGATTGATAAGGGATAAAATAATAATAAAAGAGTGGTGATTCGTAATGAATGTTGATGATAATGCTCCTGTAGTTTATTGTTCACGTTGTGGGGCTGAAATGAAGAGTAATTCTCGTTACTGTATGAAGTGTGGTAATTTAAATTATGATCATTCAGCTAATCAGGATATGCGTAAATATATAAAAGAAGAAAATAAAAAATCTTATGAAGTAGGATCTGGTAATTTTATTGTGAATGATAATGGATCTAATAATGTACAAGTTAGTATTGCTAATAATACTGGAAATACTATTTTATGTTTTTTAGTTAATTATGGTATATTTTTGTTTTTATTAGGAATTAGTTTTCTATTATGTTGCCATGGAAATTTCTCTTTTAAAAGTATTATTTCTTCTTATTTTCCATTAGTAATGGTTGTTTTATCTGTAATTTTTATATATATTTATGCATTTGAATTAATATTTATTAAGTGTAATCGTAGATGGTGGAGTTCATTTATACCTGTTTATCGTTATGCTATTTTGAGTGATGTTATATTTCATAAAAAATGGTTAGGTTTATTAGTAATTGTTCCTATTGTGGGGGAAATATTTCTATTAGTTTTATTTTATCAATTAGGTAAAAAATTCCGGTATAATGGCCTTCTTACTATATTATTTCTTGTTATCTATATTCCATTTATGGGGTTTGGTAATCATTTGTTTGAAGGGCGACAGTTTATTTCTGAAACTGAAAAGAATTCTGTTGAAAAAGAGTATAAGAGAAAGAGAATTTTCTTTGTTACTTGTTTTTTAGTTTTTGCTTTAGGAGTTTCTTCTTTTGTTTATTTGAATCAATCTCATGTTAAGAGTGGGGCTAATGCAGTTAAAAATTATTATTATGTTTATGCCGGAAGACAATTTGTTAATAGGGTTAAAGAGAAAATTGGAGTTAAAGAAATAGAATGTTATGGTGGGGCTTATTCACCAGATAATGGTGTTTATTATTTTACTTATTATACAGTTGGAAAAGTTACTTTATTACCTTTTTATATTTTCAGGGAACCTATTTCTGGTTATGTAAAAGTAGTAAATGAGAACGGACAATCTTCTTTCTATGTTAGTGTATGGGATAGTAATGTTGGATATGAAGAAAAGTTAGTTTCAGAGTTAAAGACGGATGATGTTTTAGATCTTGAGAGACCTATGATTATGCCTACTGGTGGAAATCAGTGTAAAATTAGTTTTTATAAAAAATAGTTATTATACTTGTCAAATACTAATATTTTTACTATAATGGAAGCAAGTCGATAATTAGAACTAATAATAAGATTTTTTTAGTAAAGAGAATTCGTGGTTGGTGTAAACGATGTAAAAAGCTTATTTATCTACTCTATAGACGAAGTAATTCCGGGTAATACCGTTATCAAAGTAAGTAAAAAAAAGGATGGTACCGTGCTTTTTGCACTCCTTGGTATCATCCTTTTTATTATTTAAAAGGGGATGTTTATATGATTGATTTACATCAAGACTTATTGTCTATTTTATATTATGGATATTTAAGGAATGATTTTTCTTATGTGGAAAAATGGATTTCTAATTTTCATGGTGATAATGTCTCGGGGCTTTTGGCTAATTTGTATTTTATGAATCCTGAAGAGATGAAAAAAGAAATAGGAGACTGTGAAATATCAGTAGTAGAAATGTTTTCGAAAGCTACAGAATTATTTCATAAATACTTGCCTAATGAAGATGTTATTTTTAGTATAGAAGGATGTGACTATATTAAAGATGAAGATGAGTTAGAAGAATTATTTAAATTAGGACTTCGTAATATTTTATTAGTATGGAATAATCCTAATAAATATGGTTCTGGTAATAGAGGAGATTATGGTTTAACTGATGAAGGTAAATCTTTCTTAAGAAAAGCTATTGAGCTTGGTATTTCTATTGATTTGAGTCATATGAATAAAAAGACTTTCTATGATACTATTGAGCTTATTAAAGATGAACAAAATTTAGGTAAAGAAGTTAAAGTAATTGCGAGTCATTCTAATTGTTTTGAGGTATGCCCTCATATGAGAAATTTAGATGATTCTCAACTATTAGCTTTAAAAAGTGTAGGGGGATTATTAGGTTTAGTTTCTTATAGCTTCTTTGTTACAGATAAAGAAGAAGATTTAAAAGAGGTATATTTGAAACATATTGAGCATGCTGTTTCTATAATGGGTATTGATAAAGTTGGTGTTAGTTCAGATGATATGACTTTTAGTAAGGTTTTATTTGGTGAGGATTATGGAAGAATGGTATTTGATTATTCTACTATTTCAAGTGATTTAAAATCATTACTTTTAACAAAATATTCATTAGAAGATGTGGATAAAATAATGTATAAAAATATTTATAATAAATTATTTAATTAAAAAGGAGAGATAATATGATAGATATTAAATTAATAAGAGAAGATATTGATAAAGTAAAAGAAAATATTAAAAAGAAGTTTCAAGATGAAAAACTACCTTTAGTGGATAAAGTTCTTGAACTAGATAAAAGAGTTAGAGAAGTACAAGTAAAAGCAGATGGTTTGAAAGCTGATAAGAATAAGCTTAGTGGGGAAATTGGTAAGCTTATGAAAGAAGGTAAAAAAGAAGAAGCAGAAGATGTTAAAAAGAAAGTTGCGGAGACTGCTGATGAGATAGTTGCTTTAGAAAAGGAACAGGAGGAATTAACTAAAGAAATAAAAGATATTATGATGGTTATTCCACAGATTATAGATGACTCTGTTCCAATTGGAAAAGATGATACTGAAAATGTAGAAGTTCAAAGATTTGGAGATGCAGTTGTACCTGAATATGAAATACCTTATCATGCTGATATTATTAACGCTCTTAAGGGAATGGATAAAGAGGCTGCTGGTAGAACTTCTGGTGAGGGATTCTATTATTTACTTGGGGATATTGCTAGACTTCATGAAGCTATGATTGCTTATGGTAGAGACTATATGATAGATCATGGTTTTACATATGCAATTCCACCATTTATGATTCATTCTGATGTAGTTACTGGAGTTATGTCATTCCCTGAAATGGAAGCTATGATGTATAAAATAGAAAATGAAGATTTATACTTAATTGGTACTAGTGAACATAGTATGATTGGTAAATTTAAAGATCAAATTCTAAAAAAAGAAGAATTACCTGTTACAATGACTTCTTATTCACCTTGTTTTAGAAAAGAGGGAGGAAGCCATGGTTTAGAGGAAAGAGGATTATATCGTGTTCATCAATTTGAAAAACAAGAAATGATTGTTATATGTGAACCAGAAGATTCTATGGATTGGTATAACAAAATGTGGAATTTTACTGTAGAAATCTTTAGAAATCTTGATATACCAGTTAGACAATTAGAATGTTGTAGTGGGGATTTAGCCGATTTAAAAGTTAAATCTTGTGATATAGAAGCATGGAGTCCACGTCAACAAAAGTATTTTGAAGTAGGAAGCTGCTCAACGTTGGGAGATGCTCAAGCAAGACGTTTAGGTATTAGAGCAAAGGGAGAAAAAGGAACATACTTTTTACATACACTAAATAATACAGTATTAGCTTCTCCTAGAGGTTTAATAGCTTTTATTGAAAATAATTATCAAGAAGATGGAAGTGTTAAGATACCTAAAGCACTTCAACCATATATGGGTGGAAAAGAAAGAATAGAAATTCAAAAATAAAAGAAGATTTTTCTTCTTTTTCTTTTTTAAATATGGTATTGTAGTATGTTAAGTGGGGTGTATTATCTTGGAATTTAAGAGAGAAGATTATATTTATTTTAGAGTTGTAGAAGATTATCATGCTGATCAAATGCGATATAAAAAGGGAGATATTTTAAGGTTTAAACGTTCTGACTTAATTGAAAAACTACGTGGTTGGAATTTTAAGACTTACTTTGGCTGGGGAAAAGCTGAAATTGTGCCTAAACAGGAATGTGAGGAGGATACTTATTTATTTCCTGATGTGTATGAATCTATTACGGTTCAAGAATCTCTTAGTCATTCTAGTTTTTTTTCACCTGGTGCTGTAATATGTTTTGATGAATGGCTTTCTAAACATTTTAATAAAGGGGCAATCAAAAAATTATTGGCTTTACCTAAAAAAGAAATAAAATTTTCTTTTTCTGATGATATTTTGTATGAATTAGAAGATGATAATTCAAGGAGAAGTGTTGAGGTTGACATTTCTTTTCGAAAGGGTGAAAAACTTGATTTTAATAATTCGAATGTTGCTGTTTTATTTTATGATTTGAAACTACTAAAACTATTAGAAACTACGGAATTAATAAAAGGGGAAGAAAAACAAAGATTATTTGACGAAGATTTTTCTAATGCTATTTATGCAAAGGATAATTTAATAGATAGTGTAGCTAGTTTAAATGAATATCATTATTTCAAAATAAAAGATGGAATTAAAGTAAAGTCAATGGATGAACTTAAGAGTTTTCCTTGGTATACTAATGATTTTATTAAGGATACAGATGGTTATATTCAATACCTTTTTACTAAATCTAATACTTATTCAACTCCATCTAGGGAAGTTGAGCAAGCTATTTTAATATTTGCTGATAGAGTTTCAAAAGAGGAAGCAGCTCGTATTCATCAATGTTATTTAGAACGGAAACAGGAAGAAAATAATAAAAGAAATGAAGAAATTAATAGAAGATATCTTGAAAAGCTTAAACAGTTACAGACTTTGTATGAGGAGCAAAAATATTCAGATTTATTTCCTGGAATTGGTGGACATTTTCATGGTGCCCCTGAAGGTGATTATTCACTTACGGAAATTAAGAATTTTTATAAAAGATTAAGTGAATTAAATTCTGATATTGTTAAAGAAATGATTTTTTATGGTGGTACTGTTCCTTATGTTCTGAATAACGCTAGTGAAAGTAGAAATTTTGGAGATGTAGATATTTTTATTCCAATTGAGTATATTGATCAATTAAGAGAAGAATTATCAAACCATTCAGATTTTAAAATGATTAGTGATTCTAAAAGTATTACTGAAAAAGCAAATTTTACTTCAATAATTAATAATTCAGATGAAAATGGTGAAGAAAAAACTGATACTGATAATCCTGAAGAAACACTAGCTTCTATTGAAAAAACACTAGAAAAGATTTGTAATCCGGAGAAATTTATAAAAAAAGTTATTCAAGACTTTGGTTTTAAAGCAAATTTGTTTGGAATAAATATTTCAGTATTTCCTATTTATCAATATGATAATAGTATTATGGGTAAAAGCTTTAATACAAATGGGGAATATCCTTTTTTACTAGCAATTAATTTAATTAATGATACTAGCATTGATCATTTTACAAAAAGTGTTAAAGTTTTTGATTCAGAGTTTAAAATTATGCCTCTAGAATATACGCTTGCTAGTAAAGGTAGTGCTATTATTGATAAGGCAAATGCTCGTTTAGATAAGGATATTGCTGATATTAATTATATTCTATCTCATAAAGAAGAACTTGGAATTTCTGATCAATTATTTGAAGAGTTGGTTAAAAAATATCCGGACTATTCTATTGAAATTGCTTATCAAATTAAAGATGGTAATAAAATAATGATGAATGGTAGTCAATATAAAAGGTATGTATTAACTAGAGCGATTAGTTAGAAATTATTATTTCTAACTTTTCTTTTTTTTGATAAAATACTTTTAGGATGTGAAATTATGTATTTTTTAATTGGTATAGGGATTTTAATATTATTTATATTGGGATTATTTCTTTATATTCGTTTTAAAATACGACGTACTTTAGATAGTGTAGGTTTTGTTGGTAAGGATTTAAAAGATATTATTGAAGAGGCTAGATTAGAAGATCAAGAAGTACCTAAATCTTTGGCTAGTATGGATCGTATTTATTTAAGTCAAATAAAAAAGGATTTTCCTGATATACATATTAATGAGTTAAAGAGTGCTGCTGAAAAAGTATTATTAGATTGTTATCAAGCAATTGAGGCGAAAGATAGTCATTTGTTAAAGGGTAAAATTAAAAGTTTTGTTGATAAAAAAATATTAGAAAATAAACATGACGATTCTTTTGATCATTTTAAAATACATAATACAGTTGTTTCTAATTATCATAAAGAAGGAGGTATTGCTACTATTACCTTTGCAACTTCCTTTGAATATTATTTAAATGGTGTTAAGACACAAGATCGAGTAAAACTTGAATATATTTATGTTTATGATGAGAGTAAGGTTTCTAAAGAAGAAAATGTATTAGGGATTCATTGCCCTAATTGTGGGAGTCCAATTACTAATTTAGGTAATAAAAGTTGTAGTTATTGTGGGACTCAAGTAAAGGAAATTATTAATAGGGTTTTTGTATGTAATAATATTGTTCAGTATTAAGATCTTTGTTATAATGTAAGATGAAAGGATATGATAATATGATGGAAGAAAATGAAGCATCAAATAAAATGAGTGTTTATACTTATAAATGTGAAAAATGTTTGGTATCTTATGGTTCATTTAAAGATATTGATTCTTTAATATGTCCTCTTTGTGGTAGTTCAAGTATTACTAAGAAAGAAGATTATGAGAAGAGAAAATTGTATTATATTCCTTTTTATAAAACTGAAGAAGATGCTTATAAAACATTTCAAGAGAAAATAAAGCTTAATCCTTTAATACCATTTCCTTTTAAACAAAAAAAGACTTTTGAAAATATTAAGAAAATATATTTACCGGCTTTTTTGTTGGATGCTGAACAAAAAGGAGTAGTTTCATTTTTAGGGGGAGAAAAAGAAGTTACAAAATCAGGTAAAGAGAAAAATGTAGAAACAAAAAAATATGATGTTGTTCATAGTGTACATCTTCATTATAATGGAGTGTTATTGAATGTTTCTAATAAAATTAATGATAATATTTTTAAAGAAGTATGTAATTATGATTCAAGTTTGTTTAGATTATTAGAAAAACAAGGTGATTTGGATGACATTTATATCATTCCTGATGATGATATACAAGATATTGCGAAGAGAGGTAGAGAACGTATTTCTAATAATACTTTGAATCTTGTTAGAAATAATGTTTTTCATCCTTTAAAAAAATTATTAGATGATAATACTACAATTTCATTTGAAAATACCAAACAGGTTTTACTACCAGTTTATTATATAATTATTCCTTATCGTAATAAAGAATATCATTTTGTTATGAATGGTAATAATGGTAAAAGTTATGTTGAAATTACGATGGGATTAGTTAATCTTATTGTATTTAGTATTCTGGTATTTATTATTATATTTATATTAGGATATTGTATTGCTTATTTCTTTTAGGAGGTTTGTATGAAAAAAAATCTATTTATATTAATACTAGTTATTTTCTTACTTCCTTTTTGTTGTCAGGCAAAAGTTACTACTTATACAAGAACTATTGATAATCCATTGATTCCTGATAATATTACTATTTCTAATGATAATAAAGATGTTATTTTGAAAACACCAGCTGTTGATAGTTCTAAGAAAATATATGATTTTAAAGATGTTTTAACGGAAGAAGAAATCAATCAATTAAGAAAAAAACTAATTGATTTTATTCATTCTAGTGATGTAGAATGTGTTATCATTATTACCGATGATTTATTAGGTTTTGATATTAATACTTATGCAAAGTCTTTTTACGATTATAATTATTTTTCTGATAATGGTATTATCTTTGTGTTAAATATTACTCCAAATGAACCTGTTGTTTATATGGATAATAAAGGTAATAGAGATTCAGTATATTTACGTTCTTTTACTCAAGGAAATGTACAGAGTATTTTAAAATATATTTATAATGATATTAATAATGGTGAGTATTATGTTGCTTTTGATAAGTATATTCAGATTTTACAAGGACTTTATGATTTAACTAATAAAGGTGGAGATTATAAAGTATCAGAAGATGGTACAATTAAGAAGAGTATTCCTTGGATAGAATTAATTATTTTAGGGTGTGCTATTACATTTATTATTGATATTTTATTGATTTATCATTTGAAAGGTATTTCTAAAACTAATAAGGAAGATATTTCTTCAAAGATTGATGAAGAAAGTATGGTTATTAAATTAGAAAAAGATGAGTTAACTAGTACTTCTTCTGTAAAACAAAAATAATACTTTAAAAAAAAATAATATTATTGTATAATGATATTAATAAATATTAGATAGGAGATTTTTTATGGGATTAATTAAAGCTGTTGTAGGTTCTATTGGTGGAACACTACATGATCAATGGAAAGAGTATATTAAATGTGAAGATTTAGGTAATGACATTCTAATGAAAAAAGTTACTACTCCTAATGGAATTATTTCTAAGGATAGTGCTATTCAAGTAGCTCCAGGACAAATTGCTGTTATTTTCCAAAATGGACAAATATTAGATGCTACTGCTGAAGAAGGAATTTACTCTTTTGATCAGTCTACTTCTCCAACCTTTTTTGCGGGTCAATTTGGTGAAGTATTTAAAGAAATGTGGACTCGTTTTACATTTGGAGGAGGAACAAGTAAGGAACAAGCTGTTTTCTATATTAATGCTAAAGAAATTATAGATAATAAGTTTGGTACTCCAGCTCCTATTCCTTTTCAAGATTGGTCTCATCCAATTCCAAATCAAATGACTGGTCAAATGACTCCATTAAGAGTAGAAGTTAAATGTTTTGGTAAATATACTTTTGTTATTAGTGATCCATCTCAATTTATGAGTAAAATTGCTGGTACTGCTACTGAATATCGTAAAGATGATATTATTGAACAAATGAGAAGTGAAGTAATTGGCGCTTTTCAAAATGTGTTAAATGAATTAGGTAATAGTGAACATAAAGTTCCAGTATTAGAGTTACCTAGTGCTACTGATGAAATCAAGAAAACAATGGATGAAAAAGTATTTGATCAACCAATTCGTGATCGTGGTATGAGTATCGTAGGATTCATTGTTGAAAGTGTTACTCTTGATAGTGAGAGTGAGAAGAAAATTGATAACTACGAACTTTCTTCTAATAGTTATATGCAACAAGGTACACTTACAGGAGCTTATGCACAAGCTGTTCAAGATGCTGCAAACAATGCTAATGGTGCTGCAAATGGTATGATTGGTGTTGGTATGATGAATATGGCTAGTGGTGGAATGATTGGTGGAGTTGCTCAAGGAGCATTCCAAAATCAAGGAGTTAGTGCTCAAGATTTACAAGGAGGAACTGCTGCAGGTGCTGCTATACCAGCTGGAGGAGCCAAGTTCTGTCCAAATTGCGGAACTGCTAGTAATGGTGCAAAATTCTGTGCTAATTGCGGAACAAAATTAGGTGAATAAGAAAACAGCTACGGCTGTTTTTTTTTCTTTAAAGAGATTTTATGAATAGAGTTTTTTTCTTGAAAATACGTATTATTGTTATTTTATTTTTATTAATTTTTTATTATTAATAGAGTTTTATTCCTTTGATTTTTCTTTTTTTTCAATGGTTTTATGATGATAAAAATTTTTTATAGCACGTTTTGTTATCTAATTTGACACAATTTTTTTGTTCTGTTAGAATAGTGAACTGTCACGTGTTAAGAGGTGTATAAAATGAAAAACAAAAATAATCAATCATATAAGGAGGAACCCTCCCAGATTTTCTCACTAATAAAACAAGAAAGATTTGATATTATTAGGGAAATGGTTTCTAACAATGAGATAGATGTAAATGTAGTAGATGTAGTAGGTAATGATGTTGTTACTAGATTGTTAAAAGCTAAACAATATGATTTAGTACTAGATCTTATGAAAAAAAGAAATTGGGATGTTAATCATCAAAATGATGATGGTAATACTTTTGGACATATATTAGCTCAAGATGATTCTATTTCTACTATTTTAATTGTAGAACAATTAACAAAGAAGAAGAATTATTTACCTAATATTAAAAATAAAAAAGGAGAGACAGCTTTAGATAGAGCTATTAATAGTAACTATTTATGTTGTGTTTTTAAATTATTAGAAGATAAGAGATTTAATAGTATTAGTATTATTTCTTTTAAAAACTTATTTAATATGACAATTAAAAACTCTATGTATGGTAAGTATTCTAAGATTACAAATTTAGAAAATATTGTTGGTAGTCTAGAAAGAAAAGAATTAGATAAAAATATGAGTGAATTAATTCGTAGAATTGCGGAAAATATGGAATATATTAAGAATGATATTATTAATCATAATAGAGTTGATTTTATAGAGGGTATTATTAATCAAGCTTTTGGTTTTTAAACAGTTAAGTAGACATTAACTGTTTTTTTGTTATAATATATGTAAGAAAGGGTGTTTCTATGGTTTATGATGTTGTTGTTTGTGGTGGTGGAGTTGCAGGTGTTGCGGCGGCTTTAGCGGCTTCTAGGACAAGTAAGAAAGTATTATTAGTGGAACGTGAATATGCTTTAGGTGGTTTAGCAACCCTAGGTTTAATTTGTGTTTATTTGCCTCTTTGTGATGGAGCTGGTTATAAAATGTCTGGTGGCTTGGCAGAATACTTATTAAAATTATCATTAAAATATGGACCAGGTGATATTCCGGAGCCATGGCTAAATCCAAATAGTACCCCAGAGGAGAGAATGCACCCTAATAGATATAGAGTAATATTTAACCCAGCTTCTTTTGCTATTGCGTTGGAAGAAGAATTATTAAATAATAGTGTTGAAATACTATATGGATGTCATATTTCAGGAGTTGTTTTAGGTAAAGATAAGATTAATTCTATTTCTATTGAGACTAAGACGGGTAAAGAGAAAATTAAAGGCAAAACTTTTATTGATGCGACAGGAGATGCTGATATTTGTTATTTTGCAGGTGAAAAAACTGTTGATGGAAATGATAATAGGAAAACTGGATGGTATTTTTCTTTTGATGAGAATGAACTAAAATTAAATATTTTGGCAGATCCTGCTTATGGAGATATTCCAGAAGGAAGTAGATTATATTCTGGAGTTGACATGAGAGATATTACCCAAAGTTGTATAGATGGTAGAAAGATGATATTAGAAGACGTCTTAAAAAAGAAAAAAGATAATAATGATATTTATCCATTAATTATTCCTAGTTTTCATGGACTTAGAATGACTAGAAGATTAGATGGAGATTATTATTTTAGTATGAATGATGAAGGTATTTATTTTAAAGATTCTATTGGAATGATTGGAAATTGGCATAGAAATCGTCAAGATAGATATTCTTTACCAGTTAGAATTATTGAAGCTAAGAAGAATAACAATTTATATGTAGCGGGTAGATGTGTACCAGCGGATGATGTAGGACAAGATTTAACTAGAGTTATTCCTTCTTGTGTAGTAACAGGAGAAGCAGCGGGAACTATGGCGGTATATCAAGCTATTAATGGGGAAAAACCTACTATTGAAAAACTACAAGAGATATTAAAGAATAATGGGGTTTTAATAGAAGAAGATTTATTCAAAAGGGTAGTGTAAAATGCTATTCTTTTTTATTTATAAATTGAAAAGTTAAGTGTCCGAAATGGACATAAAAAAAGACACATATTGTTACTGAAGTAGTCAATAAAAAGTAGACACTAAAAAACTTTAATTGAAACCTAGTTGAGTTCTATACTCGACTGGGTTTTTATATTGTAATGCATAACTTGGTCGATAATTATTATTATCCCAAACAATATCATCAATAAATTCT